>Ga0075433_10000455_pt1 | contig 26567 bp, 19 predicted proteins | sample RhiMethybrSRZTD2_FD_75299 | JGI IMG/M metagenome (GOLD analysis project Ga0075433, IMG submission 75299) | Populus rhizosphere microbial communities from Tennessee, USA - Rhizosphere MetaG P. TD hybrid SRZTD2 | ecosystem: Host-associated > Plants > Roots > Rhizosphere > Soil | place: USA... | reverse complement strand
TCGAGCGGCGCGGGGTCGATGAGCGTCGTGGTCAACCCAAACGCCTTGGCGAAGTGACTGGCCACGACGCCGGTCGATCCGCCGATGTCCAGCATCGTACGTAGAGGCGAGTCTTTAGACCCACCTAAGCCGCCTGACCCGCCCGGCCTCACGAACGGACGAACGAACTGTTCGCGATCGGCGGCGTACTCGCGCTGCTCCTCCTGCACCGTGTGCGCGTCGATCAGCCGTCCGTGATAGGCGCTCACGAGCGGGCGATAGATGCCGTCGTAGAAATGTCCGTACGCCTGCGCCGACATTCGTGGATTGAGGAACACCAGGCCGCAACGGCCGCAGGCATGGGCCTGCGCCGGATAGCCGTAGCGATCGCGCCGATTCAGCACGACGAACGTCGTTGCGCCGCACAGATTGCAGGCAGTCACCCACTCTTTGGGCTGCGCGTCGTAGTCGAAACCAAGCGCAGCTATGCGCTGGGCCCGATTCGGTGAGGTGGTGAGTGTCACAGTCAGTACGTCAACCGCTTCTCGATCGTCAATTCAGCGGTCGCAAGGCACTTCGCGATGCGGACGCCGGCGCGTCCGTCGCCGTACAAGTGATCGACCGGGGCCTTGCCGCGTCCCATGTGCTCGCGCACGGCAGAGACAATCGCGGCGCGATCGTGGTCGACGTCGATCACGTTCTTGCCGCGCTCGCGTCCCTGCTGTCGCGATCCGATGTTGACGGCCGGTACGCCGAGGAACGAGCATTCGCGAATCGCGACGCTGGAATTGCCGACGATCGCGGTGGAGTTGACGAGCAGCCGCAGGAAATCTTCGGGCGACATGTTGCGGAACAGGTGCAGGTTGTCGGGCCGCTCCTGCTCGCGGAATACGCGGATCCCCTTCGACGTGCCGTCGGATCCGGCATCGACGTTGGGCCAGAACCATAGCACCGGGAGATCGAACGCCTTGGTCGCGTAGAGCGTCTCCTCGACCTGCGCCCGCGCCTCGTCGTATTCCGTCGTCACCGGATGCTGCATCACGACGAGATAACCCTTCGAGAGATCGACTTTCGGACCGACGCCGCCGTACTTCTCGAACGGATCGAAGTCGAGCGCCGGATGCGACGCCACCTCGCAGGCGATGTCGATCGACGGGCAGCCGGTGACCACCACGGTATGTTCGGGCTCGCCCAGGCGAATCACCCGCTCGCGCGCCAGCTGGGTCGAGACGAGATGCAGGTTCGACAGCTTGGTGACGGCATGCCTCACCTTCTCGTCGATCGAGCCGGTCACCTCGCCGCCCTGCACGTGGACGACGGGAATGTTCATGTACGACGCGGCAACCGCCGTCGCGAGCGTTTCGTAGCGATCCGCGACCGTCACCACCACATCGGGGTGCAACTTGTCGAAGACCGTCGCCAGTTCCGACAGCCCGATGCCGGTCGACTTCGCCGAGGTCACCAGGTTCTCGCCCTCGAGCACCATGTAAACGCGCTCGTCGACTTTGAACCCGTCGCGCTCGATGGCCTGAAGCGCGTTGCCGTATCGATCGAGGAGCGCCGACGCCGCGACCACGAGCTGCAACTGCAGATCGGCATGCTCGTTGATGGCTCGAAGCGCGGTCCGAATGCGCGAATAGCTCGGCCGAGCGGTGATGACGACGCAGACTTTCCGTGTGGACATCAGCGCGACAACCCCTCGATGTCGTCGGCAGAGAGTACCTGGTCGGCCGACACCGCGCGCGAGAGCCGCTTGCCGAGGATGTCCTCCAAGCGCTCGGGCGGAAGTCCCGTGCCCGGCTTCTTGATGCGCACGTGCTCGCGCGACAGCACGGTTCCTGCGGCCAGCGCCTGACTGGCCACGAGGCTTCGCGTGAAGAGGCGCCGCAGCGGCTCGGTTTCACGAGCCGACTCGTTCTTGTCGAGCGGATGGTCACGCATCCGCTCGATGAATCGCACGCCGTCGGCCAATTGACGCAGCTCGCTTGTCGTCACCGAGGCAATCACGTCGGGGCCGAACATCTCACGCGACAGCGCAACGTGCACTTCCAGCATATCGAGGCCGATCGCGGCGCCGGCGAGTCCGGGATAGATCGTCCCGGAATGATCAGAGAGCCCGGCCCAGCATCCGTAACGCTCGCGATAGAACGGCACCAGGTTGAGGCCGATCTTCTCGGGCGGACACGGGTAGGCGGTGGTGCACTGGAACACCCCGACGCGCGAGCCGCGTGCCTTCACACGCGCGACGGCGGCATCGATCTCGTCGAGCGGGCTCATGCCGGTCGAGAGCAGCACGGGATTGCCAGTCTCGAGCACGCGATCCAGCAGCTGGGCATTCGATGTTTCTCCAGAGGCGATCTTCCACACCGGCTGCCCCACGCGTTCGAGCAGATCGACCGCTTCGATCGAGAACGGCGACGCGATGAACATTACGTTGCGCTCGCGGCAATGCTCGGCGAGTCCGCGCCACTGCTCCTCACTGAACTCCATCCGCTTCCAATAGTCGTAGCGCGACGCGTCCTGCCGGCTGAACTTCACGCGAAACGGCTCGGCCGGTGTGCTCTCGGCCGACGCGATGTGCGTCTGGAACTTCACCGCATCGGCGCCCGCGGCGGCGATCGCGTCGATGAACGCGTGCGCGAGGCCGAGGCTGCCGTCGTGGGTCAGCGCGACTTCTCCAACCAGCAGGCAGCGGCCGGTGCCAAGGCCGCTCAGCGCAGGATGAGTGGTCATTATGCAGGTCGAAACTTTGCGGGATTCCAGTAGATCCGCTCGAGCAACGGAACGCGCCCGACAAGCACTAAAGCGTATACCACCGGCCGCAGCATCAGCACCCAGATCGGGGTGAGCTTCGCGGGTTCGGTGCTGCGCGCGGCGAGCGATTCAACGGTGTCGACGAACACCGGCGTCGCCGGCGTGGCCGCGCCGCGCGGACGAATGAACCGCTCGACAAACGGTCGGTTCGAGCGAGTCGAGGCGCCAGACGTCGTTGCCGCCAGCTGCGTGGTGTGGTCGTCAAGCGTTCGCGCTACATGCAGGAAGCCATCGCCGACGGTCATCAGATAGTGAAAGTGGAACGTCCCTTCCTGGTTCTCGTGAAACTCCGGCGCGAGGATCGTGAACACAGGACGATCGACGATCGCGGCCTCGACGAGCGCGCTGGTGTTCAGCCCGATGACCGCCGCGCTGTAGTACAGCGAGTCGAAATAGTCCGCCCTGCTCTGATCGTCGATGGGGTTCGAGCCCCACCACGACGCACCCTGCAGTGGAGTGACGTCCTTCCATTCGTCGAGCCGCTGCGGGTGAGGGCGAACCAGGATGTTCATGTCGCGCAGCCGCGAGTCTGATGAGGCACGAATCGCATTCACCCACGTCTGCACGAACGCCGCTTCCGACGGACTGCCTCTGAACAACGCCGAACAGACATAGAGCAGGAACGGGCGATCGTCCGGCAGGCCAGCCCGCCGGCAGAACTCCGCGCGGCTGCGAGACGGCGATCGATCGAACCAGCGATCGAAGCACTGCGCGCCAGTCACGAAGACGCGCTCGCCATCGATGCCGTGAAACTGCGCCGCCTCGGTCTTCTGAATGTCGTTCCACACCAGGACGGCATCGGGCAGCTCGCGAATCAGCGCCTTGCTCGACAGGTGATCCCAGCTCCACACGCACAGCGCGCTGCGTACGCCGAGACGCCTGGCCGCACGCACGTAATCGATCTGCGGCGATCCGAGATCGACCAGCGGCGTGATCAGCAGCACGTCCGGCTTGTGATCCGTCACGAAATCATCGACGCCCTTCTGACGCGGCACCGCTTCCTCGAGCCGCGACAACACCTTGGTCAGCAGGCCGCGCCATGGCAGCCGCGCGAGCGCGAGCACGAACATCGGCGTGCGATCGTAGGCCCGCTTGCGGATCTTCGGCATCGCCGCGAAGCGAGGATCCGAATACCGCAGGTAATCGAGGCCAAGTCGCAGCGCTGCCGCCACGCGGCGATAGCGGCCCCAGTCGCGAATCGGTGTGTAACCCACGGTGACGCTGGAGTGCTTCGCGGCCAGTCGCTCGACGAGCTCGGCGCCGCCGAGCGCCTCCTCGCGATCGGCGGCCAGGTGCACCTGGTGACCGCGCTCGGCGAACGCGTCGATCACGGAATCGAAGTTCCGGTAGTAGGTGAAGTGCCGCGCGATGAACAGCACTCTCATCGCTTGCTGGCCATCCCATCGCGCGGATCAATTCCCAATCCCCAACGCCCAACTCCCAAATCTCGCTTCCAGCCGTTGGGCGTTGGGAATTGGGAGTTGTGAGTTGATCTCTTTGCGAGCATCTCGTTAAAGCAGTTTTTCATCGAGCGCCATCAGCTCGAGGGCGTTCAGATCGAGCGCGACGAAGCGTCCCGCCTGCATCGACGCGTAGCCGTGTCGCGCGGCATAGAGGTGCGACGTCAGCAGGTGATCGTCGGAGTAGACGGCCAGCGTGTCGGTGCCGAGCATCGGCGCCAGCCACGCCACGCTGCCGCACGTGCCAACGAAGCGGCGGGCGCGCCGGATGATCTCGGTCTGCACGCCGAGGTTGTTCTCGGGCCGCATCAAGGCCCCGGCATTCCAGACATTCGGAATACCGCCAAACAGGAAATCCTCGTGCTCGTCGAGCGCCAGGCCGGTGCCGAGCAGCACCACCGGATATCGTCGGGCGATCGATTCGACAACTCCCCGCAGCAGGTCGGTGTGACGATCGTCGGCGCCGAACGACCGCGCGGTGTAGAACTTCATCGCCACGTACTCGTTGGGCAGTGCCAGCGGCGGCGGCGCGGACAGCGTCTCCTTTGGCGGCGCGAATTTCTCGTAGTGCAGGTAACTGAGCGCGTGATCGAGCGATTCGTTGCCGAGCCAGAACTGACGCAGCAGCCGGAACATCATCGACGGGTGACAGACGTGCAGGTCGCCGCCACCGATCCGCTCGCGCACCTTGGCGAGAATCTCTTCGTCCAAGGCGGCGATGCCCTTCTGCTTCTGGTCGCCCTGCTGGCGCGCGCGGTTGCGCGCCGCAAATTCGTCAGGCGGATAGAGCTCGAGGAGCTCGACGTAACGATCGGCGATGCCCTCGTACCAACCCGACACCCCACCGCGCGACACGGCGATCACCCGCGAGGACGGAATGCGGTAGTAGTCGACGAACCATCTGAGGAAGGGCACCCAGTACAGAACTTCGTATCCCACTTCCGACAGCCACGGGCCAACCACGATTGGCGCGCTGCCGCGTGCCGCGCGCCACAAGTCGAGACGCACCGACACATCGGTGGTCAGCCGCGGCCATGTCCGCTCGTTCACTTTCTTCCAATAGCGAGTGAAGCGGACGGCACCCACGTACGTGCCGGTGGTCGCGGCGCGCGCCGCACGGCGCAGCCCGATGCGACCGTCCTTGACCGTGTCGCGTACGAGCTTCGTCGTTCGTCCGGAGTATTTCTGGCTCTTCCGATGCAGCTTGGCCAGACGGTTCTGGGCGATTCGCGCCAGATTCTGCGTAGCCAGCGGAATGTTCGGCATTAAAGCGGCGTTGACCGTGTGGCTGCCTGTCCGTGGTCCTTGGGCCCTGGTTCTTGGTCCGTCCTTGGTCCGTAGTCCGTCCGTGGTCCGTAGTCCGTCCGTGGTCCGTAGTCCACGCTCTCGTAACTGCCACGTAGTGCGTTCCACCGCACGCGAAGGATGTCGCCAAACGCCACCACGCCGCGCCACAGACTCACGCGGCTGTCGACGCGGCAGTGCCATTCGATGCCCACTTCTCTGACCGTGAACCCGAATCGGCGCGCGAGGAACAGCAACTCGACGTCGAACGCAAAACCGTCGATCGTGGTCTGTGGAAACAGCGCGCGAGCGGCGTCGGCACTGAACATCTTGAACCCGCACTGCGTGTCGCGGATGCCGGGCACTCCGACGGCCTGCGCCACGTAGTTGAACAGTCGCCCGGCGGCATGGCGTCGCCACGGCTCGCCGACACGCTGGGCACCGATCGCTTCGCGCGAGCCGATCAGGATGTCGGTCGCCGGCGCATCGCGCAACGCGGCGAAGAAGCGACCGATGTTCTCCGGCGGCATCGAGAGATCGGCGTCGGCCATGAACCGCCACGCACCGACCGCCTCCAACATCCCGCGCTTCACCGCTGCGCCCTTGCCTTGTCGAGCACCCACGGTCACCCGGACCCGCGGATCGCGCGCGGCCAAGGCACGCACCACCCCCGCCGTATCATCTCCGCTGCCATCGTCGACGACGATGATCTCCCACGACAGCGGCTCGCTCTCCAGATAGGTGCGCAGACGGTTCACCGTGGCCTCGATGTTCGCCGCCTCGTTGAACGCCGGAACGATGATCGAGAGCTGCACGCTGTTCATGGTTCAGCGCCGCGCGGCGTGCGTTTCAACGAGGGGAATGCCGCTCAACGCTCTCAGATCCACGATCTGAAAGCGCCCGGCGTCGAGTTTGTGATACGCGCGCATCGCAACCGGCAGATGCGCGTGCAGCCATTTCGGATCGAAGTAGAGCGCCGATGTGTTGACGCCGAGGCGAGGCGCCAGCCACGCGATGCTGCCGCAGGTGCCGACGAAGGCACGCGCGCCGGCGACGATCTGGGTTTGCACCCCGAGATTGTTGCTCGGAGTCATCCACGGCTTCGCGCTCACCACGCGGCCGCTCTCGGCAAACGAGTAGTCGCCGTGATCGTCCTCGAGCACCAGACCCGTATCGAGCAGCACGACCGGCGTCTGCTCGGCAAGACCGGCCACCATCGAGCGCAGGCGTGCGCGCACATCGGGCGTGTCCGGCAGCGAACGCGCAGCATAGAGCTTGACGGCGACGTACTCGCGAGGCAGCAGCGCGGGATCGATGACCGGCACAGCGTCGGTGCGCATGAAGCGGGTGTGCGCATCCACGAAGCCCATCGCACGATGCCCCGACCAGTAGAGCGCAAACAGGCGGTACATCAGGCTCGGATGCAGCACGTCGAACTCGGTGGTACCGATCGCGGCGGCCACGGCCTGCAGGATGTCGCGATCGAGCGGCGACTCCTCGTATTGCTTCACCACCCCTCGCTCGGCGTTCCGTCGCGCAAACTCGTTCGGATCGATGTGATCCCAGATCTCGACGTAGCGCGAGACCAATCCCTGATACCAGCCGCCGACGCCGCCTCGCGACACCGCGACGACGCGCTCGGGGTTGAGGCGAAACGCCGCCTGCACCCAATGCAGGAACGGCACCCAGTAAAGCGCTTCGAAGCCGACTTCCGAGATCCACGGTCCAACGACGATCGGCCGGCCGCGACTGACGAGGCGCTCGATCTCCTGTTCGATCTGCCACTCGACGTGGAAGAACTCGCGCTCTTTCTCGAGCTGTGCCCGATGCCGCGAACGCGCCCGCAGCGGCCGCCGCAGCCGACGAACCCAGCTCTTGATCGCGTTGACGACGCGGTCGCGAACGTTCTCGCCGGCGCGACGCGTGGCGTGCATCGAATCCTTCACACCTTCGCTGCCGACCTTTGTGGCCCAGCGCGCACGCCGCGACCAGGTGCTCGCCATCAGCGCGTCGGCATTTTCACGGCGCCTGTCCCGAGCGTTGTCGAGGGGCCTGCCCCGAGCGCAGTCGAGGCGCCGAACCCGAGCTTCAACGCGTCGACACCGCGGACGTCGACCTCGACGAAGGTGCCGCGATTGAGACCGGCGAAGACGCGCTTGGCCACCTCGAGGTGATCGAAGCGGAATCCAGTGGGATGCGAGTAGAACGCCAGGGTGTTGGTGCCGACCAGAGGCGCCAGATACGAGAAGCCGCCATAGGTGCCGACGAATGCCTCGGCGCCGCTGATGATCTGGGTCTGCACGGTCAGATTATCAGTGGGCCGCATCAGATGTTCCACCGTGTGCAGACGCCCCCGCACCTGGGCCGAGAAATCCTCGTGATCGTCGAAACGATGACCGGTATTGAGCAGCACGACGTCGGTATGCTGCGCCAGGTCGGACAGAAACGACGCGGTGAACGCTCGATTCTCCGGCGTATCGGGAAGCGCCGTATTGCCATAGAACTTCGCCGCCACATACCGCTCCGGCAGCTGCCGCCGCAGCGGCCACGGTTCGAGCGGCGGCAACGGCGCGAAGCGCACGAACGATTCGACCAGCGTGATCGGCGCGCGCTGGAACCAGAACGGCTCGAACAGACGATACATCTCGGACGGATGCAGCAGTTCCACTTTGCCGAGGCGGCGCTTCGCCCGCACGCGCTCGATGATGTCGCGATCGAACGCCGAGATCTCCATGTGCTTCAGCCGTCCCCGCTGCGCGAGGATGCGCTCGTCGTTGCGCTGGCGGAATTCATCCGGCGTGAAGAACTCGAGGACGTCTTCGTAGTGCGGCGTCAGATGCGAGTACCACGGCGCCGCGCCGCCGCGTGACACGACCACGAGTTGATCGGGATCGAAGTTGCCGTAGCTCTGCGCCCAGGTGAGGAATGGAATCCAATACAGCAGCTCGAAGCCGGTTTCCGACAGCCACGGTCCGACGAGGATCGGCCGGCCCGATCGCCCGAGCAGCGTGACCAGCTCGCGAATCTCGTGTGCCTCCTCGATGTCCGACCCGGCCAGGCGCTTCGCGGGATCGCGCGGCCGCCCCAGTCGCGGCGTCAGCGATGATCCGGGCTGGTCGGTGGCACGCGGACGCTTGCCCAGGGCGCGCGCGGCAAACTGCTTGAGATCGATCAGCAGGCGGCGCCGCATCGCGCGGTAGTCCTTGCGAAGGCTGTTGCGGAGCCGCTTGCGCCACAACTGCGTGCGGACGTTGAGCGCGAGGACGCCGGCGACGATTGCGAGCGGAATCCGCCACAGCATGGCCGCGAGTCCGCCGCCGGCGCGCCGCGGCCGCGGCCGCGCGCCGATCGCTTCTATCGCATCGACGAAGCGCGGCGTCGCCGCTTGATCCAGGCCGAACGGTCGGATGAAGCCGGCGGCGAAGCTCGACGCCTTGCTATCGCCTCCCCCCTCGCCGCTCAGCGACTCGGCGAGCAACGTCAGGTGCTCGTCGAAGCTGCGCGCGGTACGCAGAAGACCGCCATTGACGTTCAACAGGTAGTGGAAGTGGATCGTGCCTTCCTGGTTGTGCGTCGAGATCTCCGGCAGCAGCACCGTGTGGACGGGCTTACCGACGCACGAGGCCTCGAGAAACGCGCTCGTGTTCAGACCAATAACCGCGGCACTGTAGTACATCGAATCGAAGTAGTCGTCCTTCGCCTCATCGTCAACGGGATGCGCGCCCCAGAAGGCGACGTTGCGGTAGGTCGAGAGATCGACGCCGCGCCATTCGTCGAGACGCGCCGGATGCGGCCGCACCAGAATGCCGATGTCTTTCAACCGCGGATCGGCGCTCGTCCGCAGCGCCGAGATCCAGTCGAGGACGAACGCGGGCTCGTCGGCCGTCCCGCGGAACAACGACGACACCACGTACAGCAGGAATGGCCTGTCGTCGCGAAGACCGACGCGCGCACAGAATGCCGCGCGCGATCGCGACGGCGCACGGCCCCACCAATGGTCGTAGCTGTGCGCGCCCGTCACGTAGACGCGATCGGCCGGCACGCCGTGCATCTCGACGACTTCGCGCTTCTGGCTGTCGTTCCACACGATCACGCCATCGGGCCACGCACGCAGGAGCGACTTGCTGGACATGTGATCCCAGCTGCCGACCGGCAGCACGGTTCTGAGTCCAAGCCGTCGCGCCGCGGCGAAGTGATCGAGCTGCGGCGAGCCGATGTCGATCAGCGGCGTGATCAGCACAACATCGGGCTGATGCTCGGCGATGTACTGCTTCAGCGTGCGATCGATCGGAAGGCCACGCTCCAGTCCTCGCAGCACCGCTCTCATGGTCCGCCGCGCGATCACCGACCCGCCGAGGAGCGTCATGGCGCGTACCACGAAAAACGGCGCGCGCTCGCGCGCGCGATCACCCAGATGCGGCGTCTCCTCGTAGGCAGGCTCGAGGAAGCGAAGGTAGTCGAGCCCCAGCCGAATCTTGCGCGTGAGCTCCGACCATCCATCGACGCCACGGCCCGGCGTGTTGCCCATCGACAGCGTGTCCGGATGACGCGCGACCAGCCGAGCCACCATGTCGCGGCCGCCGAGCGACTCTTCGCGATCGGCGGCGAGGTGAATGACGTGGCCGCGCTCGGCCAACGCCTCGACCGCCGACTCGAAGTTCCGCAGGTACGACCAGTGACGAGCGAAGAACAGCAGCTTCACGGTTATCTCGCCCGAAGCAGCGCGCGCTTGGCGACCGCCCCGGCGTGACGCACGGTTCTGAACACCTTGTTCAAACGTCGAAGACCGCGCGATGTTCGTTTTGACGATTCGTACCACGCGCGCCACAACGCGCGTCGCAGCCGCCGGACGCCGGTATGCGTGAGCTCGGACGACGTCCGTCTCACCCAATAGATCGCCGCCGACATCCACACGACTGCGGCGATGAACGGCCGCATCAGATACACCCAGAGCGGCCGGTCTTCGGCGAGCATGCGCGCGATCGACGCCATGACACGAGCGCCCGGCCGCAGCACCGCCACAACGACGTCGTGTCGGTGCGGAACAGGATGCGGACGCCGGGCGAGATCGCCGATCGTGCGCGCAAACACCGGCGCCACCGGCACGTCGACGCCATGGGGCCGGATGAACGTGCGCACGAAGTCGCGAGCATCTTTCCCTGCGTCTGGCGCGCCCGACAGCAGCGCCCGCAATTGCGCGACGTGCTCGTCGAGAGAACCGGCGCTTCGAACGGCGCCGCTCTCGTTGACCAGATATTGGAAGTGCAGCGTGCCCTCCTGCGCGTGGGCGAACTCGGCAGATCGAATCGTGAACACTGGTCGCCCGACGATGGTGGCCTCGATCTGGGCGCTGGTGTTGATGCCCACGACGGCGGCGCAGTAGTAGAGCGAGTCGAAGTAATCGCGACGGAAGTCGGGTGACGTCGGGTCGGTCCCGATCGGCGGCCATAGCGCGACGTTGGCAAACCGAGCCGGTGCGGCGAACGTGCGCCACTGCCGCGAGTTCGCCGGATGCGGACGAATCAAGACACCGACGCCCGCGAGCGCTGCGTCGCCCTCAGCGTAGCGTCCGGCTTCAGCCGGACCATTTCTGATCCGCCCGATCCAGCGCTCCGCGAACGGCACCTCGACCGGTGCGATAAACGTCGACGAGCCGACATACAACACGAACGGCTGCGACGGATCGAGGCCGACCATCCGGCAGAACTCCTCGCGCGATCGGCTGGGCCGATCGTCGAACCAGTGATCGAACAGCTGCGCGCCGGTCACCGCCACTCGATCCGGAGCGACGCCGTGGAGCGAGACCGCCTCGGCTTTCTGCGCCTCGTTCCACACCACGACGTGATCGGGGATCACCCGAATGAGCCCCTTGCTCGTGAGGTTGTCCCAGCTCGCCACGCACAACGCGCTGCGCACCCCGAGCCGGCGGGCGCACTTGATGTAGTCGACCTGCTGCGATCCGAGCTCCACCAGCGGCGTCACCAGCAGCAGATCGGGATCGTGCTGGCGGATGAACGTCTCGAGCGCGGCGCCGGTGGGCACCAGACGCTCGATGACGCGAAGGACCGCCGCCAAGGCGGCGCGAGGGCGCGCACCACCTCTCGCGATCGCATCGACGAACGACACGTAGACGCGTGGCAGGCGTTTTCTCGCGCGTGCCTTCAAGCTCGACGCGTGCGCGAATGCCGGCCCGAAGAAGCGCAGGTAATCGAGCTGCAGCCTCACCGTGGTCGCAAGGCTCTCCCACGCGTCCTCGCGCACCTCCTGCCGAGTCGCGGGCCTGCGGTCGTCACCGCTTCGCAGCGCGGTTCGATCGCCGCGAGCGAGGAACGCCCGCACGCTCTCACGCCGCTCGGGCGTCGTGCCGCAGGTGATCCGCGGCGAACACTCCGCGAGACGCCTGGCGGTCACGTCTTCACCGAGCTTCGAGCGCGTGATCTCGAATGCCACGTGAACGTCGTGTCCCTCGTCGGCCAGCGCGCGCAGTCCCTCTTCGTAGTACCGGATGAATCCGGGATGCAGCATCACGAACAGGATGCGGCTCACCGGGTGTCGTTCCTTGAAGGCCGCCTCAAGGCGGCCTCTACGTCCGCGGCCTGGAAACGCGCCAGACGGCCGTCTCCAATGAATCCGCGATCGGGACCCCATTCGGCCACGTGCTGTACCCGATCCGCCAACGCAGAACCCGCATCGACGACCCGCGTACGGAATCGGGCCTGTCCCTCGTTGTCACGCCAGCCGTGCGTCACTCCGTCGTGCATCTCCTCCACGGCGCGTCGCACCTCGGACGCGGTGTTGGCGCGGAAGCCGCAATTCCTCACCTTTCGAAAGTACGACTCGGTGAGCAACTCCGACCGCATCAGCGCTCGGCCATCGTCCAGATCGATGACGGTGGGAAGCGTGAACACACTGTCTTCTCGCACCGGGTAGCCGATGAACGGATCGGCGGCGTTGAGCAGCAGCGACGGCGTGTTGGTCAAGCAGGCAACGTGCTGCAGATCGATTGACGCGCAGATGACGAAGCGCGCCGTCGACAAAACGAACACGTCGAGCAACGAGAACGCGGGATCGACGTGGACGATCGAGTATCCGTTCTGCGCGAGGAACGCATTGGCGTCCGAGAGCGCATCGGGCTCGAGGCGCGCATCGATTGCCACGATCGGCGTGTCGAGCGCAATGCCGGTTGCCCGCGCCGCCGCTCGCGCGGGTTCAATGAGACTTGGTGGCAACGACGTCTTCACGCGATCGCGCAGCAGCCGTCTTGGATACTGTCGAACCGGAGCAGCGGGTTCGTTCGATCGCGCCAGAGCCCGCTGCGCGACATCGCGGGCACCGGATCGCACCGCCGCCGGCAGCCGGTGGTCGCCGGCGTAGTGGCGCACTTCGCGGCCGAACTCGTACCAGAACGAGGCCACACCATCACGCCATCGCTCGGCCCAGCGTTGTGCGGCCGCACTCACGCTCCACCGCGCCCGCGCCCACGCCATGCCATCGCCATAGACGATCGGCACGTCGTCGCTGGTCAACGCAAACAGCGACTCGCTTGTGACGATCGGCGGACGGATGAAGCACGCCTGCATGCGGCCCGCTCGTGCTTCGGCGAGCGCCGCCAGCATGTCGACGCTCAGCCGATCCGCGCTCGATCCATCCGGGCACGACACGAGCACCGGGTGACCACTCACCTCGATTGCGACGCGCGCAGCAGTGGGGGTCATTCCTATGTGGACGGGGTGTCGCCTCTGCCTCGCAAACCGAGACGATGAGTCAGCATCAACACTTCGTAGAGCGCCCGACGTCCAATTCGCTTGAGGCGTCCCCTGAGTTTGCGCGCACCGACGAGCGTGTTGTAGACCGCGTGGTGATAGTGGTGCTTGGTGATCTTCTTCGACCAGACGACGTTCTCGATGCCACGGCCGATGGCATGCGAGGTGCTCGTCTTTCTGAAATGGCGCCAGCCGTACGTGAACTGATAGCGCAGGATCATGCGTGCCCATTGAGTGCGTGCGATCGATCGCTCTGGACTGGGCACGTATTCGCGCCAGAGGATCAGCGAATGCTGCAGCCACGGCGGCCAGGAGAACCATCGCGGCTCGGTTCCCGGCAGCATCAACGTCGTTTGCTGACGCTCGACGCTCGTGCCCATCGACTGGCGTCTAAACCACAACACCTCGGGCACCTGGCGAATGCGTCCCTGCAGCGTCAGCTCGACGACGAGCAGACGATCGGGGCGGAGCACCGGCCGGAACACCCCGGCGCGGGACAGCGCCTCGATGCGAATCAGCCCGTAGACCATGTCGCCGGCGCCGACCCCTTCGTGGCAGAAGTGCTTCCACCGGGCGCGGAGATCCGAAGACGCTGCCGTGTCGAATAGACGCGCGCCCTTGTCGATCTCTTCGCCGCCAGGCGACACGCGGCGCGTGATCGGATACGCCAGCACGGCACCGTTGTCGGCATCGAGCTCCGCCAACAAGCGCTCCAGCCATCGCGGGTGCCACCAGTCGTGATCGCTGACCCAGGCGAAATACTCCGCCGACGGCCACTCGCGCGCCGCCTTCTCAGCCACCTCGCGCCACGAGGCGATCATCGCCTGCCGCTGATCGTGCCTGACGTAGCGAAGGCGGCTGTCCCGCTCCACGTATCTGCGCGCGACGTCTTCGGTGCCATCGCTCGAGGCATCGTCCAGGAGGAGCATGGCGAAGTCGCCGTAGGTTTGCGCCAACAGCGATTCGATGGCGTGCGGGAGATGGTGCGCGTTGTTGTAGAGCGTCATGCCTAGCACGACGCGCGGCACAGTGTTGTTCGAGGTCCCGCTGTTCGAGGTCCCGGTACCTGACTGCGCGACCGCCACCGTGTCGCGAGCCGCTTTTCGCGCCGCCGGATCGATCCGGCCGACCAGGTGACGATACCGCGGCTCTGACGGATCGACCGCACGTGGAGTCTTTGGCGGCTTCTTGAACGCGCTCGTGTAGTCGGTGTCGAGCACCGGCACTTCGGTGAGCGTGTACCAATCCGCGAGCGCTTCGCTGACGCTCACCAGCTCGCTGTTGTACAGCGATCGTTCGCGATTCATGCTGTAGAGCAGCGGACAACCGGCGGCCGCGGCCATTGCGGCATAGCTGCGCACCTGGGTGTCGGTCATCTCCTGGAACGACACCATGTTCACGGTGAGGTCCAACGGCAGCGTCGAGGCGAGACGCGACAACGAATGCGGCACGAAGACGAAATCGGCGTCGCGCCAGCCGTCGATGCTCGCCGCGCCATCGGTTCCGACGAAGAGCAGACGCGCCTCGGGAAACATCGCGCCGAGATACGTCGCCGAAAACAGGAACAGCTCGGGAAAGTCGACCAGCACGTACGTGGCTCGCGGGATCAGCGTCTTCATCTGATAGATGAAGCCGCCCCAGCCCGCACCGATCTCGCATACGACTGGCCGGTCGATCGCGCGAACGGCACTCATCACGCCGCCGCGCTCCATGCCGATCAGCACTTCGTAAAACTTGATCGTGTCGACGTTGAACAGCCGATCGCCGATGTTGTATCCGAAGCCGCCCATCGCCGGCGACTCGGGCACGATCAGCGCGTCGCCGGCGAGCGACCGCAGTGCCTGCAGTCGCGCCTCGAAGAACTCGCGCCGGCCGTCGTTCTTGTTCCGATAGTCGTACGGCCGAATACCGGTGATGTGAAACGCATGCTGCCGCAGCTTGCGAACGATGAGCGGCGAGGCATCGATCATGTAGTCGATGTTGTCGAGCTCGTCCGACCAGTAGGCACTCGGGCTCGCCGCCGAGGCGCGCGCGCCGCCGCCCTTCATCCGCAGCACGGCATCGCGGGCGCGCAGGTAGGCCTGGAATTCGCGCGACGCGCGCAGATCGTCGCTCACTCCTTCGACTCGCTTCGCTCGCTCAGGGCGAGCCATTCCTCCGCCATGGCCGGCGCCTGCGCGTCCTCCCCACCCTGCGCATACGGTGGCAGGTCGCGAGTGTCGATGCGCGGCAGCTCATAACGGCCGTCGTGGCCGATTCGCAGCCGGCGCCTCACGGTATTGAACGCCAGCGAGTAGCCAAGATCGCCGAGCGCGCGAACGGTTTCGCCGGTGTAGGTCTTGACGCCGCCCCACGGGTAGCAGAACGGCACCGACGCCTGGCTGGTCAACTGACGGATCCATTCGACGCCGCCGGCCAGCTCGTCGCGCTGCTGCGTCGAGTCGAGCCGCGACAGCATCCGATGCGATCGGGTGTGGTATCCGAAGGTGATGCCGTCCGCCGCCATCGCGCGGATCTGGGCCTCGTCGAGATACAGCGATCTCGCGAACGCGTCCGTGTCGCCGATGTGCCGCGCGAACAGCAGGTCCAGCACGCGCTCCGCTTCGTCGAGCGGCAGCTCGTAGTTGAGCAGGTGGCGAACGGCGTGCTCGTCCTGCGCGTCCCAGCGATCGTTGCCAAACACCGATCCGCTGCGCCCAGCCACATCCGCTGCGATGCGCGATTCCTGGAGCACCGCGCGACCGAGCGCCTGCGCGCCCACACGCGCCAGCAGGAAGTGCGTCTTGTGCACACCGAGGACGCGCGGCGATGGTCCACACGCGTCGTGCGCGATGAAGAACACTCCGCTCAGCCCGCGCGCACGAAGCAGCGGGAACACCGTCGAGAAGTGGTCGATGAAGCCATCGTCAAACGTCAGCAGCGCGGCGCGCGGCGGCAAGGATTGCTGGCTGTCGAGGGCACGCCGGAGATCCTCGACCGAGACGATCGTGTGTCGCTCCTGGAGCCAATCGAGCTGACGCGTGAACAGATCGGGTGTCAGCGCGCGGATGTCGGGAAACGCCGTCGCCGAACTGTCGCGCACGTAGTGGTACATCACCACGAGGCAGCTCTGCTCGCTCCTCTGCTCGATCACTGCGCGGTCCTTTCCGCCGGCCTCACGGGCTCGAGGCGGACAAGCGACAGCCCTGCATCGCGGGCCGCACGGTTGCGCAGATACTCGCCGATCATCCCATCGACGAAGTTCGCGTACAGCTGTTTCACCGCGGCGGCCGAGAAATCAGCGCGCTTATACAGCCGCCCGCCTCCGCTTTGCTCGACGCCGCGCACGCCGCCCTCGCCGAGCGCGATCGCCGCATCGGCCAACGCCGATGCGGCAGAGACGATCGTCTTGTTCCCGATCTCATGCGGACCATCGCCCTCGAGCATGTCCGGACGCACGTGCGCGATCATCGGACCGCTGTCGACACCAGCGTCCAGAAAGTGAATGGTGGCGCCGCAGTATTCGGGCTCGCGGTTGACGAGCGGCCAGAAGTTGGTGCCCGCGCCGCGGTAATACGGCGACAGGCCCAGGTGAATGTTGAGGATGCGGTCTGGGAACGCATCGATGAGCGATTGGTGCAGCAGGCCCGTGCCGAACACCAGGACGACATCAGGCTCGAGGCGCTGCATCGCTTCGACCGTTGTGCCATCGTTGCAGCCGCCGACAGGCAGGTGCACGGACGGTGCTCGAAGACGGTCATGATCCGCGAAGAACTCGGCCTCCGATTCATCTCGCGCAGCGAAATGGCGTTGGATCACTTCCTCGTCCGCGGGCGAGTGGGCATAACGGAGTGGCTGGAACGCTTTCTCTTCTTGAAAGACCGCAGCCACCTCCAGTCGCGACGCCAGCGTGTTGGCCACGAATTGATGCCGCCGCATCGTGCTGGTCAGGACGATGGCCCTCATGAGTTGTCGCGATCCAGCGCGCGGTGGATGGTCATCGCCGCTCGATACCGAACGTTTCTGAGGGCACTCTTCATCTGCTTGCCGCGAAGCATCAGCGCATCACGCCGCGCGCGCCGCTCCTTGCGGACCTCTTTCGCGCGAATGCGAGCAGCCTTGTCAGCGCGACGCGCACCCAGCGACTGCTGCGTCTGCTCTTCGTGATCGTCTCGGGCGTCGGCGCGCATGTCGTTCATCAACCAGCGACCGATGCCTACTCGCGACCATGCGGCCATGGGAACGGCGATCGGCCGCAGCCACGTCGCCCATTCGACCGGCTGCGATGCCGCCGCACCGGCGCGATGAAGCCGCTCGAGCGCATCGGCGAACGCGGGCGTCGCCGGCCGATCCAGACCGCCTGGACGCACGAACGCCGAGAGAAACCGCCGGTTTCGCTCGTCGCGCGCGCCGCCGAGAGCCACCGCCTCCGCCAGCTGACGGAAGTGCGTATCGAAGTTGGGGGCCATATGAAGCAAACCGCCTTCGACCTCCATCAGGTAGCGGAAGTGAATCATCTCCTCCTGATGCATCCGATACTCGGGAAGCGTCAGCGTGAGCACCGGACGTCCGACGATGGCCGCCTCGAGAAACGAGCTCGTGACCAGGCCGATGACCGCGCTCGAATAGTAGAGCGCGTCGAAGTAGTCGTGCTTCGACTCGGCATCGATCGGATTGCGGCCGCGAAACGCGACGTTGTCGAGTCCGTCGAAGCTGATGCCGGTCCACTCCTTGATGCGCTCGGGATGCGGACGGACGAGCACGCCGAGCGTGCGCAGCGACGGATCGGCGTTCGCGCGCAGCGCGTCAATCCAGCGCCGTACGAGCACCGGTTCCGGAGGCCGGGGCGTTGGACTGAGCGCCGAGTGCACCCAGAGCGCGAACGGCCGCTCCGGATCGAGACCCATCGCACGGCAGAACTCCTCGCGGCTCCGATCGGGTCGACGCGTGAACCAGTCGTCGTAGCACTGCGCGCCGGTCAGCGCGACGCACTCCGCGGGCAGCCCGTGCATCTCCACTGCCTCTCGCTTTTGTACGTCGTTCCACACCAGAACCTGGTCGGGCGCGACGTGCAGCAAGGCCTTGCTCGACAGGTGATCCCAGCTCATGATCGCCGCCGACACCGGAATGCGCAGCGCCCGCGCCGCCTTCAGCAGATCGAGCTGCTGCGAGCGCGAATAGGTGAGCGACGCCAGCACCACGATATCGGGCGCATGCTCGCGCAGGTAGCGCACCATCGCCTCGCTGGTCGGCATCAGCCGCTCGAACCGCTTCAATCCTCCAAGCGTCATGCGATGACCGAGCACCGGGACGCGCGCGGCCCATCGCACGATGCGAGCCGCACGCTCCTCGTTGCGGACGCGCAGCTTCAACGGGTAAGGCGGCTCGAGCACGCGAACGAAATCGAGCGCCGTGCGCATCCGCCGCGCGGCGTCGAACCACGGCTCCTGCTCGAGCGATGGCAGACGATCCCACGTCACGCCCGAATACGTCGCCGCCAGCCGTTCGGCCAGCTCCTGTCCGCCAAGCGCTTCCGGCTCGTCGCCCGTGAGATGAACCTGGTGGCCGCGTTGGGTCAGCTCGACGATCGCCGACTCGAAATTGCGGAAATGCGCCAGGTGCAGCGCGGCGAATAGAACCTTCATCGTGCCTGCTTGCGAGCGATCACTCGCAGGTTCTTTCCGTATGCTCCGGCATTGACGAAGAACTGCAGCAGATCGGCGATCTCCTCGACGCCCTCGTCGCGACGGCCCCGCACTTCGCGCCGGTACCAGAGGTAATCGACGAGATCGAGCCCCTCGGTGGCGAGATAGACAGTATCGAGCGACTCGCGCGCCATCAGATCTCGGATCGTCGCCGGCGTGTAGTAGTTCAGATGATGCGTCGGCCAGATGAAGTGGGCGTCCTTGCCCATCAGCATCCGCGACGCCGAGTCGTAGTTGGGCACGTACATGAAGACGATGCCACCGGGCCGCAGCAGGCGCGTGCACGCGCGCAGCGTGCGCACGGGATCGAGCAGATGCTCGAGGACATCGAACAGTGACACGGCATCAAAGCTCTCGGCGTCGAATCCAGCGTCCTCGAGCGCGACGGCGCGAAGCTCGAGGCCGCGCGATTGCCCGTACTCGATGGCCGAGGGATTGAGATCGATGCCGATTGCCTTCCAGCCTGCGTCGCGAGCCGCCTCGACCACGAACCCGGTGCTGCATCCGACATCGAGGTAGTTCGGCGACGCCATGCCGGGCAGCTGATCGGACATGAGCCGGACGCGCTCCTGCCCGAATCGGCGCGTGCGGTAGTCGTGGCTCTTGATCCCGAGGTCGCGCACGATCTCCTGATACTCCGCCGATACGTAGACGCGCTTGTAGTGCGCCTCGTCGAACGTCGGATTCACGTAGACGAGATCGCACCGATTGCACCGGACGATCGTGAGGTGATCTTTGTCGAGCTCGTGCCGGGCGTCGCCGCTTCCGCACGTCGGGCACAGGCGCGGAATGAGCAGATCGTCGGGAATCTTGCCGTGCTGACGAACGAGCTCGTCGATCGGGTGCGTGCGCTTCTCGATCAGCTGCTTGTAGGAGCCGGCCGGGCGAAGCGCCCCGATATCGACTTTCTGGTATTCCTCGACTCGCCTGTAGGGGATGTGCATGTTCGGTTCGGTCCGGCTAAAGCCGGACACTACGGCTACTAGTCCGGCTGAAGCCGGACGCTACGCCTATCAGTACGTCTTTAGGAACAACTCCGCGAGCGCGAGATCGTCGGGGCCATCGATGTCGAGCGACTCCGACGCGTCCATGATCAGCGGCCGGCAGTCGTTGCCATAGAGCGAACCTGCTTCCAGCACACGCACTCGCACCGCCAGCACCGCCGGGCCATTGCGCGCATACACCTGCGGCTTATCCTGCCGGCGCGCGATGAATGGACCGTCGACGAACGGCCGCAGTCGTCCGTTCTCGAGTCGCATCACCGACACCGGGTTGAACTGATGCGGCACTTCGACGACGCTCACGACTGAATCGGCTCCGGTCGACTCGAGCAGATCGATGGCGGCGTCGACGTGCGCGGCGCGGCGCAGCGGCGATGTCGGTTGCAGCAGGACGACCGCATCAACCGTGAATCCACCGCGCGCGATTTCTCGCGCCGCGTGCAGCAATACCGGCAGCATCGGCGCATCGTCGGACGCGAGCTCGGACGGACGCATGAACGGCACCTCGAGACCGAGCGAGCGCGCGGCCTCAGCGATACCCGCGTCGTCGGTGCTGACCATGCAGCGAGTGAGGCGCCGGCTGGCGTGCACCGCATCAGCGGTGTAGGCAAGAAGCGGCCGCCCGGCCAGCATCGCGAGATTCTTGTTGGGAATCCCCTTCGACCCTCCTCGCGCCGGCACCACGCCAAGAACGGTCACCGCGCCTGCCGCATCGCTTTCTTCTGCGCTTCCTGGGCTGCCCGCGCCGCGCGGTGTTCGGCCAGGTCACGATCGCGCTCGGCGCGCCGTGCCGCCTTCGCCGTTTCGCGCACCACTCGCGCCTCGTCTTCGCGCTGGTCTTTGATGGCTCGCGCCTGTCGATCGCGCACGATCACCGCCAGCTCGCGCGGCGACGACACGAGCGCCTCGCCGGCGAGGCGGCCGCTCCATTGCGCCAACCGGCCGAACACCCCGCGCCGCCACGACGCCCCGATCGAGTGCGCCGGAGCCACGCGGCAGTCCGCAAGACCTTCCACCGCGGCGACGAAATCGGGCGTCGCGGGATGATCCAGACCTCGCGGTCTGACGAACGCTTCGAGAAACGCCTTGTGGGGATGCTCACTCGTGACCGGCCGTCGCAGCGCCTCGCCAAGCTGGTGCACATGCGACGGTCGGTCGCGGCCGACGCGCAGCAGGCCGCCGCCGATCTGCAGCAGATAGCGGAAGTGCGCGGTGCCCTCCTGATTGTCGTGATAGCGCGGCTCGAGGATCGTCAGCACCTCGCGGCCAACGATGCCCGCTTCGATGAACGCACTCGTGTTGAGTCCCACCACCGCGGCGCTGTGGTACAGCGCATCAAGGTAATCTCCACGCGTCTGCTCGTCGACAGGATTGCCGCCCCACACCGACACCGGCGCACACGCGCTCAGGTCGACGTCCTGCCAGTCCTCGGTCTGTGCAGGATGTGGACGCACGAGCACGTTGCACGTCTGGAGCACCGGATCGCCGCTGGCGCGGATCATCTCCAACCACTCGCGCACGAACTGCGGTTCGCGCGGGCTTCCCTTGATCAGGCCCGTGCACACGTAGAGCACGATCGGCTTCTGCGGATCGAAACCGCGCTCGGCGCACAGCACCTCGCGCGTGCGCGACGGCGTGCGCGTGAACCAATGGTCGAAGCACTGCGCACCGGTCACGATCACGCGCGCGTCGGGCACGCCGTGCACGTCCACCGCTTCACGGCGCTGGGTCTCGTTCCACACCAACACGCGCTCGGGCCGATCGCGCAGATACGCCTTGCTCGTAAGGTGATCCCAGCTCCACACCGGCAGGCACGACGGAATGCCGAGCAGGCGGGCCGCACGCACGTAGTCGATCTGCTGCGATCCGAGATCGACGAGCGGCGTCACCAGCACCGCGTCGGGCCGATGCTCCCGCACGAAGTCGACGATGCTGGCCGGCGGCGGAACGAACGCATCCAACCGATGCAGGCAGGTCGCGTACGCGCGCCACCACAACCTACCGGCCAGGAGCGGCGGATGCGCGAGCGCGAGCAGCACCCGCGGCGTACGATCGTGGGCGCGCACGCGTCTCAGCGGCGCCGTGTCGTAGAACGGCTCGAGATATCTGAGGTAGTCGAGACCGAGCCGCAGACCCTGGGCGACACCACTCCACGTGTCGGCCTGCCGCGGCGGCACCATCCCGTAGGTGATGCCGGGACAGTCGCGCGCCAGCGATTCCACCGCCGATTCCGCCCCGAGCTTGTCGACGATCTCGACGGCGAGATGGATGTGATGGCCGCGCGCAGCCAGCTCCCGCAGCGCAAAGTCGTAGTTGCGGAAGTAGGTGTAATGACGCGCGATGAACAGCAGCTTCACTTACGCAGGTTGTGAGAACACCAGCCGCTTCTGGACGCGCAGCGGCACACGGGCCAACACGTTGGCGATGCGGCTTCCCGCGTTGCCGTCGCCATACAGATGCTCAGACGGATAGCGCCCGTGGGACAGCTGACGCTGAATCGCCACGACAATCTCGCGTCGGTTGTATCCGACATCGATCACGTTCGACCCGCGATCGCGACCGGTCTGCCGGGTGCCGATGTTGACCGCAGGCACCCCGAGGAACGAGCCCTCACGAATCGGAGCGCTCGAGTTTCCGACGGTGCACGCACAGGACAGCATCAATCGGATATAGGTCTCGATGGGAAAATTCTTGTAGAAGCGGATGTACTCGGGTGCGCGCTTCTCGCGGAAGGTGCGCATGCCCGTGGCGATGTCCTCGGAGCCGGCATCGACATTGGGCCAGAGCATGATCGTCGGCATCTTCAGCTCGTCGAGGGCCTCGAGCGTCTCCCAGATCTGTTCGCGGCCGTGCCCGTATTCGGTGGTGACCGGGTGCTGATTCACGAGCAGAAACGGCTTCGACGGATCGACGTGCGCGCCGACGCCTTCGCGGGTCAACCACTCGGCATGCGGGATCGCGCCGCTGGCCTTCATGATGTCAGACACCAGATCGATGCGCGGACACCCGACGGAGTGCACCGTGTCGGGCGACTCGCCCATCCGGATAATCCGTTCGGCGGCGGCATCGTTGGCGGGAAAGTGCAAGTGCGCGAGCTTGGTGACCGCGTGGCGGATGCTCTCGTCGATGGTGCCGCTGATCTCGCCGCCCATGGTGTGAGCCACCGGAATGTTCATGTACGAGGCCGCAATCGCCGTCGACATCGTCTCGAAGCGATCGCCCACGCTCAGCACGATGTCCGGCTTCAACATCTCGAACAGCGTCGGCAATTCGATCAGCCCGAGTCCGGTCGACTTGGCCATCGTCGCCGGCGTCTCACCCTCGACGATCATCGTCACCTTCGCATCGGGCTCGAACCCGTCGTCTTGGATGACGTCGACGACCGAGCCGAATCGATCGAGCAGCGCCGACGCGCCGACGATCAATTGCAGCGTGAGCTCCGGATGATCGGTGATGGCGCGCATCACCGACTTGATGCTGCTGTAGTTGGCGCGGGAGCCGATGAAAACGCAGACCTTCCTCACGGCACTCTCGTTGTCATCTTCAGTTCGCCTGTGGAGGGCATCCGCCGCGCGGATCGCTGCGGTCGCCCAAGTTGACCAGCATCTCGACGATGTCGGGAGCCCGTGCGTCGACGGCCCGGCAAATCAGCAATGTACGGGCGGCGCCGTGGTCGGGCACGACGACGCCGTAGCGCAACAGGACAGGAATCAGATCCTGACGCCGACCCGTTACCGCTGCTTCGAGCGGTGTGGCGTCGTGAGCCGCTCCCAAAATGCCTTCCCTCACCGGCCACGGACGGTTGGGATCCTTGCGCTCCAGTGTGATCAAGCGCACCACTTCACCGGCGTTGCCGAGTCCGGCCGCTTCAGACAGCGTCATGTTTGGATCGGGCCAGAACGGCGACGTGCCTGCCAGCCATCCCACAACCGCCCATGCTGATCCAAGAAACACCGCGAGCAGCGGCGCAACCGCGGTGACGATCAACGCCGTCGCCCTGCGAGAGCGTGGAGACGACAGCATTTCGTCTACCACGGCTTCTCGAAATACTTCCATGCCTGCCCGGCGGCAGGATAGAAATACGTCCCCGCAGCGCGCATGCTCACGGCCTGATCGTAGAGTTGCCGCGCCAATGCCGCACCCGTCGGATTGATTTCGAGACCGAACCCGCTCGGCTGCGGTCCGTTCAACATCCAGTCGTTTCTGACGATCACGGCTTTCTGGTGAAGGTTGTAGTGCAACGCGATCAGCCTGGTCGCCCAACCGGCGGACAAGACGGCAAGCACAGAGGCCATCGCCAACGCTGCAACGCCTGTCGACGCGGCGCGCTCGAAGCGACCAAGGACGTGCGCGAAGGCGATCGACGCCGCCAGGCCATGAAACACACCGGCCGGGCTGACGATCACGTCTTTCGTGTACCCATACCCAATCACCGCATTCGCGCACAGCACCGCGACGAAGACCAGTACCAGTCGATCGCCATGGTCGAATACGCGCCGACGCCAATCGCCGATCCGGGACAGGCTGTACCACACGATGAGAAGCGTGGCCCCCGTGGAACTGACGACGCCGATGACATCTCGCGGCAGCAGCTCACCCGTCATGACGCCGCGGGTGAAGACCCACACTCCGCCTTTCGGCTCGGCAACGAGCACCGTCAAGAACTGAGACACGACGTTATAGGCGTAGAAGATCGACGGATGCTGGCCGAACCTCGCGACGAGCTCGGGCGGCTCGAGGACGCGAAAGCCGAACGCCGAGCCGCGCAGTGCGAGCGGCGGCACGCCGACGTCGAGCACAGCAAAGCGGAGCGCGAAGTAGCCGACCAGCGCGCCCGTCGTCGCCACCAACGCTCGTGTCGAGACGCCGCGGCAACCCACGATCCATGCCGCGGCAAAAATCACCCACACCAGCAGACCGGATTCAACAGTCAGCGCCGCAAAGATGAACAGCGCGACGGCAGCCACATCGCGCCACCGCGCCGGATTCCCAAACGACAGATGAGCGGCCAGCAGACAGCACACCACGATCGTCAGGTAGGTGTTGATGGGAAACGCTTCGTGAATCGCGCCCGAGATGGTGTGCGATCCGAACAACATCGCGATGCCGAACGGCACGGCGAACGCCTCGGTCATCGACCGCACCCGCAGCAGGTTGACGAAGAGCAGCGCCGTGGCCACGAGCTGCAGCACCTCGATCGATTTGTACATTTCCAAATAGCGACCGTTGGCGAGATCGAACGTCACGTCGATCTGTGCCAGCAGAAGGGGCCTCAGGAAGTCTTTCGCGGTGAAGTCCTCGACGAGAACGCCCCACAGATCCTTCGATTGCACGTGCAGCATGTTGCCGAGACAGTCATAGAACTGCAGCGGATTCCTGGAGACGAAATATCCAATCCCGAGGGCCACGATCACGGCGTAGGCGTTGGCCGTCCACGACCACCGCCAGCCGGCGGCCTTTACCATGCTTCCTCGAAGTACCGCTTCCACCGGGCGCCGACGCGGGCGAGCCGCTTTCGCACGCGACGCGCGACGTTGTCGAGTCGCTTGCGCGCGCGCAGCACGTAGGCTCCATCGCTGAACCGGTCGATCCACACCGCGGGCACCGCGGCCGCCAGGACGAACGGCCGTACGAAGAACCGCCACGCCGGCGGATGCTCGGCCATCGGAGCCGGCGTGCTCGCCAGCTGACACACCGTTTCCGCGAAGATCGGCGTTGCCGGCCGATCGACGCCGTGCGGACGGATGAACGAGGCGACAAACTGCGCGATTTGCGCGCGTGTGGCTCGCGGATCCTTCAGGCACTCACTCAGATGCGCGACATGCTGCTCGAGCGTTGCCGCGATTCTCACGAAGCCGCCGTGCTCGGGCACCAGGTAATGGAAGTGAATCGTCCCTTCCTGCGTACCGGCAAACTCCGGCGCCAGCACCGAGCACACGGGCCGACCGACGATCGCGGCTTCGATCATCGCGCTGGTATTGATGCCGACGACGGCGGCGCAGTGATAGAGCGAGTCGAAGAAGTCGTCGCGGTTGTCCGGCTGAATCGGGTTGTAGCCATGCCGTGGAAACACGCCGACTCCAGGCAGATCCGCGACCGGATCGTGTTCCCACTCGTGGACGTTGTATGGATGTGGCCGTACCAGCACGTTCATCGTCCGCAGCATCGGATCGGTGCTGCCGCGCACAGCCTCGATCCATCGCCGCACGAAGGCCACTTCTGCTTTCGATTCGGAGATGAAGCTCGACGAACCGGTAAAGAGCAGGAACGGCGCGTCACTAGGAAGGCCGACCCGCGCACAGAACTCGGCGCGGTCTCGCGTGACCGTCTTCTCGAACCATCGATCGAACAGCTGCGCGCCGGTGACCGCAACCTTCTGCTCGTCGACGTAGTGATACTCGCGCGCCTCGTGGCGCTGCGCCTCGTTCCACACAATCACACGATCGGGCTCGATGCGCAGCAGTCCTTTGTTGGTGAGATTGTCCCAGCTGGCCACACACACGGCGGTGCGAATGCCGCACGCGCGCGCGGCCTTGATCCAGTCGACCTGCTCCGATGCGGCGACGACCAGCGGCGACACCA
>Ga0075433_10000452_pt1 | contig 26597 bp, 24 predicted proteins | sample RhiMethybrSRZTD2_FD_75299 | JGI IMG/M metagenome (GOLD analysis project Ga0075433, IMG submission 75299) | Populus rhizosphere microbial communities from Tennessee, USA - Rhizosphere MetaG P. TD hybrid SRZTD2 | ecosystem: Host-associated > Plants > Roots > Rhizosphere > Soil | place: USA... | reverse complement strand
TCCGAATCAGATGGCGGCCTGCTCGTACGGACGGCTGGCAATGCGCTTTGGGACATGTCTGCCCCGCGCAGCATACGCACGAGCCCGATGGCTCGTGAGGGCGAGCAGCACCATGATGCTGAGGCCAACGGTCGGCAGGCTCGTCGCGAGGGCGACCACTTCCGATCCGTTGGCATTGCCGATGAAGGCGCCGATGGTGGTCACCACGCACGAGAGCATCAGGAGGATCCGGGCCCAGTTGCGACCGAAGAAAACGGCCAGCGCCAACCCGATGTCGACCAGCGCGATGAGGGCGACCACGCTCCCGGCGATGATGAAGGCTGGCCGACCGCCTTCGACATCGACCGATTCGAGAGTGAGCTGCTGAAGGTACTGCGGGGGAATGAGCAATAAAAGCAGCGCAATGGGCAGGAATGCCAGCCCGCGGAAGAATGCCACCCCCGCTCCGAAGACGATCTGCATTGGTCGTTTGTCGCGGCTGTCGGTGTGCTCGATCTTCGCGATCTCGAGCACCTCGACTCGGCGTACATTGATGATCGGCAGGTCGCCATCGGTGATGATCAAATCACCGCCGCCGTTTCGGGAGTGGTAGCCGGTGGAGAAGTTTTCGATCACTTCCACCACGACCTCTGGCGAACCTTTGATGACTGTCTCAACGATGTAGTCACGCTCGATATCGGTGTCCTCTTCGATCTTGTGGGTCACCTGCAGGGTGAACAAGGACAGCCCGACGCTCTTGTCATACGTTCCGGCGGCGAGCCAGTCCACGGAATATCCACCCGGAAGCATCCAGCCCTCAGGACAGCGCCAGAACCGGACGTGGTGCCGCTTGGACGGGCTGCCTTCGACCTCTTGCTGGTAGGCGAAGTCCTGCTGGCGATCGAACAGGTGCAACGGGCTGACCGGAGCCTCGTGGTAGCTGCGCCGGCTCAAGGTCGACGTCAAGATCCGCATGCCGCTCCGCAGACTCAAGTCGTCGGCCCTGGTCCAGCCGGCCCGCGTCATCGCGGCATGGACCTGCGCCTCATGACCTAGCAGGGCGAGATTGACGGGGTCGCCGAGGAGGCCGTCACTGGTCCTGGCACGGCCGATGAAATAGCCCGGCACATATAGGCGGGTCAAAATGCGGTGCAACCGTGGTAGCAGCAGATAAGTGAGCAGCACCCAGAACACAACGAGGAGCAGCATGGGCCAGCCTGGCTGGATGCCCTCCCTGAAAACGAGATAGGCCAGCCAGATGGTCGCCAGGCCGGCGAAGGCGAACAGCAGGCCGTCCACCTTGTCCAGGACTGTCGATCGCCGCTCTCGGCTGCGCCGGATCGCCATACCTCATTGTGGTCGAGCAGTCGGTCTCACGACATACCTCAGGGGTGGGTTAGGTTGCTGGACGGATGGCTGACGAACGAGGACGCTGTGATCAGACAAGTCACGAAAATTGCCAAACGAAGGGGGCAGGCTGTCATGGCGCTAGGGACGACGTACCGCCGCAGCGTTGAGTTTTGGAAAGGCACCGTTGAGAGCGTGTCGGGCGACTGGTCCGCGCCGACGCCCTGCACCGACTGGGACGTACGAGCTTTGGTGAACCATGTTGTTGGTGAAGATCGCTGGACCAAGCCCCTGGTAGACGGTAGGACCATCGCCGATGTAGGGGATGCATTCGATGGTGATCTACTCGGAGAAGACCCCAAGCCCTTTGCCATGGCCGCGGCCGACGAGGCGTTGACGGCTGTCGCCGAAAGACTTCCCGCAGGTGGCAAGGTCCACTTGTCCTACGGCGAGGAGGACATCGCCGAATACATCAGCCAGCTTGTCGCCGATCACCTGATTCACGGTTGGGACCTCGCCGCGGCAACTGGTCAGAGCCGCGATCTTGACCCGGACCTTGTCGCAGAGGTGGCGGCGTGGTTCCGTAACCGCGAAGACATCTACCGCTCGTCCGGCGCGATCGCGGCGAGGCCCGAGGTGGCAGCGAACGGCAATCCCCAAGTCGATCTGCTCATCGCTTTCGGGCGCAACCCAGATTGGTCCGTATCACCGGCGAGCGGACGGAGCAATCAAACACCGTAGGCGCTGATCCCGAGCAACTTATCGACAGTCGTAAAGCGATAACCGCGGTCGGCCAGCCGGTCGATAAGCGGACCGATTGCTGCCACGCTTTGGTCTCGTGGTCCGCCGCGCGCCTCACGACCGTCGTGAAAGATCAAGATCGTGCCGGGACGGGTGAGCCTGGCAGCCGAATCAGTTAGCTTGGCGGCTGCCGGCTGGAAGATCTCAAGGGGATGCGCAAAGGTCCCCGATATCACCTGAAGTCCGTGCTGCTGCAGGGTGCCCAGCACCCAGGGCCAGTGACACAGCCAGGGCGGTCGATAGAGCGCAGGCGTGACGCCGGCAACCGAGTAAAACACCTCCTGCGATCGGATGATCTCGACCTCTTGCCGCGGCTGCTTGAGATAGCGCGTGAAGGAATGGCTGTAGCTGTGGTTGCCCAGCACATGACCGCTCTGCACGACGCGCCGGGTCGCTGACGGGAAACGCTGCGCGCAACGTCCGACCTGAAAGAAGGTCGCCTTCACCTCGTACGCGTCCAGTGTGTCGAGCAGTCGCGAGGTATATGGCTCGTTGGGCCCGTCATCGAAGCTCAAAGCAACGACCTTCTCGTCAGTCTCCGCCTCGTAAGGAAAAGCACCGAAGATCTGCGAGCGAGGCCGGAAGCCAGTCCAGTACGCCGCAGCGCCGAGCGCCGATACGCCGACCGCTACCACCCGTGCCGCTGCCGCGAGCGGATTCACGGGCCGTGCCAGAAGTTGGCCAGGCTGTCCATCGCGGCGTCGCCTGCCCCGGTCGCGAACCCGAGGGAGGTGAGCCCGACAAGCAAGATCCCGAGCACCACCCCCCGGCGAGCCCGGAGAGGGGCCAGCGGCCGCGAGCGCTCCTGCCGAAATGCGGGCGCCATCCCGAACGTCTGCCGCTGCGACAGCCGGTTCAACCAGTAGGCCAGCAAGTAGTACACGAGGAAAGTCATGACGAAGTTGTAGAGCAGTCCGCGCTGCAATCGGCGCGCCGAAGTGGTCACCACGTTCTGCGGCTCCCAGCTCACCAACCCTCGTCGCCGCAGTCGTCGCAACAAATCAAGCTCGTCACCACCCTGAGTGAGCTTGAGGTCATAGCCCGGGAAAGCACTACGCCGCACCGCGATGTTCGTCGCACTTACATAGAAGACGAACCCGGTCAGGGCATAGACGGCGGCGACCAAACCGAAGAGCAAGGTCGGATAGGCCTTGGCCCACCAGGACGGGTTTTGGTAGCGGCATGGACCGGCAACCGCAACGATCTGGTCGGAGCCAGCAAAGCGGGCATCGATCGTACGCAGCCACTCGCGCGGCTGGGTGGTGTCGGCATCGGTGGAGATGATGATCTCGCCTCTGGCGCTGTCAAACCCGCGTTGCCGGGCTGCGCAAACCCCCTGCTGAGACTCGCTGACCACCCGCACCCCGTGGCGAGCCGCAATAGCTGCCGTACTGTCGGTGCTGTTGTTGTCTACGACGATGATCTCGTAGGTCCCGTCGTAGTCCTGGTGCCGCAACGAGTCCAGCGCCCGGCCTAGATAGGCCGCTTCGTTGTAGGCCGGGACGACGACCGAGAACCGAATATGGTCCCCTGGCTGTTCCAATCCCACTCCTTCACCCATCGCTCCGCGACATGCGGAAGCGAGTCGACCCCTCGGTGCGAAGCCAGCACAACACTTTAGGGGAAGCGACACGCTGCCGCCGGAGGTCTGATAAGAACGGTCGAATCGTCGAATTGACTCCCCGAATGGCCTGTGCCGGTCCCAATGACTTGATCAAGGAACCGCTCAATTCAGATCCAACTTCTGAACCACATCCGCGAGAGCCACTTCGGATAAGGCAAGAGCTCATCGGTGAGGATCGGATAGATGTAGGCGAAATTCGCCGCGACTAGGGCAACGAATGCTCCGATAATGATCGCCCCGACCATCCGTCGATCTCCGGAATGCGGGTCGCCAAGGATCCATCCGGCGCACAGCGCCACAGCCATGACCGAGAACGGAATGATCGCGATCGCATAGAAGAAGAACAACGGACGCGAGTCGAAGACGAACCACGGCAGCCAGCCAGTCAACACGCCGACGACGGGAATGCCGAAGCGCCAATCGCGACCCCCGACCCACAAGATGGCCGCCGCCACGAGCGCAAAGATCGCAACCCACCACAGTGCGGGCGTGCCGACACCGCTGATCACCCGAATGCAGTTATCGGGTCCAAGGCAGCCATCAGTTCCTGGCTTGATGCCGTTGACGGCATCAATTCCGATCGGGCGAGCCACGATCAGCCAGCCGGCAGGGTCGGCACGATAGGTGTGTTGGGCCTGGTTGATGAAGTCGCCAGTGTGGAAGTTCCAGATGTCGTGCTGATAATGCAGCAGCGACGCGAGTGGCTTGCCGAGTAGCCTCACCGTCGCGGCCTGCGGATGCTGCTCGCCCCATTGGCGGTCGTAGCCTCCGGCCGTCGCCAACCAGCTGGCCCAGGTGCCGACATACACCACCAGGCTGAGCACAACCAGGGAAAAGAAGGCAGGGATCCCGTCACGCAGGATCGCAAGCTTGGCGCGGGATCCGGCACCGGCAAGGCGTCGGGCTCCAACGTCCCAGGCCAAACAAAGCAGCGCGAACGCGGCAAGCGAGAACAGCGCGTTCCATTTCGTGCCGAGGGCCAGGCCAAAGCTGAGCCCAGCGGCAATGCGCCAGGGCCGCAGTATCAGGGCTGGTCCGAACCGACCACCGAGATCGGGAATCTCGCGCTGCTCGAGATAGCGCGCCAGGCGGTTTCGGAACCATTCCCGATCGGCGACGAGGCAGGCAACGGCAGCCACCAGGAAGAAGGCCATGAATACATCAAGCAGCGCCGTACGCGACATCACGAATTCGAGACCGTCGAAGGTGAGCAGAATACCGGCGAGCCCACCGATCAGCGTCGATTTGGAAACCCGGCGGACCAGCCTAATCGTGATCACGATCAGGAGTGTTCCGAAGATCAAAGAGGCAAACCGCCAGCCGAAGGAGTTCATGCCGAACAGCTGCTCACCACCGGCGATCAACCACTTTCCGAGCGGCGGATGTACGACGAAGGCGGCGGTGTCTTTCATCACATCGACATCGCCAGCGATGATCTTGGAATTGGCGTTGCTGGGCCAGTCGCGTTCGTATCCGAACTTCAGCAGCGAGTACGCGTCTTTGGCGTAGTAGGTCTCGTCGAAGACAAGCTTGTTGGGATAGCCGAGGTTGACGAAGCGGATGACGAAGGCGATCGCGCCGATGATCAGCGTCACGATCCAGCCATTCACCCGATCGGTGGGCATTGCAACGCGCAGCCGCTCAATGGTGCTCGGCGGGGTGGGCGGCCATTCAGGAAGCGGGCGCTGCATCGAACCTCGAGCGGCGGCGTTGGTCGGCGCGACCAATCCCGTTGCCGGCTCGAGGACTTGGCGCGTCACTCGCCCATCGTAGGTTGGGCGCGCCCACGTGTTGCTGAGGCGGGCTTCCTCACCACTAGGTGGTCTGGGAGGCTGAGCCGATGACCCCTGAGACGCCAGGAGTCGTGGTGCTCGCAGCGACGCCGATCGGTGATGTGGCGGATGCTTCGCCACGACTCGTGGCCGAGCTGAGCAATGCCGATGTGATCGCTGCCGAGGACACCCGTCGGTTACGTCGGCTGCTGGAACGCCTGGGAGTCGAGACGCGTGCGCGGATCCTGTCGTACTTCGACGGAAACGAGGTCAGGCGAACCGATGAGCTGCTACGCGTACTTCAGGAGGGCGCTCGTGTGGTACTCGTCAGCGATGCAGGTATGCCTTCGATCTCGGACCCCGGATATCGCCTGGTCGCGGCGGCGGTGGCACAGGGTTTCCGGGTGACCGCTGTGCCCGGTCCGTCCGCGGTGCTGGCGGCATTGGCTGTCTCTGCCCTCCCGGTAGATCGGTTCTGCTTCGAAGGCTTCCTGCCGCGTAGGGCCTCTGAGCGGATGCGGCGACTCCGGGAACTTGCGAGTGAGCCACGCACCATGGTGTTCTTCGAGGCCCCCCATCGAGCGGCCGTCACGCTATCGGCGATGGCGCAGGCATTCGGGGCCGATCGTCCGGGTGCGGTCTGCCGCGAGCTCACCAAGACTTATGAGGAGGTCCGCCGCGGGCCACTGCAGGAGCTCGCGGACTGGGCGACCTCGGAAGTGCGGGGCGAGATGACCCTCGTCATCGGCGGGGCGACCGAGCCGGCTGTCGATCTGGAGTCGGCGGCCAAGGAAGCGATCAACCTTGCCGCGGGTGGGATGGCATTGAAAGCCGCCATAACACAGGTGGCAGAACAGCACGGTGTGGCCAAGAACGCGCTCTATGAGCTGGCCCTGAAAACGAAATCCGACCAGTGACACAGTTAGCGCGTGGAGTTGCCCGCCCTTCCTGATCCGCTACCAGTGCCGGTTGTCGATTCGCACTGCCATCTCGATTCCACGCAGGCCAAGTCCGGCCTCGAGCCCGCTGAGGCGATCCGGCTGGCCGCCGATGTGGGTGTGACCAGGATCGTGCAGATCGGGTGTGATCCAGAAGGCTGCCGCTGGGCGGTGCAGGCCGCCGAGCGCTGGCCATCGGTGATCGCTGGAGTCGCGATCCATCCAAACGACGCCGCACGGATGGGCCCGGAGCTGGTAGTAGGCCTGGAGCTGGTGGAGTCGCTTGCGCAGCATCCCCGAGTCAGAGCAGTGGGGGAGACAGGGCTGGACTATTTCAGAACCCGCGATACTGCCAGTCAGGCGGTCCAGCGGGAGGCGTTCGCGGCGCATATTGCCTTCGCGAAGGCCCATCAGAAGACCCTCGTGGTGCACGATCGCGACGCTCATGACGACATCCTGGACGTCATCGACTCCGAGGGCGCGCCGGCGCGGATCGTGATGCATTGCTTCTCCGGCGATGGTCAGTTCGCTCGAGCCTGTTTGGACCGAGGTGCCTACCTCTCCTTTGCCGGCACGGTCACGTTCAAGAACAATGATCACTTGCGCGACGCGCTGATACTGGCTCCGCTTGATCGAGTACTCGTCGAGACCGACGCGCCATACCTCACGCCGATGCCCTTGCGCGGCAAGCCGAACGCTTCCTACCTCATCCCGCACACGGCCCGCTTCCTCGCCGCCACCCTCGGCACTGATCTCGAACGCATGTGTCAGGCCCTCAACGACAATGCCGATGCAGCCTTCGGTGGAGGTTGGTAATCCATGGAATTCGCGCAAGTGCTGCGCCGGCGCCGGATGATTCGCGCGTACGACGAGGCTCGGCCGGTGCCACCCGAAGCGCTCGACGCCGTTCTCGCGGCTGCGCTTCGCGCGCCCTCTGCAGGTTTCACCCAAGGAATCTCCTTCCTGGTACTGAGTTTGGCGGCCGAGCGAGAAGCCTTCTGGGGTGTCACCGGTGAGGCGGTGACCGGCAAGGCGGGGGGAACCTGGCTGCGGGGCATGCGGACCGCCCCGATCCTCATCCTGGTCTGGACCAGCGATGAGGCCTACCTCGATCGCTATGCCGAACCGGACAAGGGTTGGACAGATCGAGATCCGGTGCGATGGTCGGCGCCGTACTGGTTTGTCGACGCCGGAATGGCGAGTATGGCCGCTCTGCTGGCGGCTGTCGACCAGGAACTCGGGGCGTGTTTCTTCGGTATTGCAACCGACCGGATCACCGCCGTACGCGAAGCCTTCGAAGTGCCGGCGAGTCAGCTGAGTGTAGGTGTCATCAGCCTGGGCTATCCGGTACCTGCCCCCGCGATCGGCTCGCCGACGCGCCGTCCGCGCAAGGCTCCGTCGCAGCTCGTTCACCGCGGTATCTGGTAATTCTGCACGCCTCGCAGCCCAGCTTTAGTCTTCCGACGGCGACCTCCGTTATAATTTCGTAATCCAGCTCGGGCGATACGCCGAGCTGCAAGTGACACTGAGGTCCAGGTCACCGGCCGGACCGACTCGGGGGAAATGCTGTGCGCAAGATCATCCCGGTGGTTGCTGCTGGAGCGACCGCGCTCGCACTAGCTGGAACGACCTATGGCTATGCCAGCCTCAACAAAGCTGTGACGCTCTCGATTGACGGGCAAACTACCCAGGTGCAGACGAGCGCCCACACCGTCGGCGCACTGCTCAAGAGCAGGGGAATCGATGTCAATGGCCACGATGTCGTGGCACCCGGATTTGACACGAAGGTCGAGGACGGCACTCGGATCGCCGTCAAGTTCGGCCGGCAAGTCACGTTTACGGTTGATGGCGCGCCCCAGACAATCTGGACTACTGCTACCACAGTGAACGATGCGCTGACCGCACTTACGGTGGACCTTTCCGGTGCCGAGCTTTCCGCCAGCCGCAGCTCACCGATCGGGCGCCAGGGCCTGGCCGTCGTGATCGCAACGGAGAAGAAGATCATCATCGTCGACGCTGGCAAGAAGCGCCACGTCACCACCACCGGGCAGACGCTGGCTGACGCGCTCACCGCAGCGAAGATCACGGTTGATAAGGACGACAAGCTGAGCGCCAGCCCCGACGCGCGTCTGATCGACGGCTCGAAGTTCACCTTTACTCGTGTGGATGTCAGCTCCAAGACCAAGAAGGTCAAGATTGACTTCGACACGACTCGCAAGAAGTCAAGCAAACTGACGAAGGGTGCCACGAAGGTCGACACGCCAGGAGTCCGGGGTGTCCGGGCCGTGACGTATGAGATCGTTCGGCACAACGGCGAGATCGTCAAGCGCGTCAAGATCAAATCCAAGTTGCTGAGAGAGCCGGTTACCGAGGTCATCCTGGTCGGCACCAAGGAGGCTGCCAAGAAGAGCTCTGGTTCCAGCACGCCATCCGGCAGTGTCTGGGACAAGCTCGCCAAATGCGAGTCCGGCGGCAATTGGTCGATCAACACCGGCAACGGCTACTACGGCGGCTTGCAGTTCAGCCTCAGCACCTGGCGCGCGTACGGCGGCTCGGGCTTGCCAAGCAACGCTAGCCGGGACCGGCAGATCGCGATTGCCAAGAAGCTCCAGGCCGACGCAGGCTGGGGTGCATGGCCGGCATGCTCGGCGAAGCTGGGGTTGCGTTAGCGCGTGGCCGGCGGACTGCTCGATCCCACGGCGATCCGTGAGTTGGCGAGCGAGCTGGGCCTGCGGCCGTCTAAACAGCGTGGCCAGAACTTCGTCACCGATGCCAACACCGTACGAAGGATCGTCGCTGCGTCTGGGGTTGGTCAGGATGACATCGTCCTCGAGGTCGGGCCCGGGTTGGGCTCACTGACACTAGGTTTGCTGCTGGCAGTGCACCGAGTCATTGCAATCGAGATCGATGATCGGCTCGCGGCACAGCTGCCTCGCACGGTCGCTGCGCGAATGCCGGAGCGCGCGAGCGCGCTTACAGCAATCAACGCCGACGCGCTGCGGGTGGATGCCCTCCCCGAGTCGCCGACGGCGGTCGTAGCCAACCTGCCCTACAACGTCGCGGTGCCGGTGCTGCTGCATCTCTTGGCGACATTCGCCAGCTGGAAGCGCGGCCTCGTGATGGTGCAGGCCGAAGTGGCCGACCGGTTGGCTGCCAAGCCGGGCTCCAAGACCTACGGCGTCCCTTCGGTCAAGCTCGCGTGGTACGCCCACGCCAACCGAGTCGGAACAGTATCGCCGACCGTCTTCTGGCCAGTCCCTAACGTCGAATCAGGCCTGGTTGCCCTTGAGCGCCACCCACCGCCAGAGACTCCCGCGACGCGCGACGAGGTGTTCGCAGTCGTCGATGCGGCGTTCGGGCAGCGGCGCAAGATGCTGCGCTCGGCATTGGCTGGGCTGGCCGGATCGTCTGTGGTCGCCAGCGCGGCCGTCGCTGCCGCAGGGCTGGATCCCGGCGCACGTGGTGAGACGTTGGATGTGAAGGACTTCACTCGGATCGCGGAGCAGCTCTTCCGCGCGTAGATAACCTCGCAGTCATGGCCTCAGTTACGCCGCCGACTGCTGTCGGCGTTCGGGTGCGGGTACCGGCCAAGATCAACCTCGCATTGAAGGTGGGCGCGCCGCGCACTGACGGTTACCATCCGCTTGCCACGGTGTATCAGGCGATATCTCTCTATGACGAGGTGCAGGCGGAGTGGGCCAACCCGAATGAGTTCGAGGTCGCGGTGAGCGGGGAGGGAGCCGCTGAGGTGCCTCTTGATGACTCCAACCTCGCCGTACGCGCCGCACGCCTGCTCGCCCGGACGTACGCGCCGCATGACTCGTTGGGCGCAAGTCTGTCGATCAAGAAATCGATTCCGGTGGCTGGAGGGTTGGCTGGCGGCTCCGCCAACGCCGCAGCCGCACTGGTGGCGTGCGCGGTCTTATGGGACTTGGACGTCAGCCCTGAGGGATTGCGGACACTCGCGGCCGAACTCGGCAGCGACGTACCCTTCGCGCTGCTCGGCGGCACCGCGGTCGGTAGTGGCCGGGGCGAGGAGGTGGCTCCGGCGTTGGCTCGCGGCGCCTATCACTGGGTGCTGGCCTTTGGCTTCCATGGACTGTCGACCGCTGTTGTGTATCGGCATTTCGATCAGCTGAGCCCTCGGGCGGCGCCACCACAAGTGCCCGCCGATCTTATGACGGCCTTGCGTGGCGGCGATCCACGGCAACTGGCCGCCGCGCTCAGCAATGATCTCCAGCCGGCTGCGCTGGACCTGCAGCCGCGACTGCGCACCGTGCTGCAGACCGGACTCGAGTACGGCGCGCTCGGCGCCTTGATATCTGGATCCGGTCCCACCTGTGCGTTCCTGGTGGAGAGTGAAGCGGCTGCGATCGACCTCTCGGTCTCTCTCAGTGGCGAAGGCCTATGTCGGGCGGTGCGCCGTGCGACTGGTCCGGTCATGGGGGCCCGCGTGATCACATGACGAGCTCCCCACCCGTAGCGCCAGGGATTTATCGATCGGCGCCGTAGCGGGCCAGCAGCAGTCGCAGGCTGCGGGTAAGTTGATCATGATCCGCGACGTCCAGCGCATCCAGGATCTCGCGTTCCGCCACCATCAAATCGGCCAGCGTCGCGTCAATCACGTCCTTCCCAGCCTCGGTCAGCTGAACCAGAACGCCACGCCGGTCATCGGGATGGTCCTGCCTCACGACCAGCCCGCGCATCGCGAGCCGGTCCACTCTGTTGGTCATCGTTCCTGACGTGACCAGAGTTTCTCGCAGCAATTGGCCCGGCGAAAGGCGGTACGGCGGACCAGAGCGCCGGAGCGCGGCCAGTACGTCGAACTCCCAAGACTCCAAGTCGTGGCCGCTGAACGCACTCGCTCGGACGCGATCCAGGTGGCGAGCCAGCCGGCTGATGCGGGAAAGCACCTCCATAGGCGCGACATCCAGGTCCGGACGTTCGCGACGCCAAGCCTCAACGATGGTGTCGACCTCGTCCCGGGTTGGCGGGCCGGTCACATCCGGGAGTCTAGATGTGAAGAGTCTTGACGTCGAGATTCATCAGCACGGAGCGGGCACTCACCCCTGAGATCCGTTAACGGCGGTTGTGATGCCGACGTCATCGCGCGGCATGGTGGACGCAAGTCCGATGATGCCTGCGCAAAGCAGCGCGGGGACAGCCATCGCGTGGTGGATTCCGAAGCGGTTCACGAGGAAGCCGACGACGGCCGGGCCGATCAGGAACGCCGCGTAACCGAAGGTCACCACCACCGCGAGCATTCGACCGCCACCGATGTGCCCGGCCACGGCGTACACCGGTGGCGCAATCATTCCCACCCCGAAACCGACCAATGCCCAGCCGAGCACCAGCATGGGCAGGCTGCTTACCAGTGTGACCGTGAGATAGCCGAGGGCAGCAAAGAATGCGCCGAAGCGCACGACCGTGCGCCTTCCGAAGCGGGTCACCAGCCGGTCGCCCAGCAACCGGATGATGACCATGAAGGCGCTGACCGTAATCAGCCCCAGCGCGCCCGTGGTGGGGTCGACACCGGCGACGTCGGTGACATGGAGGGACGACCAGTCGGTTGCCGTGCCTTCGGAGAGACCAAAGGCCAGGGCCATGACACCCAAAATCCAGATGACCTTGGGGATCGGAGTCTTCACCCCGTCGACAGTGTGGTGCACCACGGCAGCCTCGGGTGTGATCTTGAGCAGGATGCCCAGCGCGATGAGCGTCACGACAGCGATCAAGATCGACACAGGGGTGACGATCGCCGCACCATGCAACCCCAGCACGGTGGCGAGCAGCAGGACAGCGCCAGCGCCGATAAAGGTGCCGATCGACCAAAATGCATGGAAGAAGCTCATGATCGGGCGTTGGCGCGAGGCCTCCACTTGGACGCCGATCGCGTTCATGGCTACATCCATGGCCCCATTGCCCAGCCCGATGAGAACGACGCCGATGATCGCAATTGCGAAGCTAGGTGCCAGCCCGATCGTGATCATCCCGACGATGAGGAGCGGGATGGCGGCCAACGTGATTTCGCGAGCACCGAGTGCGTCCGCCAGCCGGCCGCCGACCTGCATTGCAAGAATGGCCGCGGCCCCAGCGCAGAAGAGCATGATCGCAATATGAGTTGCGTCGATACCGAGCTTGTCGCGCAGTGAGGGGAGTGAGCCGCCGTACCCGCCGATCACTGTGCCGTTGACGCCGAACATCAACGTCACCGCGACAGCGGCGATCCGGGTCGCCAGTTGGTTCGTGGGAGGAGCCGACGTTGTCATGCGCGATTTTCTGTATGGTGTTCTGTATCGATTTAGAAGCCGAAAGCACCACTGTACGCGGCGTCGTTGCTGATCGCAAAAATGAGCCGCGATGCAGCCCAACGACGCAATGCGTACGCTTGGCTCTGGCCGATCGATGGGTTGGTCAGCTGTGGGGCAGGCGATTCGAAGCCCGCGGCCCGTAAACGAGGTGCGGATGCGAGGATTGGCCGGGCCCCACATTCCCCGGTTGGTCTGTCGGCAGGGCCCGCCTGACTTTGAATCAGGACTAGCGACGTAGGTTCGACTCCTACCCGGGGAGCGGAGCGTCACTCAGCTAGTAAGGAGCCAGCTGTTGTCTGTTCACTCCGACCGAGCGCCGAGCCCGGTCGCCGCTGTCGTCATCCTGGCAGCCGGCGAGGGGAAGCGGATGAAGTCTTCCCGTTCCAAGCTGCTGCATGAGATCGCCGGGCATTCGATGCTGAGCTACGCGGTGACAGCAGCGACGACGGTGCAGCCCGAACACATTGTTGTCGTGGTCGGTCACCTTCGTGATCAGGTAGAGGCCCATCTCGCCGAGATCGCGCCGCATGTATTGATCGCAGTGCAGGATCAGCAGCTCGGTACTGGCGATGCGGTGCACGCCGCCCTCGGCCAGCTTGCCGACCTCACGGGTGACGTCATCGTCACCATGGGAGACGTCCCCATGCTCACCGGTGAGACCCTCGTAGCGCTGCTCGAGGAGCACCGGGCCCGCCAGGCTGCGGTCACCGTGCTGACTGCGCAGGTTCCGGACCCGACAGGATATGGGCGGATTCTGCGCGATGGAGACGGCATGGTCAGCGGCATTGTCGAGCATCGAGACGCCGATGACAGCCAGCTTGAGATCACTGAGATCAACTCTGGAATCTATGTCTTCGACGCGGTGACACTGCGGGCTGCCCTGACCGAGATCGCCCCGATGAACGATCAAGGTGAGATATACCTCACCGACGTGCTCACTGTGGTCCGCGGGGCGGGCAGACCGGTCGGTGCGCTGCTGATCGAGGACCTTTGGCAGACCGAGGGTGTGAACGACCGAATCCAGCTCTGCCGGATGAACGCTGAGGTCAACCGGCGAATCCTGGACCGCTGGATGCTCGAAGGCGTCACCGTTGTGGATCCCGCCACGACCTGGGTGCACGCGTCAGTTGATCTTGCGCCAGACGTGATCTTGCTGCCCGGCACCTCCCTGGAGGGCGCGACCTCGATCGCGGCCGGCGCGCGGATCGGTCCGGACACGACCTTGATCGACGTCGAGGTGGGGGAGAGCGCGGTGGTGACGCGGACTCACGGCTCGCTCAGCGTGATCGGATCCGGCGCCAGCGTCGGTCCGTACGCCTATCTGCGTCCCGGCACCACCCTGGGCGCTGGCGGCAAGATCGGAACCTTCGTCGAGGCCAAGAACGCACGTATCGGAGCCGGAGCCAAGGCGCCACATCTCAGCTATCTCGGTGATGCGGTGATCGGTGAGGGCGCCAACATCGGAGCGGGGGTGATCTTCGCGAATTACGACGGCCTACGCAAATCGACGAGCAGTGTTGGCGCGTACTCCTTCGTCGGCAGCAACTCGGTGCTTGCCGCACCTGTCGAGGTGGCCGATGGCGCCTACATTGCGGCGGGCTCGACGATCACCGGCAATGTCGGGCCAGGTGATCTTGCGGTAAGCCGAAGCCGGCAGCGCAACGTCGCCGGCTGGGTGGCGCGCAAGAGGGCTGGTACCAAGACCGCAAAGGCCGCCGAGGCGGCACAGGAGCAGGAGGAGCCGTCGTGAGCGGTCTCAAGCGCCCGAACGAGAAGCACTTGATGTTGTTCACCGGGCGTGCGCATCCCGAGCTTGCCAACGAGATCGCGGCACTCATGAAGGTCGAGATCGTACCGACTCGTGCGATCAGCTATGCCAATTCAGAGATCTATGTGCGCTTTGAAGAGTCCGTGCGTGGTTGCGACGCCTTCGTGATCCAAAGTCATTGCGCACCGGTCAACGAGTGGACCATGGAGCAGTTGATCATGGTCGATGCGCTGAAGCGCGCATCTGCCAAGCGGATCACCGTTGTCGCGCCCTTCTATCCCTATGCCCGGCAGGACAAGAAACACCGCGGTCGCGAACCTATTTCGGCACGTCTCATCGCCGACCTGTTCCGTACCGCCGGAGCCAACAGGTTGATGTCGGTGGATCTGCATGCGGCACAGATCCAAGGCTTCTTCGACGGACCCGTTGATCATCTGTGGGCGCTGCCCGTGCTTTCTGACTACCTGTCGACCAAGTACGACACGTCGGAAATGACCGTGGTCTCACCCGATGCGGGCCGCGTGCGACTGGCAGACATGTGGACCGACAGGCTCAACAGTTCACTGGCGATCATCCACAAGAGGCGCGATCCGAACCTGGTCAACACGGTTGCCGTCCATGAGGTCGTCGGAGAGGTGGAAGGGCGGGTCTGCCTGCTGGTCGACGACATGATCGACACGGCGGGCACGATCTGCCAAGCGGCTGAGGCGTTGAAGGCCCGCGGGGCGAAGGCGGTGATCGCGGCAGCCACTCATCCGGTGCTGTCCGGTCCGGCAATTGACCGGCTCAAAGCCACCGACTTCGAAGAGGTGATCGTCACCAACACCTTGCCGATCCCCGATGAGCGTCGCTTTGACTCCCTCACGGTGCTGTCAATCGCACCCCTGATCGCCCGCGCTATCCGTGAGGTCTTCGAGGACGGCTCCGTGACCAGCCTCTTCAATGGCCAAGCGTGAGGGAGATCCCTGATTTCGCATCGCCATCGCGTCCAGAAATGCCCAGAACGAGACTTTGAGCCACGATCGTGATGCATTTTCAGGGCCAATTGGCGAGCATTAGGCCCTGTCGGCTAAGGTTGAGCGGTTGCCTCGGCGAGGGTCGCAGACCGTGATCGACTAGGTCGAACGAGCTACGTCCCCCTCGCTGAGTCTTGATCATGATTCGCCGACGTTAGTTCCGAGGAGTTCGTTCGTGCCCGAGGTGAAGCTCACAGCTGAACTGCGTACGGAGTTCGGCAAGGGCGCCGCCCGCCGGATCCGTCGCGCCCACAAAGTGCCCGCCGTGTTGTACGGCCATGGCACTGCCCCGATTCACATTTCCCTGCCCGGCCACGAGACACTGCTCGCCTTGCGGACGGCGAACGCGCTGCTGTCCATTGAGGTCAACGGCAACTCTCAGCTCGCCCTGCCCAAACAGGTCCAGCGTGACCCGCTGAAGCACACCATCGAGCATGTTGACCTGGTCATAGTCCGGCGCGGCGAGAAGGTCACCGTCGACGTGGCGGTGCACATCGACGGTGAGGCCGCTCCTGAAACTCTGGTAGTGGTGGACCACAACAGTGTCCCGATAGAGGCCGAGGCAACTCGCATCCCTCAGCAGATTGTCGTTTCTGTCGAAGGTCTGCCACCTGGTACCCAGATCCTCGCCCGAGATCTGCAGCTTCCAGACGGTTCGTCTATCGATCTTGATCCGGAGACCTTGATCGTCAACGTCACCAACGCGCAGACCGCCGAGGCGCTCGAGGCTGAGCTGGCCGAGGCCGAGGCTGCGGCGGGCATCGAGCCGACCATGGCTGCGGCTGCGGAGCCGACCCCGGACGAGGCGCCGGCCGAGTCCGAGAGCGCCTAGCTGCGCGCTCCGTCTGCCATGGTCTCGTGGCTGGTCGTCGGCCTCGGCAACCCCGGTCCGGCGTTCGCATCGCACCGCCACAACATCGGTTATCGGGTGGCCGACGAACTGGCACGGCGCACGAGTGTGCCCTTCCGTGTGGTCCGCGGCATGCGCGCTGAGGTCGCCGAGAGCAGGCTCGGACTACCCGGAGGCGATGCTCCCCGCCTGATTGTCGCCAAATCCCGGACGTTCATGAACGAGAGCGGCTGGGCGGTAGCGCGACTGCTCGCCTATTACAAACTGGAACCGTCCCAGATGATTGTGGTACATGACGAGCTGGACATCGATCCAGGCCAGCTGCGAGTGAAGTTCGGCGGCGGCGACAACGGCCACAATGGCCTCAGGTCTATCCGGACCGCGCTCCGCACGGGCGACTTCTACCGAGTACGCGTTGGCGTGGGCCGCCCGCCCGGTAGGCAAGACCCAGCCGACTTCCTGCTCAGCGACATCCCGGCCGGCGTACGCGAGACCGTTGCAGTGGAGATCAATCGGGCCGCGGATGCCGTTGAGTCACTGGTACTGGTGGGGCTCGACAAGACGCAGAGCGCATTCAACAATTGATTGCTGAAGAGTGCCGGCAATGATGCAGACCACGACGTTGAACGTTGCTGAGGTTCGAAGCCATTTCGACTTTCACCTTCGACGAGGTGGATGCTGCTGTGGACGCTCTGTCTTGGATCGTGTCGGCTGCCTGACTCGGTTTCATAGACTCATCGACCGTGACTGAGTACCGCGCCCACTTCGATGCCGAGGTTGAGTTTGCCAACGGCGGCCGGCTCACTGCGGAGGGATTCCGCCTTGATCTACCTGGACCGAGCATTTCCGAAGATCAGATCGCGCAACTCTTCGTCCAGCACCTCGGCCTGGCGCTCGTGGCTGCCGTGGAGCTCCATGCTGTGGAAATCGTTGCAGAACCACACAAAGGCTCGCGTGGCATCGCAGCCGGGCCAACCGTCGAGCAGGGCGGTCGACTCGTTGATCTAAGCCACACCATCTCGGCTGGCCTGGTGACCTACCCCGGAATACCAGAGCCCAGAATCACCCCACATCTGACCAGGGAGGAATCCCGCTCCCATTACGCGGACGGCACCGAGTTTGCGATCGATGTGATCGCTCTAGCAGGCAATACCGGCACGTATCTGGATAGTCCTTATCACCGCTACCCGGGTGGTACTGATCTTGCCAACCTGAGCTTGGAAACCCTGGTGGATCTTCCTGTCGAGCTGTTCCGGCTGACGGACTCGACAACGCGCGGAATTCCCGCGGCGATCTTCTACGACCGCGAGCTCCACGGCAAGGCCGTGCTACTGCACACCGGCTGGGACCGACATTTCGGCACGTCTGCGTACGCCTCTGGTGCGCCCTACCTGACCGGCGCCGGTGCGGCGTATTTGATCAAGGCCGGCGCCATGCTCGTAGGCATCGACTCGATCAATATCGACGATGCCGAGACCAGCAGAGCACGTCCAGCCCATTCGCAGCTGCTCGCGGCCGGCATACACGTTGTCGAACACCTCACCAACCTGGCCGCCGTGCCCCCAACGGGTGCTCGCTTTACTGCGGTGCCCCCCAAGGTGCGTGAGTTCGGGACCTTCCCGGTTCGCGCGTTCGCCCGGCTGCCCTGAGCGTGGCTGACCCGGCTGGTTTAGGTCTCCGGCCCTCTTCGATCCTTGCCAAACCTCATCAGGTTTCGCGTAGGTGGCGCTGTCTTCCGGCGAGCCCTGACATCGGCGGCCAACCCTGTAGCCTCTCTGGGTGACCCTCACGGGACTCGTTGATCTTTTTTGCTCCGAACCCACGCTGGTCGAGACCATCGCCGATGCGCGGGCGCGGCGACTGCCCGTGCTCGACGTCACCGCGCCGGCGTCGATGCGTCCGCTGATTGCTGCCGCGCTGAGCGCGTCCACAGGGCGTGGTGGCGGCGGTCGTCCGGTACTCCTGGTCAGCTCAACCTACCGCGAGGCAGAGGAGCTGACGACTGCATTGCAATCGCTTGTCGGCGAGGAAGCTGTGGCTTACTACCCGGCGTGGGAAACCTTGCCGCACGAGCGGCTGAGCCCGCGCTCCGATACCGTCGGGCGTCGACTCGAGTTGTTGCGTCGACTTGCGGGCAACAGTGATCTTCCCGCACCGCGAATCGTGGTTGCCCCGGTCCGCAGCGTCCTTCAACCACAGGTCCACGGCCTCGGAGAGCTGAAGCCGATACGCCTCAAGACTGGCGACGAGATCGATCTGACTGACCTCGCGACGGCGCTCGTCAACGCGGCATACACGCGGGTCGATCTGGTCGAACGGCGCGGTGAGTTCGCCGTGCGCGGCGGCATCGTCGATGTGTTTCCGCCCACCGAAGAGCACCCGGTGCGCATTGACTTCTTCGGCGACACCGTGGAGGAGATTCGCTACTTCTCCGTCGCCGACCAAAGGTCAAGTGAAATCGCGCTGACCGAGATCACTGCTTCGCCGTGTCGCGAGCTGCTGCTCACCGACGACGTACGCGCTCGCGCAGCCGCGCTCGCCGAGCAACATCCAGAGCTGATCGAAATGCTGGACAAGATCGCACAGGGGCATCCGGTCGACGGCATGGAGGCTCTGTCGCCGGCTCTGGTGGACGGCATGGAGTTGCTGATCGATCTGCTGCCGACCGATACCCACGTGCTGATCTGCGACCCGGAACTGGTGCGAGGACGGGCGATCGAGCTGGTCAAGACCAGCGAGGAGTTCCTGCATGCTTCCTGGGCCGCGGCCGCGGGTGGTGGTCGAGCTCCCATCGACCTCGGGGCCTCGGCCTACCAGCCGCTTGCTCGGGTTCGTGCCGCTGCGCTCGGTCGAGGAATGGCCTGGTGGACGTTGTCGCCGTTCAGTGCGGGTCCGGTGAGCGGCTCGGCGGCAAACGGCGAGGTGTTCAGTCCCATCCGCACCGAGGACGGGCAGATCATCGACCTCTCCGATCGGGTCAGTGGGCCGGGTGTCGAGTCGCGAACGGTGAGCGGCCAGGTCGGCGAGACCTATCGTGGCGACACCGAGGCTGCGGTCAACGAGATCACGAAGCGGGTGCGGGATGGCTGGCGCGTCCTCGTCACAGCCGAAGGCCGCGGTACGGCTGCTCGGATCGTCGAGGTGCTCGGTGAGCACGCGGTGCCTATCCAGAGTGCGTCGGCGCTCGATGAAGCGCCTCCGACCGGTTTGGCAACAGTCGTGACAGGCCAGCTCAGCCACGGCTTCGTGGCCGACGAGATCCGGCTCGCACTGTTCACTGCGTCTGATCTGTCTGGCCAGCGGGTCACCGATCGGGCAAGCCGGAAAATGCCGGCACGCCGCAAGAATCAGATCGACCCGCTCGAGCTGAGCTATGGCGATCCGGTGGTCCACAGTCAGCACGGAGTAGGCCGCTATATCGAGATGACCCAACGCACGGTGGCAGACGCGACCCGCGAGTACCTGGTGATCGAGTACGCGCCGTCCAGGCGCGGCCAGCCGGGGGACCGGCTCTATGTGCCGATGGACGCCCTTGATCAAGTCACTCGATACGTGGGTGGGGAGAGCCCGACACTGGACCGCTTAGGTGGCGCCGACTGGGCCAAGCGGAAGGGCCGGGCGCGCAAGGCGGTTCGCGAGATCGCTGCCGAACTGATCAAGCTCTACGCGGCCCGGCAGGCGACCCGCGGCCATGCTTTTGCGCCCGACACGACGTGGCAGCGAGAACTGGAAGATGCGTTCGCCTTCGTAGAAACCCCAGATCAGCTGGGAGCGATCGAGGACGTCAAGCGCGATATGGAGCAGATCGTTCCCATGGATCGGTTGATCTGTGGGGATGTCGGCTATGGCAAGACCGAGATCGCCGTACGCGCCGCGTTCAAGGCAGTGCAGGACAGCAAACAGGTGGCGATCCTGGTTCCGACGACCTTGCTGGTGCAACAGCACTACGCCACCTTTTCCGACCGGTATGCCGGCTTCCCGGTCACCGTTGCCCCGCTCAGCCGGTTCTCATCCGATGCCGAGGCAAGGGCAACCATCGAAGGACTTGTCGACGGGAAGGTCGACGTTGTCGTCGGCACTCACCGGCTGTTGTCCGACGAGGTCGCCTTCAAGGACTTAGGCCTAGTGGTCATCGATGAGGAGCAGCGCTTCGGCGTCGAGCACAAGGAACAGCTGAAGCGCCTCCGTACCCATGTCGATGTGTTGGCCATGTCGGCGACACCGATCCCGCGGACCCTTGAGATGGCGGTCACCGGGATCCGTGAGATGAGCACGATCATGACACCTCCGGAGGAGCGCCACCCCGTGCTCACGTTTGCCGGGCCGTACGACGAAGCCCAGGTGACTGCGGCCATTCGGCGCGAACTGCTCCGCGAAGGGCAGGTGTTCTACGTGCACAACCGGGTGCAGAGCATCGACAAGGCCGCCCGGCGGATCGCTGAACTGGTGCCTGAGGCGCGCGTGGTGACTGCACACGGCCAGATGAGCGAGCAGCGGCTGGAACAGGTCATGATCGACTTCTGGGAGCGTCGAGCCGATGTGCTGGTCTGCACCACCATCGTTGAGGCCGGTCTGGACATCTCGACAGCCAACACGCTGCTGATCGAACGTTCGGACCTGCTCGGTCTGTCCCAGCTGCACCAGCTGCGGGGCCGCGTCGGTCGCGGGCGGGAGCGCGGCTACGCCTACTTCCTCTATCCGCCCGACAAGCCGCTGACCGAGACCGCCTACGACCGGATCAGCACCATCGCGGCGCACAGTGATCTGGGTTCTGGCATGGCTATCGCCATGAAGGATCTGGAGATACGCGGCGCCGGCAACCTCCTGGGCGGCGAGCAGTCGGGCCACATTGCCGATGTCGGCTTCGACCTGTACATCCAGCTGGTCGGCGAGGCGGTGGCCGAGTACCGCGGGCACGAGGCCGAGCCCGAGCCTGAGGTCCGGATCGAGCTTCCTGTCGACGCGCACCTGCCTACCGACTACATCGAGTCGGAGCGGCTGCGACTTGAGATGTACAAGCGGCTGGCCGAGGTTCGTGCCGAGGCCGACATCAAGGCAGTCGACGCCGAGCTGCACGACCGCTACGGCGCGCCGCCGCCGGAGGTGCTCAACCTGATCGAGGTTGCCAGGTTCCGGTTGCTCGCCCGCTCCGCAGGATTGGCCGACATCGTCGGCCAGGGCCGATTCATCCGCTTCGCGCCGGCCCGCCTTCCGGAGTCGCGCGTACTGCGGCTGCAACGGCTCTACCCCGGCAGCGTCGTCAAGGCTGCTGTCGGCTCGGTGCTAGTGCCTCGGCCCACGAGCTCAGCGGTAGCCGGCCAGCCGCTGAAGGACATGGAACTGCTCCGTTGGGGCACAGAAGTGATCAACCAGATCTTCTCGGACTGACGTTCGGCCCGCTGTCGTAGGATCTCCTGCGGTAGTCGTTTCCTGAGAGCGCTCGGCGCAAGCAGGAAGCTCATCACAGAGGATGGTCAATGAGGTTTCCCACCCGCCATAGGTCGCGCGCCTTACGAGCCACAGCACTCGCCGGCATCCTGGTGATCGTGCTGGCGACAGCCGGCTGCGCGAAGGCGGACCCCAGCGTTGTGGCGTACGTGGATGGCTCAGAGATCACCCAGCGGCAGGTGGACGACGCCGTCGCAGGGGTGTCCAGCATCTTGCAAGAGGGTCAGCAGGTATCCCAGGCTGCGGTCGTCAATGCGATGATCCATGGCGTCATCGCGGAGAAACTGGCAGCTGCCAACAAGATCACGATCACCGACGGTGAGCGTGACGCACTGATCAAGAACAGCAATCTCGCGGGCCTGCTGAACGCGCCCAAAGGACGGCCGATCGCCTACGACGTGGCAGATCAGCAAATCGTTTCAGGCAAGCTGGGGAGCGAGGCTTACCTTGCGGCGGTCGCCAGCGAGCCGGTAACCCTCAATCCCCGATTCGGAGTGCTGGATCCGAACCAGAAAACGATCATCAACGACAAGTCGGCTTCCCTGGCCAAACCGGTGGCCACCCCGACGCCATAGCGCACGTGGCGCTACCTGAGCTCGAACGACTCGTCGGCGTCATGACACGCCTGCGCCACGAGTGCCCCTGGGATGCTCAGCAGACCCATCGGTCGCTGGTGCAGTACCTGGTTGAGGAGACCGCCGAAACGATCGAGGCCATTGAGGTCGGCGATCAAGATCATCTTCGCGAAGAGCTCGGGGACCTGCTGCTCCAAGTGATCTTCCATGCGGAGATCGCCAGCGAGCGAGACCGGGGCTTCACCGTGGAAGACGTCGCCAAGGGCATCGCCGACAAGCTCATCTCGAGACACCCCTACGTTTTCGCGACCGCCGAGGTTCCTAGTGATCTGCATTACACCTGGGAGGAGCGCAAGGCTGCCGAGAAGGGCCGTACCTCCGCGCTGCAAGGCATCCCGACTCAGCTCTCAGCACTCGCCCGGGCGAACAAGATCATAAGTAGAGCGCGATCACGGCGCGTCGACGTGGCGCTGCCTGAGGACCCGACCACACCGGAGGAGGTGGGCACCCAGATCCTCGAGCTGGCGGCCCGGGCTCAGGCAGCCGGAATCGATCCTGATCAGGCGCTGCGCGACGCCGTACGCGCCATTGAGGCCCGCATCACGACTGCCGAGTCGGCACGCAGCAATAATCCAAGGCCCTAGATCCGGCCACTATCCTGTTGAGCATGTCCGAGCCACCGACCCAACGGCCGGCACCCCCACCTGAGGCGTACCCACCGCAGTCATATCCGCCTCAGAACTACCCTCCGCAGAACTATCCCCCTCAGAACTACCCTCCGCAGAACTATCCACCGCAAGGCTCGCCTCCCAGGAATCCGCAGTCATACCCGCTGAACCCGAATGCGCCCTATCCGATACAGCCGCAGTATCGGCCACGCAAGCCGAGCGAGGATTTGCGACGCGACACAGAGGCCGCCCTGGCCGCACGGATGGAACTTGGCCCGGAGTACAACGAATACGTCGCCGCAGGCCTGGCAGAGCGGGTAGAGGATTTGGCCGCCGCTCGCGCCGCCGAGCTGCGGCAGGAGGCCGAGGCCGCCAATCGCGCGCAGGCGGCGGAGCAAAGCGGCCGGGCGCGGCAGTTTGCGCTGGCCATCGTCTCGATGGTCATGGGCATTCCGATCACCGCGATCACAGCCACCAATGTCGACCCCGCAGTTATGGGAGTCGCGGTCTCCTGGGCCGGAATCGTCGGGGTGAACTGGGTGCACGCCCGAGCCATCCGCAAGCGGAAATAGCCAGCTTCTGACATCTGCGTCACCGCCGAACGAATCTCGGGGTTGGCGCGTGCGGCGCCACCGCCTGACCCCAGACGCGCCGATAGGCTGAGATCACAATCGGTTTCTGCGCAGGAAAGGCGGCACTCGTGGCGAGCATCGAATTTATTGGCGCGCGAGAAATCCTCGATTCCCGTGGCAACCCCACGGTCGAGGTCGAGGTCATCCTCGACGACGGTTCCGAGGGCCGAGCCGCTGTCCCCTCAGGTGCCTCGACCGGCGCATTCGAGGCGGTTGAGCTGCGTGATGGTGAGGCCCGCTATGGAGGCAAAGGTGTCAGCAAGGCGGTGCTCGGCGTTATTGATCAACTCGGCCCCGAGCTCATTGGGTACGAGGCCAGCGAACAGCGGTTGGTGGACCAGGCCATGCTGGATCTGGATGGTACGGACAACAAGTCCAAGATCGGTGCCAACGCCATCCTCGGGGTCTCACTCGCTGTCGCGCATGCAGCCGCCCACTCCGCTGACCTGCCGCTCTACCGTTACCTCGGCGGGCCGAACGCTCATCTGCTGCCGGTACCGATGATGAACATCGTCAATGGCGGCGCTCACGCTGACTCCGATGTCGACGTGCAGGAGTTCATGATCGCCCCGATTGGCGCTGCAACCTTCCGTGACGCCTTGGAGATGGGCGCGACCGTCTATCACTCGCTCAAGTCCGTGCTGAGGAAGCAGGGACTGGCGACGGGCCTTGGCGATGAGGGTGGCTTTGCACCCAACCTGCCGGCCAACGTCGCAGCACTCGAACTGATCTCAACTGCAATAGAGTCCGCTGGCTTGAAGCTTGGCGGCGATATCGCGCTGGCACTGGATGTGGCGAGCACCGAGTTCTTCGACGACGGGACCTACACCTTCGAGGGCGAGCCGCGCTCAGCCGACGAAATGACAGACATTTACGAGCAGTGGGCCGCCGCGTTCCCAATAGTCTCGATCGAGGATCCGCTCGCCGAAGACGACTGGGCGGGCTGGAGCGCGCTCGTCAGCAGGATCGGCGACAAGATTCAGGTGGTCGGGGACGACCTGTTCGTCACGAATGTGTCGCGGCTGCAGCGCGGAATCACCGAAAAAGCCGCGACAGCTCTGCTGGTCAAGGTCAATCAGATCGGGTCGCTAACCGAAACTCTGGATGCCGTCGACCTGGCACACCGTGCCGGCTTCCGTTGCATGATGAGCCATAGGTCCGGCGAGACCGAGGACACCACCATTGCGGACCTCGCTGTGGCCACCAATTGCGGTCAGATCAAGTCCGGCGCGCCAGCGCGTACCGACCGGGTGGCGAAGTACAACCAGCTCTTGCGCATCGAGGAGGATCTCGACGATGCGGCGCGCTACGCCGGCGTTTCGGCCTTCCCACGGTTCAAGGCCGGATAGTGCCATCCGGTCGACGGCCCACTTCCCGCCCAGGCGCAGGTCCTGGGCGGGGCAAGCCGCGACCACGTACGCAGGCACGCAAATCGTCGTCAGCGGGTGCGACATCGACCGAGACGGGGCGAGGTGCCGACTCGGCAGCTTCACCTCGACGCCGCGGATACAGTCTGACGGCACGCGCCATCGCCTTGGCGACAGTGCTGCTGATCTTGACGATCTCGTACGCGACATCCTTGCGGATCTACTTTTCTCAGGCTCATGAGATCTCTGCGACCAAGGCCGAGATCGCCGAGCGCCAGCAGCGGATCCGCGACCTACAGGGCGACTTGGCCCGATGGGGCGACGAGTCATACGTCAGAACTCAGGCTCGGGAACGGCTGGGGTGGGTGGTGCCGGGGGAGACCGGCTACGCCGTGATCGGCGCTGATGGGAAGCCGCTCGGCGGCGGTGCCGAGATCAAGGCTGAGGCTGCATCGCAGGAGCCGCCTCAGGACTCGTGGTGGTCCAAGCTGTGGGGCTCGGTTCAGGCCGCGGACCGGCCGGCGCCGGTAGAGACTCCGGCCCAGCAGAAGCCGATAACCGAGAAGACCAAGCCGAGCAGGTGAATGCGCGCTGAGCCCGTCGTACGGCGCCGCGGTAGTCAGCGCTGGGCAGCCAGAAACGCATCCACAGCTTCAGCAGTTGGAAGGCTGGGGCTGGCTCCGCGGACTGTGACCGCCAATGCGCCGGCCGCGAGCCCTCGCCGCACCGCCTCCGGCAGTGAGGCCCCCTGAGCCAGGCTCGCACCAAGTGTGCCGGTGAAGGCGTCACCTGCTGCGGTGGTGTCTACGGGTGTCGCAGCAAAAGCCCGATGATCCTCGACGCCGGCGGCCCCCACGACCAGGGCGCCGCGAGAGCCCCGGGTGATCATGGCGGTGGCGGCCCCACAGTCGAGGAACCATCGGGCTGCCAGCTCGGCTGAGCTCAGATCAGTGACAGCAATGCCGCTCAGTACCTCGGCCTCCAGCTCGTTCGGCTTGACCACCGAGACGCCGCGCCATACCGCGGGCGGAAGGGGTTGTGCCGGCGCTGGGTCCAGCACGAGTCGGAGCTCGAGTGCTCGGCAGGCCTCAGCCACGCGCTCGACGACCGGCAACGGAATCTCCAGTTGTACCAACACGACCGAGACACGATCACGGAGCTCAGTCAAAGAGGACTCGACGTGATCAGGATTCAGCCGGTGATTCGCATTCGGAATGATCATGATGTCGTTTTGGCCGGAGGCGGCATCGACCCGAATATGGGCGATTCCCGTCGCGCCCGCCGTGATACGGACGGCGGCGACATCGATGCCTTCCGCAGCCAGGGTGGTCAACGTGAGGTCTTGGAACATGTCGTCACCCACCGCGCCGATCATGTACGTGGGCGCCCCGGCGCGTACGGCTGCGATTGCTTGATTCGCTCCTTTTCCACCAAGCACCAACGAGAAGTCGTTGCCGATGACCGTCTCGCCCGGGCGTGGCAGCGGCGAGCCGAAGGCCGC
>Ga0075433_10000446_pt1 | contig 26719 bp, 26 predicted proteins | sample RhiMethybrSRZTD2_FD_75299 | JGI IMG/M metagenome (GOLD analysis project Ga0075433, IMG submission 75299) | Populus rhizosphere microbial communities from Tennessee, USA - Rhizosphere MetaG P. TD hybrid SRZTD2 | ecosystem: Host-associated > Plants > Roots > Rhizosphere > Soil | place: USA... | reverse complement strand
CGCTCAGAGAAATGGGCGTGCATCAAGGCAAAGTCGGCAAGCTCGTGGTCGTGGAGAATACGGATTCTGTGCACAACGTTGTCGTGTGCACTCTATGTTCCTGTTATCCCTACGACATTCTTGGCGATACGCCATGGTGGTATAAGCACGAAAGCTACCGAACCAAGATCGTGCAGAATCCGCGCGCGTGCATGCAGGAAATGTTCGGACTGGAGATTCCCGCGAGCAAACAAGTCCACGTTTACGACAGCACTTCCGACGTACGCTACTTCGTTTTGCCGAAATGCCCCGCTGGTACAGAAGGGATGTCGGAAGAAGAGTTGGCTAAGCTCGTCACCGTCGATAGTCTGATCGGTGCGGCCGAAGCATTGAGTCCGTTCCAGCTCAAAGAAAGAGAAATCGCCCACCCGGAACCCGAAATGCCGCGAGTGCGGCCCGATTGAGTAAAATTTTGAAATCGATGAACAGCAGATTTAAAATCGGCGATCCCGTCGTCGTTGCACCTGAAAATCCTACAGGCAACCCGCGGACGCCCCGGTATATCCGAGGCAAACGCGGCGTCGTCAGAATGGTGCACGGCGTCTTGGAAAACATTAGAGACCACCGCGGCATCCATCAGCCGCTCTATGCGGTGAGGTTCGACCTGAGCGAGCTGTCGACTAGCCAGGATCGAGATTTCATTTGGGTTGACGTGCATGAAGAATGGTTGAGTCTGCAGTCGGATGGTTAATGAACTCACTTCGGGCAAATCCTGCTGAGCGGACGTAGCCTCGATCCCCGTGCTCCTTTACGATGATCCCGTATCCACGCATTGAAGCTGCCACAGGGCGGCATTTTTTTGTTGTGTATTTTCTTGACAGGATGTATATATTGTTGCCAAAGGTGGAGTAATTCGCCAAAGCTGTCGTTCGACAACGGTCTAATCCAGCCCTTCCCCACGACGATCATTTAAAAATCCACCTTAAATTTGGTTTCCCATTGGCCCGGCGTTTAAGAGGTTCTTAGCGGAATCGATGAATAGGGCCCGAAACACCCCGACTTCCCTTCGAAAGTTTGCATCGAAAAGCTTTTCCATCGAACTGTCCGATACTCCAACGCGACAGGCGGCGCTTAGCGCACTCAAGAAGATTTGGATAGGCGCAGTGCGTTGGCTTCGTGCGTTGTAAGCCGGTGCATCGAAAGACTTCTGTCCCAGGAATCTGCAAAAGTGTCAGTTATCTCGGGTGAGCGAGATTTATAAACTTCCCCAAACACTCAGCAGGTTGCTGGGTCAAGAGAGGAGAAGCAATGGCAGATCAGAGCGAAAGCCAAGGCGCGAATGGACTGGTTGCGAGAGGCGCCGCAGCACTCGACGCACCGTTAAGTACGCGGAACGCAGCAAAAGAATTGCAAACGCTGCGAAGTCGCGGTGGGCAGCGGGTTAAGAAGCCAACCAGATTAGAGCGCACGCGAAAGCTACATGAGGTGCTGCTCAATCTGGCGCAGGAACTTAAAAGCAATGGTTTTTTCTCAGTAATGTCGCCGCCCGGCCCGATAACGATCATCGGGTCCGAAATCGAGGACCCCAAAACGCAGGGCAAGATCGGACATGTGTGCGAGCCACTGGGGATCTATATCCAACGGCTGTCTGTCGAAGATAACTTTTTCCAGCGACCGCCGTTCGATCATCTGACCGATCCGATCTACCGACGGCTCATTCGGGATTTTGTCGAAGGCGCGGCGATGCCTGAGAGCAAAGTAGCGGCGCTGAGCTGGGCCGGCGGGGTGCGCTCCCTCGACGCGGACAATATTCGGTTCTCGATCATCGACGGCCTGCAGCGGCTCTATTGCTTTCTCATCGCGATATTATTGGTCTGGCGCCGCGAACATCTCGTGCAAGACGGCGTGATTCCCGAAGAGGCATGGCGCTTCTTCACTGAGTCCGTGAAACGCTTGGGCGACCCAGAGATTGCCACTGGAAACCTTCTGCGGCGAACAATTCGTTACGAGATCTTTTATGCGATCAGCCTCGCGGGGCTGCTTCACTACATGGTGACATTCAACTCGAGCCAACGACGGATGAGCTTGCGAGTACAACTGGAAATCATGAAAAAACCGCTGATTGAACATTTAAAGAGCGAAGCTATTCCCATTTGGGAGGATATCGGCCGGATGCCGGGGGAAACGAGGCCGAAGGACAAATTCCTGGCGTCCGATATCGTGCTGGCGACTCAGGCGTTTATTACGCATAACTCCCATGTGACCAGCGCAGTGGAAACCAAACGATTTCTTGACGAGAACCAGCCTTACCTCGATAACATCGGTGACATCTCTGACATCATGCGAACATTGAAGCGCATCAATGGCGAGGTCCACGCGAGGATGGCGCAGGTTTATCGGTCAAACCCCACGCAGCAATTCTTGATGACGAACGGTGACCCGTTTCTGCTCGGATTCGTCGCCGCATGCGGCTATGTTCGCAACCGGGGAAGCATGGAAATTCTCGACAAGGCGCTGGACAAGCTGCTCGGAGAATTCGATCGGGTCTGCGATGATCCTCTGCGGTTGGGAGCCTACGAGAAAGCTCTAGCCAGGGTGAATGCCTCTCGGGGTAAAGACGCGCGCCGGCTCGTCGATGATACATTCCGCCGATTTTTCCTGGGTGTGACAACCGAACTGGACTGGTTGGACACAGCCAGCCAGATAACCGGAGGCTTGTCTCATTGAAGCCGTGAGGGCAAATCTCGAATCGCGGGTCCATAACTTTTAAAACTCCACAGCCGGCACACCTACGCTGCCAGCGAAGACCACGGGACGGTCCTCAACAGAACCCGTCGCGGGCGTGGAGAGACTCGGGCCCTATCCTTAGCCCCAAACCTGCGCAGCTGTTTCTACTACGCGATCCAACTTTTGCCACATCTCGGCTTCGCTGAGAGCTTTAGAGTCGATACCGCCAAAGCCGCACTGAGGGCTCAGCGCAAGTTGCTCGAGAGGCAGATACTTGGCTGCCCGATCAATCCGGCATTTTAAGTCATCGACCGTCTCCATACTGGAACTCTTGGTCGAGACCAAACCCAACACAACGATTTTGTCCTTCGGGACGAGCCGTAACGGTTCGAAGCTACCGGCACGCTCGCTGTCATATTCCAAAAGCAACCGTTGGTGCTTTAGGTTATTGAACAATTGCTCGGCAATAGCATCGTAAGAACCTTCGCGGTGCCATTGAGGTACCAGCTTTCCGCTCTTGGGATCGATGGTTCGTGCATTGCCGCGGCAGATATGAATGCCAAAGGTGACTCCAGGAAAACCTCCGATGAGTGCATTGTCGGCCGCTATGGATCGTTGGAAATTTTTCTCCGGATCTTCACCGCGAGAGCGCATTCGATCCAACGAAATCTTATCGACGTAAGCGGTGTATCCCGGCGCGTCGATTTGAATGTACTTGCAGCCGGCTTTCACGAGTTCCGCGATGATCTGCCGTTCAATGGCAACCACGTGTTCGACGAAATCATCGAGGTCTTTATAAACCTCCTGCGACGCTTCCCACTTGAAACGTTGAGCGATCCGGTCCGGACCAAGCACGGTGACCTTGATCGGAACCGTAGCGCCGCTCTGGGCATAGAGATACTCCTCCAGAGGTAGATTGCGCATCAGCTTGAGGCGTTCTGCAGCGCCACGGCGAGTGACGATCGCCGGGCCGGCTTCGTTGAAGTTTTGCTCGGCGCGCTCAAAAGGATTTTCGTTAAGGTCGCGCTTCTCATAGTAGAGGGAGATATTCTTCGGCACGTCGAAGCCGCTCACGCACTCGGAAAAACTTTCCTGAAAGCCGTGCCGGCGAAATTCACCATCGGTGACGACTGGCAAACCGTGCGCTTCTTGCTTCTGGATGACATCGCGGATCGCTTGGTTTTGAGCCTTGGTCAACTCTTCGCGCGCTGCTTGGCCGCGATCAAACCGAGTAAAAATATTTTTCAATGTCGCCGGACGAACCAGGCTGCCGATGTGATCGATGCGGGTCTTGTTGAAGTCGATGTCAGGCATAGTCTCCTCTAGAATGTTAGGGTCCCAACTTGCAGGGCGACCGGCCGGTCGCCCCTAGATCTAGTCGACGAACTACCGAACTGCGATGAAATTTCTGTTAGCACCAAGCCTACATGAAATACACAAAGATCGAGTTCGCGACAAGAAGACCCTTGTGCGTGAATCGGAGGAAGCCGCCTTCTTCCTCCAAAAGCTCTCCCGCGATCCAGTTAGAGATTTGCGGGAAGATTTCACGAGGGGTTTTGTCAAATCGTGCACGGAACGCGTCTATTGAGATCCCTTCGGTCATTCTTAAGCCGAGAAACATGAACTCGCCGGTGGCCTTGTCGAGATCAATTTGCTCGCAATCAATGACGGCGTGGTTCGCCTGATTGACTTGCGTCATGTAGCGGCCAGGATTTTTTTCATTGCTCGATCTTCGGCCCGAGTAGTCCTTGGGGCTCGTCATCTTGTAGCTATGGGCTCCAGCGCCCAGGCCTAAGTAATCGCCATAACGCCAATAATTGACGTTATGGCGCGAGTGCCGGCCCGGTTGTGCGTAATTCGAGATTTCATACCGTTGCAATCCGGCCGCCAGAAGTCTTTCTTCGATGAGTTCCGACATGGCAACCTCTTCGTCTTCGCTGAGTGATTTCATCCGACCGGAACGGTACTCATGGTGAAACGGAGTGCCCTCTTCAAAGGTCAAATTGTACGCCGATAGGTGCGGTGGGTTAAATTCTAATGCTTCATCGAGGTCCGCTTCAAGTTCTGCCAAGGTTTGGTCAGAGTTTGCATAAATCAGGTCAAGACTAAAGTTGTCGAAACCCGCGTGACGTACGATCTGCAAAGCTTTGCGAGCCTCGTCGGCTGAATGAACGCGTCCCAAAAATTCGAGAATTTTTGGTTGAAACGATTGCACGCCGACGCTGATGCGATTCACGCCGGCGTCGCGGTAGCCGAAAAATTTGTCGCTATCGACCGTGCCCGGGTTGGCTTCAAGCGTGATTTCGCAATCGGCATCAATCGGAAACGTGGCCGCAACCCACGCCAAAAGCTTGCCGATGCTGTCGGGGTGAAATGTCGATGGCGTGCCACCGCCGAAGAAAATGCTTTGTACCGTCCGACCCTGCCAATCACCGGTGGTTCCGTAATATTGAAGCTCGCGCAGCAGGGCATCGGTATAGCCTTGTTCGGGGATTTCCTGGACCACGTGAGAGTTGAAGTCACAGTAAGGGCATTTGCTGATGCAGTAGGGAATGTGGATGTAGAGCGAGAAGGGCGCTAACATTAAGTCGTTATCATATCAGGCAAAACTGCGCCGGCAAGCGGCTAGCGACGCCTTTAATGCTGTTCGCCTTATCAATTTGACCGGTCTTTGAATTTCACGATAGGTGTTGTTATGATTCGCTCTGAAAATTTTCAGGAGTTTCATGATGTCGGTTCACGAGCATAAAGAAAAGGGCAAAAAGAATATTCGATGCTATGTGATTACCGTAAGTGACACGCGCGACAAAACGACAGATACGAGCGGGCGAATGATTGAGAAGTTTTTGGTCGACGAAGGGCATCAAACTGCGGGTTACCGCATTGTCAAGGACGAGCCGATCGAGATCGAGGCCTCGCTTGTCGAAGCGCTTGCGAGCGACAACGTCGATGCCGTGATTGTCAACGGTGGCACGGGCATCGCGCCGCGCGACGGCACCTACGAAGTGGTCAGCCGATTTTTGGAAAAGAAGCTCGATGGTTTCGGCGAGATCTTCCGCTATTTGAGCTACCTCGATATCGGCTCGGCGGCCGTGATGAGCCGTGCGGCCGCCGGTACCGCGCGGGGCAAGATTTTGATCTCTTTGCCGGGCTCGAGCGGTGCGGTGACGTTGGCGATGGAAAAATTAGTTCTCCCCGAAATTCGCCACATGGTTTCGCAACTGCAGGGAAAATGAAAGTCCGGGTCAAGTTCTTCGCGATTTTACGCGAGCGCGCGGGAACTTCCGAAGCCGCCAAAGAGATGGCGGAAGGCAGCACAGTGGCTGATCTTTGGCGTCAATTGCAAAAGGACTATCCTAGGCTGGATGTGCCAGGTATTCGGCTCCTTTACGCTGTCAATCAAGATTACGTCGGCGTCGATCACAAATTGAAAGACCAAGACGAAGTGGTATTTGTTCCGCCGGTGAGTGGAGGTTGATCCAGGATGTTTCACGTGACCAATCAACCGATCGATCTAGATGGACTAGTCCGTTTCGTGGCTGATCCCGAGGCCGGCGCAGTGGCTACGTTCATCGGCACCACTCGCAACAACAACGAAGGGCGCAAGGTCATGGCCCTCGACTATGAAGGATATGCGGAAATGGCCGAAAAGGAGCTTCGCCGCATCGGCGAGGACGCCAAAACAAAGTGGCCGATCTGCCGGATGGCGATCACACATCGCCTTGGCCCGGTTCAAATCGGCGAGGCGAGCGTCATCATTGCTGTATCGTCAGCGCATCGCGATGCCGCGTTCGCCGCATGCCGCTTTGCTATCGAAGAGATCAAGAAGACGGTGCCGATTTGGAAAAAAGAAGTCTTTGAGGGCGGCGAAGTTTGGATCGGCACCCAAACCGGGCAACGACTCGACCCTTCGTAAAGGGGACGACCAATGAAATTTGGAATTGTGGGTTGCCATTTCTTGATTGACTCTCAAATCCAAAATCGAAGATCTAAAATCAAACATGGACGCTTCACTCTTGGCGGCTTTTGGATTGGGGTTGCTGCTGGGTATTCAGCATGCCCTCGATCCGGATCATCTGATCGCGGTTTCGACGATTGTCAGCGAGCATAGAAACTTTAAATGGGCGTCGTTGATCGGCGCTTTCTGGGGATTAGGCCACACGACGACATTGTTCATCGTGGGTTTGATCGTTATCGGCCTGCGTGTCACCATTCCTCCCCGACTGGGCTCGGGGCTCGAGCTTCTGGTCGCGGCGATGCTAGTTATCCTGGGCTTAAATGTGCTTCGAAAGTGTTTCGGTCTGGAACGAGTTCATCTACACACCCACAGCCACAATCCGGAAACTCATACGCACTTTCACGTGCACGAGAATCCAGGCCAAGATCATGCCCATCCTCATCCGTTCAAAGCGATGCGCCGGCCGTTCATCGTTGGTATGGTGCATGGACTAGCCGGCAGCGCGGCGTTGATGTTACTGGTGCTTTCGACGATCGAATCACCCATCGGCGGGTTGGTTTATATCGTCATCTTTGGTTTAGGCTCAGTGGGCGGAATGCTTTTGCTCAGTGGTATTATCAGCCTTCCGTTTATTCTCACCGCGCAGCGTTTCACTGTCATGAATCGCTGGATTCGCGTCGTCGCCGGCGTCGCCAGTGTGACCTTCGGTATTTTTTTAGGTTGGGAAATCGGTTCCGAGTTAAAATTCTTCTAAGTTTAGTGAAAGCCTTTACCCGACAATTCCTACTTGTGGCGTTGCCGCGCGCCTAATTTTTCTCAGTGAATCATTCGCAACGAAAGGCCATCGCTACCGGATCACGTTGGTGATCGTCAAAAGATAAGCGATGGCGAGGACTAGGTAGGCGAGACAAGACACGCATAGCAGGACCAGATTGAGCCGTCCCGGCCGCGCCATGGCCGGAAGATGGCGCGGCAGATAAACGTGATTGAGAAATACCAACGCCACGGAGAATAGCACTGTGCCAACGAAGCCGATGACCGCAGAGAGCAGGATCAGTGGGCCTGGTTCAGCGGCGCCCATGGTGGCCGCGGTGATGGCCGTCAGTAGAAATAAAAAAATGAGATACCAGCTGCGCGCCGGAGTGGATTGGGTCTTAGGAAAGAAGGCATAGAGACAGTCCGTGTGAATCCGACTCACGGCATCGACGGTAGCGAGCCAAGTGTCGGATAGAAACGCCGCGGCGATGATCAAAAAAAGAAATTTACCAATAACGCCCCAGCTCACTTCAAAGAATCGACTTTGTACAACCGCCAGCTCATAGCCCTGCGGGAGCAGTCCTTTGGGAAAGAGCAGCGCGTAGGCGAGCAGACAGGTCATCAGGGTGGTCAGCAAGTTACCGCCGATTCCGATGCTGATATCCCAAAACAAATAACGGCACCAACGGCGGACATGAGCCAGGCCCTCGTCGTTGCCGGGGGTGAAGCCCGACGCGGGAATCGCCTCGGCCTTTCCAGTGATCGGCCCGGTGAGCCGGCCCATGTAGTGGGCCATGCCGGCGCCCTTGTCGCGCACCCAGTAAGAATAGAAGAGGGTCCAGAATCCGCCCAGGCCTGCGAAGGTGATCGCCGTGAGCAATTTCGTCGCGTCCGCCGGGTCCCAAGGCCGAGGCATCGACAGGTCGGGAACAAACAAGCCTTTGACGAAAGCCGGGAGCGCGTGCAGAGCTTCAGGGTTGGCGCTGGCCCAAATCAAACCTACGAGCGTGAGCAAGGCCACTCCCCACATAAATGTTTCCACCAGTTGGTAGATTACTTTGCTGAGAAGAATGGCCGAGAGAAAGACGACCATCGACGAATAACCCCAAAAAAGCGTCTGGCCCCGCGCGCTCCAACCTTTAGGAAAATCTGTCAAAGCCGCCAATGAGGTGCCGCCCGCTGCGGCAAAAGCGCCGAACCAGAGAAACGAGAGCGTGAGTAGGATCCATAGAAAAAAAGCGAAGTGGCGCTGCAACCGGATAAAACCCTGAAAGATGCTCTCGCCGGTGAGCAGAGTGTAACGGCCAATCTCGTAGGTGACGGGGAATTGCAGCAAGCAAGCCGGCAACAGAAGGAACAAAAAGCTTAGACCATATTTGGCGATGATATACGGCCACCAGATAAGCTCGCCGCTACCCTGCGCCAGAGCCATGAAGATGACCCCCGGGCCCAATGCGCCGAGCATGCTCGGCAGCGGCGGGAGCGGTGCCTTCTTGTAGAACGGCAAGACTCCCCAGGACGAATAGTCCGCCATGAGCTATTTTTTAGTCGATGCGATGAACCGCATCTTTTGGCAGAGATGTGACAAAAGCTTGGAGCGCGTGATCGAGATAGTTGAGATCCTTCGATTCGAGCGTGACCTTCACCTTGTAATCCTGCAAATCGAGAACCGGATAGGAACCCAGCATGAGTTCGGGAAATTTTACGAGAAGGTCATTGAGCATGGCGGCAATCACGCCTTCGCCATATCGCACGTAGACGTTCTTGAGATAGTAGGGCGCCTCGCGAAACCGCTCTTTTATCGCGTGAAAACGTTCTTGGAGAATCTTCGGTATGCCGGGAAAAATGTAGACATTGTGAATATTCACAACCGGCGCGAATAACGCTTCGGTCGCTAGGAGGGTGGCGCCCTCGGGAACATTGGCCATGCGCAACCGAGCTTCGTTCACCTCGCCGCCGAGCCGCTGGCGCATGCGCCGTTCGATGTCCGGATGACGGACGACGTTTAGGCCCAAGCCATGGGCGATGCCGTCGATAGTGACATCGTCGTGGGTTGGCCCGACGCCGCCGGTCGTGAACACGTAGTCGAATCGTTTGGAAAACGCCGCGACTTCGCGACCGATTAGCTCTATTTCATCTTGAATCGTCGAAATCTTCTGCACTTCAACGCCCAGCTGACGGAGTTCGGCGCAGAGAAAATGAGAGTTGATATCCTGTGTTTTTCCCGACAGGACCTCGTTGCCGATGATGACGATACCGGCGGTTTTCGACATGCTGTCTATCTCTTAGCGCAGTGAAATGGACATGGCCAGTGCTCTAAGCCCAAAGAATAGCTCAGCGGTCGAATTCGCTGCAGCTCATGAAAAAGTTGCAATTGGGATTGGGGCAGACGTATTTACATTTCTGATTGATCAGTTTCGTATTGCAAATGGGACAATAGTCCCACCAGTTTTCTTCAGGCTCGTTCTCGAGTGGCAGTGTTTCTGGACGATTCACCGGATGTTCCCCTTAGTGTGGATTTTAGCAGCGACGCGAACCGCTGCGATCCGTGAGCTCTCTTCCGCCCGCAGAATCTTCCGAATCGCGTGGCCACAGGATTTCATGAATCCTCCAGAGCTGTCGAGCATGCCGTCCGGCAACGGGTAATTGATTATAGCGATTTTTTGCAATGATTGCTTTTTGTAATCGAATTCTTCTGCTCTGACAAGAATTTTTTTGTTTAAACTCTAAAAAAATGGAGTCACCGGCGCGCTCAAAACGATATGAAAAGAGCGCTCGCGCCACGCGACAAATATCGAAGTGGGGTCCAGGCGCGCCCGGAAGGTTCATAGCCGTGTTTAATTGCTCCCAGAGTTCCTTTATAATTCTATCTTTAGCGCATTAGGTACGGACATGCAGGAATTAGGGGTCATTGTTTTAGCCGCCGGTCAGGGTACCCGGATGAAATCCCATCTCCCGAAGGTGCTACATCCATTGGGGGGCAGACCGTTATTTCTTCATGTCTTGCGAACCGCACAGCGCCTGAATCCGAACCCGGTGGCAATCGTGATCGGCCATGGAGCCGAGGCGGTTCGAAGTGCGTACGCAGGGAATGATGTCGTCTGGATCCTTCAAGAGCAGCAACGCGGCACCGGCCACGCCGTGTTGTGCGCGAAGGAAGCGTTTGAGGGATTCAAGGGAGAGGTCATTATTCTGAGCGGCGACGTGCCGTTCATTCGAGAGCAGACGCTGCGCATGTTAGTTGCGCAGCATCGCAGCCGAAATGCGGCGGTGACACTGCTCACGGCTTTTTTGGACGAACCGAAAGGCTATGGAAGAATCCTGCGTGATGACCACGGCAATGCGACCGGTATAGTCGAAGAAAAAGACGCCACGCCGGCGCAGCGAGGAATAAGGGAAGTCAACGCCGGCGTTTACGTCGTGTCGGCGTCGTTTGTCTTTGCGGCGTTAAGTGAAGTCAAAAATCACAATCAGCAGGGCGAATATTACTTGCCGGATATCGTAGCCATCGGTCTCGCTCAGCGAGCAGATATCGAAACGGTGAGGGTCGACGATGTCCGCGAAATGCTGGGGATCAATACCCGAGAGGAGCTCGCCTTTATGGAAAAAGACCTGCGCCAGAGCATCAACAAGAAATGGATGTTGGCGGGAGTGACGTTCAAGGATCCGGATACGACTTATATCGAGGACGGCGTAACCATTGGCAAAGACACCGTGATCGGACCTAACACGCAACTTCGCGGCAAAACTGTGGTCGGCGAACGTTGCCAGATCGACGGCAGCGCCTTTCTCACGGATGCCCAAATTGGCGATGCAGTACATTTGCGATTCTCGGTTGTCATGACCGGTTGTCGAGTCGCGAATGGCGCGATCATCGGGCCCTTTGCCCATCTGCGTCCGGGATCGAATCTGGGTCCGAACGTTCACATCGGCAATTTCGTTGAGACTAAGGAAGCAAAAATCGGCCAAGGCACTAAGGCAAACCATTTGACGTATCTCGGCGATGTGACCATCGGCAGCGAGGCTAACATCGGCGCCGGCACGATTACCTGCAACTATGACGGGTTCCATAAATACAACACGACCATCGGCGATCGTGTGCAGGTGGGCAGCGATACCACGCTGATCGCGCCGGTTTCTCTCGGCGACGACGTCTATGTGGCTACCGCCAGCACGGTGCGACATGATGTTCCGGCGGGTGCACTGGTTTATAATCAACGGGATGAGCGCGTGCGCGAAGGCTGGACGGAACAGAAGCGCAAGAAGATGAAGGGAAGCAAGAAGTAATGTGCGGCATTGTCGGATATATCGGCCACCGGGAAGCAGCCCCGCTGATTCTAGACAGCCTGAGAAAGCTTGAGTACCGGGGTTACGACTCGGCGGGCATTGCCGTGTTGAGCGACGGCCAAGTGACGATTCGCCGTTGCGAAGGCAAGTTGAATAATCTCGAAACGATGCTCAACCGGCAGCCAATGAGCGGAGCGATCGGCATCGGCCACACGCGCTGGGCAACTCATGGGCGACCGTCTGAAACCAACGCGCATCCGCACCGCGCGGGCGATGTGGTTGTGGTCCACAACGGCATCATCGAAAATTACTTGGAGCTCAAAGAGGCGCTCGGCAAACGGGGAACTCATTTTAGCTCGGAGACCGACACGGAGATTGTTGCTCATCTGGTCGCTGAAAAAGTCGAGGGCGGCATGGACTTTCTCGAGGCCGTGCGCAGAACGCTCGGGGAAATTCACGGCTCCTACGCGCTGTTGTTTCTCAACCGCCGCGATCCGAAGCGGCTGATCGTCGCGAAGAACTCGACCCCGATCGTCATCGGTTGGGGCGAAGGGGAGACCTTTATCGCCTCGGATATTCCCGCATTATTGGATTACACACGCAAAGTGACTTTTCTCGAAGACGGCGAGATCGGCGAGGTTACCTTGGGCTCCTATCGCTTGTTCAATGGCAAAGGAAAAGCGATTCAGCGGCCCGTGAAGGAAATCACTTGGGACGCGGTGGCGGCGCGTAAAGGGGGCTATCCCCACTTCATGCTCAAGGAGATTCACGACCAACCGCGCGCGCTGGCCGATACGTTCCGCGGGCGCATCTCGCTCAGAGACGGTCAGGTGTCGCTCGAAGACATCAAGTTAAAAGTGAACGAAGTAAAAAACATCAAACGATTCCATTTAGTCGCCTGTGGCACGGCCTGGCATGCCTGCCTGGTCGGTAAGTTCATGCTCGAAGAGATCGCCGGCATTCCCGCCGAAGTCGACTATGGATCCGAGTTCCGCTATCGCTCGCCACTGATGGATCCAAAATCGGTGTTGCTGATGGTCAGCCAGTCCGGCGAAACCGCCGACACTTTGGCCGCGACGGAAATCGCGCACGCCAAGAAAGCGAAGATCCTGTCAATCTGCAATGTCATCGACTCCTCGATTCCGCGGAAATCCGACGGCGTGCTTTACACCCACGCCGGACCCGAGATCAGCGTGGCGAGCACGAAAGCTTTCACGACCCAATTGACGGCGCTTTATCTCTTGGCGGTGGCGTTGGGGCGGCTCAATGGCAAGCTCAAGCCTGCGGACGCAAAAAGACTGCTCCGCGACCTGATGTATTTGCCCACCTGGATCGAGCAAGCTTTGGAGATTGAATCTCAAGTCAAAGAACTGGCGCGCGAGCTCATGCACAGCCAGGATTTTCTTTATCTCGGTCGCGGCATTAATTATCCGATCGCGCTGGAGGGCGCACTCAAGTTAAAAGAGATTTCCTATATCCATGCCGAGGGCTATCCAGCCGGCGAGATGAAACATGGCCCCATAGCATTGATCGACGAGAAAATGCCGGTCGTCGTGCTGGCGCCGCGCGATCGTTACTTTCAAAAGACAGTCAGCAATCTAAAGGAGGTCGAATCGCGGGGTGGCAAGGTTGTCGTGCTGACCGACGACGCCAAGACCGTGAGCGAGACCGCCGCCCATCGAGTGTTGACCCTGCCCAAAGCGTCGCACTACCTTACACCGATTGTGATGACGATTCCGCTGCAGCTACTGGCCTACTATATCGCGGTCCACCGCGGCACCGATGTAGATCAGCCGCGCAATCTCGCGAAGAGCGTAACGGTAGAATAATGGCCCTCTTCGAACGAGGGTCGATGCATCTGGCGCGAACGCTTAGCTCGCTTAAGTACCGCAACTACCGTCTGCTTTTTTTCGGCACCAGTCTTTCCCACGTCGGCGATTTCATCCAAGCAATGGCGCAAAGCTGGTTGGTGTGGACCATGACCGGCTCGCCATTTTTGCTCGGCGTGGTCGGTTTCTGTCAAGCGTTGCCCCGGCTGCTTTTGGGTGCTGTCGGTGGCGCCTTTGTCGACCGCGTGGACCGGCGCCGGCTGCTCGTATCCACCCAAGTCTTAGCCATGGTCCAGGCGTTCGTTTTTTGGGCGCTGGTTTATTTCAGTCGGATCGAATTCTGGCACATCGTGGTTTTGGTCTTGTTCTTGGGCACCGTGAATACGGTGAATCAAACCGCGCGTCACTCGCTGATCAACAATCTGGTACCGCGCGAAGATCTCATGAACGCCATCGCGCTCAATTCTTCGATGGCGAATCTGGCGAAAATCATCGGGCCTTCCTTGGGCGGCGTACTCATCAGCATCATCGGCATCGCCGGGTGTTTATTTGTCAACGCGGTGAGTTTTCTCACGATCATCGCGACCTTGATCGTCATGGAATTTCCCCAAATCAAGGGCAAGGTAAATGTCGAAGCGCCGTTTTGGCAGGAAGTCAGTGAAGGGTACCACTTTTTGCTCGGTCAACGGCGCTTGTTTTCGATCATCTTGTTGACCTATGGTATAGCGCTGGTCGGCACGCCTTATTCGCGCTTTCTTCCGGTGTTCGCCACGGACATACTACACGCCGGGCCGTCGACATTCGGGTTGCTGCTTGCGGCTCCCGGCATCGGCGCGGTCATCGCCGGCCTGGGCATTGCCTCATTTGGCAGATTGCGCCGCCGCATGCACTTCGTGGCGATGAGTGTTTATGCGTTTTCCGCCTCGCTGATTTTGTTTTCCTTTTCCCGCTCGTTGCCCTTATCCATTTTGTCCTTAATCCTGGTCGGAGCCAGTAACATTGCCATTCGCGCTGTGGCCAATTCCGTGGTCCAGATGGAGACACCGCCAGATTTGCTGGGACGCATGCTGAGCTTGTATTTTATGGATAAAGGGTTTTGGTCTTTCGGCACACTGTTCATCGGCAGCATCGCGCATGTCGTCGGGACGCCGCGGGCCATCGCCATTTCCGGAGCGGCTTGCGCTGCGGCAGCCACGGCGCTGCTTTACCAGCAAAGACAGGCGCGGGAAAGTCAACCGGCGGAAAGTCTAAACCGTCGCATCACGCAATAAGCGCGCAGCATCTTCAGGCGCCACCGAATTCATGTGCGAACCCGTGCCCCACTCGAAGCCTGCGGCTCTGGCGAGCTGCGGCAATATCTCAATGTGCCAGTGGAAATGTGCGCTCACGGTCTCATACACGGGTCTCGAGTGAATAAAATAATTGAACGGCGGATTGTCGAGGGCGCGATTTAGCCTCGTGATGACGTCTCGCAGACCGGAGGCAAGCGCAAGGATGTCCGGTTCTTGGCTTTCCACGAAATCCGTCGCGTGATTCCTAGGCAAAATCCATATTTCATAAGCGAAGCGCGATGCAAATGGGCAAAGAGCAACGAAGCTCTCTGACGCCGAGACCAGTCGCTCTCCATAGTCCAATTCCCGCTGGATCATCTCACAATAGATGCAGCGCCCGGTCAATTCGTAGTGCATTTTCGCGCCGCTAAGCTCCTCGACAGCTTGCTTCGGCACTTCTGGTAACGCGATCAGCTGCGAGTGAACGTGATCCAGGGTCGCGCCGGCACGGTCGCCTTGGTTTTTGTAGAGGAGCAAATAACCCCAACGGCCATCTCGTTGTAGATCGCGCATCCGATCGCGATAGATGCGCAGAATATCAGCGAATTGTGGTTCGTCGAGGTTGCCCATGTTCACCAAATGATTGGGACTCTCGATGATGACCTCGTGGGCGCCGAGACCGTTCCACGATTCGTACATGCCATCATTGCGACCGCTCCAGGTGCCACGATTTTCGAGAGCTGGATACTTGTTGGGAACAACGCGCACGAACCAACCCGGCGTGTCAGGGCGCGTGTTCATTTCCCGCCGGGCCCAAACTTCCGGCGGTGTCATGGCTTCGTTTCCAGCGCAGAATGGGCAGAGCTCGGGTCGCGCCCAATGGTTTCCATCGCCATGCTGGCGCGGCCTTTTTTCTCTTGCCGAAGCGATAATGACCCAGCGACCTGTGAGCGGATCTTTTCTGCATTCAGACATGGGACGAGACACGTCGCGCCAGTTTACGTACGATCGTTGGCGCTCGCGGAGAACCCTTTGGCGCAGAAGTAAAACTCGGAAGAGCCCTGGCGCGTCGCCTCGGGTTTGGTTCGCTGCACGGTGGAAAAATATTCTCTCAGTTCAGCGGTGCAGCTGTGCAGGTCGTTGCTGATAAAACTTTTCATCAGAAGTGCGCCGCCCGGCCGCAGTAATTCGACCGCGACTCTCAAGGCCGTGTGATTAAGCGCCGAGCAACGTGCCATGTCGGCATCACGGATACCGCTCAACTTGGGCGCCAAATCGGAAAGTACACAGTCCGCCGGTCCATCGATGAGTTGTTTGATTTTTCGTTGGATCTCAGCGCTCGCGATGTCACCCTCGATGACGATAATATTGCGCTCGTTAAAAGCCTTGATCGGTTGTAGGTCGACGCCGATGACTTTGCCGTTTTGGCCGATAATTTTAGCCGCGACTTGCAGCCAACCGCCGGGCGCCGCGCCGAGATCAACCACGTTATCGCCTTGGTGCACCAGGTGATAACTTTGCTGCAGCTCGAGCAATTTGTAAGCAGCGCGCGAGCGGTAGCCGTCCTGCTTGGCCTTTTTGTAATAGCGATCGTGAGGGTTGTAGCTCATTTTAAAAAATGGGGGTGCTAGTGATTCTGTCGAGCTCAAGAGCCAAAAAAAAGCCCAGCCTATCGATCAAGCTGGGCTTTTTTTTTGGGAAAATCGGTTTTTTCAACGGGCTCCCTTCACCTGGAACTCAACTCGGCGATTGACGGCCCGCGCCCACTGGGTCTCCTGGTCAATTAAAGGCTTGCTCTCACCGAGGCTTGCGGCGGACATACGACTGCGATCGATTCCTTGGGCCGAAAGCTCGTTCATGACGGTTTCTGCGCGGCGCCGCCCTAATCTTTGATTGTAGTCATCGTTGCCTACGGTATCCGTGTGGCCTTCGATGACAACGGTCACATCGGCCTTCTCTTTGAGTCGCTGTGCGGCCAAATAGACCTGACCCTTGCCGAGCTCGGTGAGGTCGGCGGAGTCAAAGCGAAAGGCTACTGCCGGAAAAATGATCTTCTCCACTTCGACAACCCTGGGAACCTCTTTGACGACGATCTTTTCTACCGGCACCTCAACGACCTTGACCGTTTCCGGAGGCGCCAACGGAGCCGGCGCTTGGGACTGCGTTGTGGTTTGTTTAAGGGGAGTTCTTTTGGCCGAGCCATAGTCTTGCCATGGCTGAGGTTCTGCCAACACCGGCGGGTGCGGACGGTGACCAAAAAAGGCTTCCTGGGGTTCCGTCGCGCTCACCACAAAGTGGAATGGCCGAAACACGATCCATTCCGCCAGCCAACCAACGGGATGCATCAAGTATGCAGCAATTCTGAACGGATTCGATTGACTATCGTCGTACTCGTCCGGCGCCGCGAAAGACGGTTTGGCGCCGAATGTAGCGGCGCAGATCAGACCGATCACCAAGAATCGTGACATCATAATTAAAATCCTCCTTGCGGGCTTGTGACACATAAGTTTAGGTGCTGCGATTTTCTTTGTCAAACCTATCTTTTGCCGGGTTCCTTGTAAGTGAAGGGTAGGTGGTTTATGAAAAGGTCAAGCTTTGCCTGTAACTATTCAGCTGTCGTGAACCAATCAGGGGCTAACATGGGAGTACTGGTCGAGAAAAAGGAGCGGGTTGGAAGAATTACCTGGGATCGTCCGCCGTTGAACGTTTTGGATGTCGCGGTGCTGCGCGAACTAGACCAAGCGCTAGCAAACTGTGCGATCGATCCCGGAGTCGATATCGTCGTGCTCCAAGGAGCGGGTGAGCGAACGTTTTCCGCCGGCGTCGACGTTCGAGATCATACGACCGAAAAGGCGCCGGAAATGCTCGATGTCGTCCACGGTGTCATTCGCAAGCTCTTAGCCCTACCGCAGGTAACGATCGCGGCGGTTCGCGGTGTCTGTCTTGGGGGCGGCTGTGAGATCGCGAGTTCCTGTGATTTGATTGTCGCTTCTGAAGAGAGTTCGTTTGGCACACCGGAGATTTTCGTCGGATGCTACCCGCCCGTTGCTCTCGCGCGATTTTCTTCTTTGATCGGCTATCACCGCGCCGCCGAAATGATTCTCACCGGCCGCCGATTTTCGGCGCGCGAGGCGCAAGCGATGGGTTTGATCAATCGCGTGTTTGGCGCGACTGAATTTGACAACGGCCTCAAATCGCTTTTGGACGAGCTGCTCGGCAAAAGCGGCGCAGTTCTGCGGCTGACTCTCAAGGGCTTGCGCCAATTGTCGCTCCAGGATTTCAACCAAGCGCTAAAGCGTTCCGAGGAAATTTATTGCCGCGAGTTGCTGCAGACGCAAGATGTCACCGAAGGAGTCGCGGCGTTTCTCGAAAAACGGCAACCAAAATGGCAGCACCGCTAAACGCGGCGCGTGAAGATTTCCATCACACCGCTTAGGTTAGCTATACCGTGGGTTGGCACGACGCATTCGTTCCCTCGTCGCTCACGACGACGGATATGCGACTGCGGAGTTGACAATCGGTTGGTTTTCAATCGATCGTCTGTGTGTTAGCTTTCTAGCTGTATGGCTGATTTCGAAGTGAAGATCGCGACAGAGCAATACGAGATCGAGCAAGCGCAAAGGCTCCGTTTTCAAGTCTTCAACCTCGAGCTCAACAAGGGGCTACGGAGTTCCTATGCCCATGGCTTGGACATCGATGAATTCGATCCCTTCTGTGATCACCTGCTCGTTCGGGATCTTAAGAGCGGCGACGTCGTCGGCACCTATCGCTTGATGCGCGGGTCTCAAGCGCGCAACCATATCGGCTTTTATTCCGAGAAAGAATTTGACCTGTCCCAAATTAAATTGCTCGACGGCGAATTGATGGAGCTTGGCCGCTCCTGCGCGCGCAAAGATTTCCGCGATCGAGCGCTCATCCCGCTTATGTGGGACGCAATAGCCGAGCAGGTGAAAAAGCATCAGGTCAGATATCTGTTCGGTTGCGGCAGTTTATATACCACAGCGGTCGGCGAAGTCAGTGCGATGTATTCCATGCTCAAGAGCAAGTACTACGCGCCGGATGCTTATCGCGTGTTTCCTGTCGACCCATGCAAGTTCAACGGTTTAACCGACGATGTGGCGATCTCCGACGAACAAGCCCTGTTCCAAAAATTGCCAAGTCTGATCAAGGGCTATTTGCGCATTGGCGCGCTGGTTTGCGGCCCGCCTGCGCTAGACGCCGAATTCGGTACCGCCGATTTTTTCTTATTGCTGGATTTCGGTACGCTGAAGGACGCCTATCTCAAACGCCTCGGCCTTACGGATGTGACGGTGAGCGATGCGCCTGCTTAAGTTAACCGCGTTTCTTTCACTCTGGGCGTTCTTCTTCGGCCTGGTGGCGACGGTTCATCTTTGGATCTCCATTCTGGCGCTTCCCAATCGTTGGAAGATCATCAGCCGGCTAAATCGCAATTTTACCTTATTGCTCCGGCTGATTCTCAACATCAAAGTCATTGTGGCAGGTGACGAGGGCCAGATGGAACGGGGCGGTTACGTCATCATTGCCAACCATGTCAGTTACGTCGATGGGATCGTGCTTGGCAGTATCTTCCCGATCCTGTTCGTCTCCAAACGAGAGGTAAAAAGCTGGCCTATCGTTGGCCAGTGGAACATTCTCTGTGGTACGATCTTTATTAATCGGCAAAGGAAGGAAGAGGTTGGCTCGCTCGTCGAAGAAATGACGCGAAAGCTCAAGCAGGAAACGAACATTCTCTTATTTCCGGAAGGCACCTCGACCAACGGTGAGAAGCTGTTGCCTTTCCAAACCGTGCCCTTGGCGGCGCCGCTCCGCAGCCGCTCGATCATCGTTCCAACGACGGTCGCCTACAAGAATATCGACGACGAGCCGGTTACCGCCGCCAATCGGGATTTAATTTATTGGTATGGCGATATGGACTTCGTATCGCATTTTTGGAAGCTCTTGGCATTGCGCAGCGTCGAAGTGCTGGTCACTATACAACCGAAGATCGAGTGCTTCCAGTACGAAGATAGCTCGGCGGGCCGCAAAAAATTGGCCGAAGACTGCTACAATCAAGTCCTCGGCCGAATCGTTGAAAAGGAAACGGTTTACGAAGACGAGGAAAGCTCCGGCGAGCCGCCGTCAAAGCTACTTTCCAGTTAACTGTTTTTTGATGTTGTCGACGAATTCCTTGAGCATGGCGTCGGCTTTCTTGCGAATGATCGGCTGGCCAAATTCACCGATCTTGCCCAAAATATTCACATCGGTTTCGACCACCAACTCGGTCTGATCGGCGCTAAGCTCCTTTAGCGTCATACTGGTTTTGCCGTTGACGGCGCCGGCCGCCATGCGGTCCTTGGCTTCCGCGCGCAAGGCTGCTCGCCAAGCATTTTTATTTTGCTCTTCCAGGATGATCTTGCCCTGTAGATTGAGCTTGATCGGTCCGACCCGGACAACCAACGCGCCTTCGTAAGTCGTGTCATCGATTTTGTTTACAGATTCAACTCCCGGCAGCGACTTAGCCACCTTGGGCACGTCCATCAAAAAGTTCCAAAGCGGTTCACGGGCTACTGGAATCTGTGCGGTTTGGCTAAACTTCACTTTCTTCTACCTTTTTTCTTCTTGACGACCTTCTTCCTAGCCGGCTTCGGCGCTGGTTTGAGTTTCGCCTGCTGGCGGATATCGGCCAAAGCTTTTTCCAGGGCCCGCCGCACGAATACCGCGGCCATGTCCTTTTTATAAGCTGCGGACCCGCGGAAATCACTTACCGGGTCGACCGCTTCTTTGGCCTTTTCGCCGGCTTCGGCGAACGCGTTCGCCTTAAGCGGCTGGCCGCGCAGGACGGCTTCAGCAGCGGTGGCGCGAATCGGCGTGACGCCGACGCTGCCAAGGGCAATGCGCACATCGGCAATATTCTTTTTCGTCTTATCGAGCGTCAACACTGCGGCAGCCGAAACGGTGGCATAATCGTCTGCAGTACGGGGCAAGAATTTAATGTATGCTGCGCCGCTATTGGGAGCGACCTTGGGGACGAAGACCTCCGTGATGATTTCGTCCGGATTGAGTACGGTTTCGTAATAATCTTTGAAGAATTCATCCAGGGGAATCACGCGGCTGCCATTGGCTGATGCGGCTTTTACCGTCGCGCCCAGGGCAATCAGGCTCGGAGGCGGATCCTGGTTCGGATCGGCATGGGCCAAGCCGCCGCCGACGGTCGCCATGTTACGCACGCGGAGCGTCGCTACGTGGTGATAGGTCTCCGCCAGCATCGGCAAACGGCGGCGCAGCAGCGGCGAGCTTTCTACCTCGCGGTGCGTGGCGAGACCGCCGATACGCAACCCGCCGTCACTGACTTCGATGCCATTGAGACCGCGCACGTATCGCAGGCTAACCAGGCAGCTCGGTCGTACGAGGCGCTGTTTCATCATGATCACCAACGCGGTTCCGCCAGCGATGATCTTGGCGTCGCCGCCGTACTCTTTCAGGGTCGAATGTACTTCCTTAAGGTTTTTCGGAGTGCGGTATTCAAACGGTATCATGGCGGTGTCCTTATTTGGCGAATTGGTGCGCCTTCTCGATCGATTCGATGATCTTGTAGTAACCGGTGCAGCGGCACAGATTGCCCATCATCCAGTCTTTGATTTCCTCTTCATTGGGCTTCGGATTTTCATTGAGTAGGGCCGTCGCTGCGACCACCTGACCCGGCGTGCAAATGCCGCACTGGAAGCCGCCGTACTGGATAAAGCTCTTCTGCACGGGGTTGAGCTCGCCGTTTTTCGCCAATCCTTCGACAGTGGTGATGTCTCGCCCTTCAACCATGACCGTCAGGGTCAGACACGAGCTGATCATGTCACCGTCCATCAACACGGTGCAGGCGCCGCAAACGCCGACGCTGCAGCCTTCTTTCGTGCCGGTAAGTCCAAGATCGTAGCGCAAGCAGTCGATCAAAAGCCGATTGGTCGGAACCTGAACCTCGACCTTCTTGCCGTTGACGCGAAATTTGATCTTCTTGTCCATCGCTGTTCCTTTCTCGAGAATCTGTCGGGCAGATTTTTCAGTGAAGACCGGAAAAACCCACTAGGGGTTTCTTATAGAAAGAAATTCCCGAAACTGCAAGCCGTTTTGCGCCAAATTCCAGCTGTATTTCCAATAAATGAGCGCCTAATTTGCCATTCTATATCTGGCGCTCAAGCGAATCGGTCACTACCAGAATTGGTAGGCCGGATTAGGGCGAACGGATTAGAACTTGATTACCGTGCGGATACTTTTGCCTTCATGCATGAGATCAAACGCTTCGTTGATTCGTTCCAGCGGCAGCGTGTGCGTGATCATGGGCTCGACTTTGATCTGACCACTCAAATATTTCTCGACATAGCCCGGAAGCTGCGAGCGACCCTTGACGCCGCCAAAAGCCGTACCTCGCCAAACCCGTCCGGTGACCAGCTGAAACGGGCGCGTGCTAATCTCTTCGCCGCCGCCGGCGACGCCAATAATGATCGACTCACCCCAACCTTTGTGGCAACACTCGAGCGCCGCGCGCATGGTCTTGACGTTGCCGATGCATTCGAACGAATAATCGACGCCGCCGTCGGTCATTTCAATGATCACCTCTTGAATCGGGCGGCCGTCGGCCGGCGGAGCGATGAAATCGGTAGCGCCTAGGCTTTTCGCCATGTCAAATTTGTGATGGTTGGTGTCGATGGCGATGATGCGCTCGGCTTTGGCCATGACCAATCCTTGGATAACGCTCAAGCCGATACCGCCCAGACCGAACACTGCGGCAGTCGACCCTGGTCGTACTTTCGCGGTATTCAGCACGGCGCCGATGCCGGTCGTAATGCCGCAGCCGAGCAAGCAGACTTTATCCAGCGGCGCCGCCGGGTTTATTTTGGCGACGGCGATTTCCGGCACGATGGTGTATTCGGAGAATGTCGAAGTCCCCATATAATGAAAGATGGTTTTGCTGCCGAACGAAAAGCGAGACGTGCCATCGGGTAGGACGCCCTTTCCTTGGGTGGCTCGAATGGCACCGCAGAGATTGGTGCGCCCCGATTTACAGAATTTACACTCGCCGCACTCGGGAATATAAAGAGGAATCAGGTGATCGCCGGGCTTTACCGAACTGACACCAGGGCCGATCTCCATCACAGTCGCCCCGCCCTCATGCCCCATGATGGCGGGGAAGATGCCTTCGGGATCTTTGCCGGAGAGCGTGTACGCGTCGGTATGACAGACTCCGGTGGCGGCAATTTTCACGAGCACTTCGCCCATCTTCGGACCGGCGACATCGACCTCTTCGATCGCCAAAGGTTTTCCCGCTTCCCACGCAACGGCTGCGCGCGATTTCATAAAACCTCCTGTGAATCATTGTCGAATTGAAGAGAGACTCCGAACCCCAATAGTGCAATGATTCGGAGCTTACTCGACTCTTAACAAATCAGCTGGGATTTGAAAAACAAGAGCCGCGTTGTGGCGCTGTTTGGGCGGCGGAAAAAGTCGAAATCTGTGCAGGGTTAGAATCTGTATAAAAGTCGGGGACCGATAATGAAGTAGTTGAAGCCGGAGGCCGAACCCGCGGAGAAATTGCCGCCTTCGACGTTCACTTCGATGGCGAGATTGGTCATCGGCTTGACGCCAAGACTGCCGGTACCACCGTGAATAAAGTTGTCGCTGGCGACTCCATTGCGGCGGAAAGTTTCGTAGCCGACGAAACCGTCGAGATAAGTGTAAAGCAATTTGTTCTCATAATAGATCGAGGTAAAAACACGGTTTGCGATATAGTTATTGGGATCGAAAAAGCCGCTGCCGCTTTGCTTATGAAAATCGAGCAGGCGAAAACGATGGCCGATCATGATTTTCGGCGCTAGATAAATTGCATATTGCGTTGTGAGTTGCAGATCGTTTGCGTGGTTGCCGTCGGAAAAACTCTTGTAGTTGTAGCCGCCATAGACCGAAAACCGCTCGGTCAAAGGCTGCGATATGTAGAGTCCCACATTGGTCATCCGAATGCGATTTTCAATTAGCTCGGCAGTATCGCTGAGCACTTCGCGAGTTACGTTGACGCCTGCTGTGCCGGCGAAAAGTTTGCCGTCGAAGCGTATATGTCCGGTAAGAAAGTCGGACGTATGGCGATCTGCGAGCTGAGTGAAACCGATCCCCGCCCCGGCGCCAAACTGATCGGTCAGACGAGAATAAATCCTGAAAAGCAGGTCTTCAGCTCGATTGTCCCGCGTCGGATCATTGGCATCGGTGTGGCGAAAGTTGATGCCGAATTTATAATTGTCAATCCAGAAATTGCCTGCGAGAGCATAGCGGTTTAACCGGTTTTGGTCGGAATCGCGATAATAGTTATAGCGCGCTTCCACCGTGGGTCGAATTTCTTGGTCCATCGCATCGATCAATTTCGCAAGGTCTCGTTTTTGTCGCGCATTGCCCGCTTGTAGTAAATTCCGATTTTCGAGTGCAGCCGTGCGATTGCCGACTGCCATTAGCGAGCGTGACAAGCCGACGCGGGCATCGAAATCACCATCCTGTGCCACCAGCTTCTGATAAATCGGAATCGCTTCAACGTAACGGCCTTGCCACTGTAGCGCGTCGGCTTTGACGAGCAGAGCATCCTTATGTTCCGGCTGATCCTTTAAAACCCAATCGGCTTGCGTAACCGCCTCACTGAGATCACCAGACCACGAAAGCACTCGAGCTAAATGACTGCGCGCGGCAATGTTTTTGGGATCTTGGGCGAGAACGCGATCGAGTTCATCCCTGGACTCCGTCAATCGGTCGGCCCACGACAAATGAATCGCCATGCGGACTCTCTCCGTTGGCGAAAAATTCTCCCGACTGGACGCCAAAGCCTTGGAAAACGCGTCGGCGGCTTGGTCGATTTGGTCCTGCGCGGCCAGTTTGTCGCCGAGTTGTTTGTACAAATTGGCCTGAGTCTTTTTGTCAGCCGCGGTTTGAGCGGATTTCAGCAGCTGGTCGACCGTCTGAGCCGACGAATCGACAACTGAAGCAAGCGCGCAAAGCAGAACCAGCAAAAGTTTCATAGCAGCAGCATATTCCTACGGTAAGATGACCTCGTTCTGATGTGTAGAAAAATTCGGACAACTACCCTCAATTTTTAGTGAATCACCGTTTTTTGCGGCGAATCTGTTGAGGGGACGTCCGTGGCGCCCTGCGCGGAATCTAGTTAAGGCGGCCGCTTATCTGGAGCGCATCATTGGCAAGCAAGCTTACCAGCGTTTCTTCGTTCCCGTGAGTTCCTGAACATAGCCGACCACACAGATGGGCGACATGATCGCTTGATAGATGAGCATGTAGACCATGAAGCCGACCAAATTCTGCCGCACTGTGAGGCCGAGCTCATTGAATACAGCTTTCTGTTTTCGGTACATAATCATCACGATGAGAAAGGCGAATGGTATCACAAGCAAAGTTATCGGGCCGACGATATAGTAATGACCGAGGAATGCCAGAACCACGCCAGGGAGAAAGACGCAAGCGTAGAAGAGATCGATAAACGGGATGATGAAATCTATACCGACAAAAAAAGCCGATAGTCGCGAGCTACTCCAGACCAGATGGCCGTGCTGCTTGAGGCCTTCAATCATGCCGCGCGCCCAACGCTTCCGTTGGTGATAAAAACCCTCGATCGTCTCCGGCGCCGAGGTGAATCCAATGGCCGTGGGCTCGAAGCCGATGCGCCAGCCGCTTTTTATCAGCGACCAAGTCAAAACGATATCTTCCCCGATCACTGACGGCCATCCTTGATGCGCCTTCACGACCTTGCTGTGGAATGCACTGAAGGCGCCCTGGGCCACCAACGTTCCTTGATAGAGCGACTGCTGCCTTTTGGCCGACGCGATGCCGGTAAAGTAGTCCCATTCCTGTAGGCGAGTCATAAACGTAGAACGCGAATTTTTCACCAGCACGCACCCGGCAACAGCGCCCGTATTGGGTGGATCCGTTAAAAAGCGCGCGACAATTCGTCTCAGCGCCTGCGGTTGCAGGTAGGTGTCGGCGTCAATGCAAACGACGATGTCGTTTTTGATATGTTTCAACCCTTCGTTGAGCGCCTGCGCTTTGCCACCGTGATTGGCCTTGACCACTTTCAGGTTGCGTAAGCCGAGGGATTGAACGAGGTCCACTGTGTTGTCGTTGGAGCCGTCGTCGACGACGATGATTTGTATACCGGCTGGGTAGTCTTGGCTTTTGATGCCACGAATCGTTTCGGTGATGTTTTCTTCCTCGTTGTACGCGGCGATGAGCAGGCTAATGGTGGGATAGTTCAAATCGAAATGGAGTTTGGGCGGTCGATCCAGAATAACACTGGCGAGAATATGAGCATTCAAGAAACCGGGAAGTAACGCAATAAAGAAAATGATCATAAGCGCCGGCCAGTATCCTGTTACGTTTGCGAGCTCGCCCAGCCAAGGCTGTGCGAGTTCCCATGAAACATAAGACCATAGACAGGAGAACGCGGTTGAAACTAAGAATTTGGCTTTGACGGGGACATAATTCGCCCGTTTCTGGCGCCGCCAACCAGGCAATCTGATTGATGTCGGTTGTTCGCCGGGAAACTTATCGGCGGTTTCGGGGCGTCTCCAGAGTTCATCATTGGAAATCTGCGGGTTTTGATTGTGAGGACCCGGGGTGCTCTGTGGTTCGTCGGTTTCCAGGTCGGTCGATTTCTGGACTTCCATAAAGTTCTGTTCCTTAACGTCCGCGGCCGCTCCTTCCAGCACGCCCGCGAGTGCTATTGATTCAGCAACATGCATACCAGCGAAATGCCTGGCGGTAGTGGCAAATTGTGGAATATTAGTGGCGAATTCTTGTCAGCGAAAAACGATTTCCCGACATAAGATGACAACTTACGTACGACTATGTTCAGAGTAGGGTGGACGGGGGGAGCATTG
>Ga0075433_10000442_pt1 | contig 26798 bp, 24 predicted proteins | sample RhiMethybrSRZTD2_FD_75299 | JGI IMG/M metagenome (GOLD analysis project Ga0075433, IMG submission 75299) | Populus rhizosphere microbial communities from Tennessee, USA - Rhizosphere MetaG P. TD hybrid SRZTD2 | ecosystem: Host-associated > Plants > Roots > Rhizosphere > Soil | place: USA... | reverse complement strand
GCCGTACCTGGCATCATTACGCACAAAGTCAGCAATCTTGAGCTGAATGGAGAAATGCTATGCCAAATCTATCTCGTGGACTCTCATGCTGGCAGCGGGCTATTCAATTCGCTCTGGTAGCGACCAGCCTGGTATATAGCCTGCTGGCAGGAGATCCGCAACCTCAAGTCACATCAAGAGGCCAAGATTCAGAAGTCCTCAATCAGCTGAGCGGTACTGTGAAGGCCCTTGCGAAGAAAGTCTCTGCCAGCGTGGTGCAGGTGTTAGTGACAGGGCTGAGACCTTTGGGGGACAGCAGCCGTGGCGAAGCCAACACAGTGGTTGGGAGACAACACGGCATCGGATCAGGAGCAGTGATTGACGCCGACGGATACATCATGACTAACGCTCACGTTATTGCCGACTCTCATCGCATCCAGGTGGTTTTGTCTTCTCCCTCGGATGAAGTTGCCACTGCTTTTTCCGGTCTTGGGGCCCGGGGTCGCACCCTCGATGCCCGTGTGATTGGAGTCTCCAGTGAACTGGACTTGGCACTTTTGAAGGTTGAAGCTAAGGGACTACCGGCGCTGTCCATCGGCAAGTATGACAGCCTTCAACAAGGCGAAATCGTTTTCGCGTTTGGTAGTCCCAGTGGCCTGCGGAACTCCGTTTCAATGGGAGTCGTCAGCGCAGTCGCACGCCAGCTCGATCCCGACAGTCCGCTGGTATTCGTTCAGACCGACGCCCCCATTAATCCGGGGAATAGCGGCGGCCCGCTGGTAAACGCCAGCGGAGAACTGGTGGGAATCAACACCTTCATTTTTTCGCAATCGGGTGGGAATGAAGGGTTGGGATTTGCCATTCCCAGTGCCATCATCGCGTTTGCCTACCCTCAACTCCGCCAATACGGCCACCTGCATCGAGGAGTGATCGGAATACACGTTCAGACCATTACTCCAGGCCTGGCCGCTGGGCTTGGACTTTCGAGAGACTGGGGGGTTGTGATTGGCGATGTTCTTCCTGGATCTCCCGCTGACCAAGCAGGCCTCAAGGTTCAGGACATCCTCTTGACGGTCAACGGGAGGCAAATCGACAGTCTTCCCCTCTTCGGAATCAGTTTCTTCCTGGTCAATCCCGGGGAACGCGTCAAACTGGAAGTGCTTCGCGGAACCGAGAAGTTATCCTTCGAAGTCACGGTCGTCGAACATAGGGAGGATGTTGATCGATTGTTTGACATGGCCGATCCCGAAAGCAACCTGGTGAGAAAACTTGGGATCGTTGGCCTCGGGGTGGAAGCGAAGGTCCTTCCGCTGCTTCCAGACCTACGGCAGAAGTCTGGAGTAGTAGTCGTGGCGAAAACGACGGCAAGGGGTGGGGTTGAGAACTCTCTAGTTACAGGTGACATCATCCACTCCTTGAACGGAGCGACCGTTAATGACCTGGAGTCACTTAATTTGGCACTTGATCGACTAAAGGCAAGTAGTTATGTCGTTCTGCAAGTAGAACGGGATGGGAGAATGTACTATCAGACCTCCCAGTTGGATTGAGATGCGGATTTCGGGCGGTAGAGAAGCACGCCCGTCCAGTCGTTCCTCCTCCTGTCGTACGCAAATCTTATCCCTGTGCGATAACCTCTTGAATTCAAAGCACCTGTCTACGCCAAAAAACCTCAGGGCAGGTGATTTTGCGGCAGTAGGTCAAGGATCGCCATAAGTCCGCAACGCAAGGCGAACTAGCGTCTCAGAGCGCAATGCGTATCACCGGGTAACCGGACACTGAATGAGCCTCTCTCATTAAGACCCACGAAGCCCAGACGTTATTAGGCTTGAAACAGCAAATCTCCGCGCTCCACAGCGTGCCCACAGACTTGCTGTTGCTCCAGCTGTTTGTTTCCCGAGATGGTCCCTACCAGGTCGTACCAACCGTCTGCGTCCTGGCCCTAAATTATGTCCTCAAATTGCTAAACGAATGGCCGGTTGACCTGTTCTTGGGTCGATCAGAGACACCATTAGATTCGCAGGTCGACTGCCCCGCGGAGTCTAGAAACCACTCATTTACCTTGACAGGGAGTTTTGAGGTCTGTATAAATTACGTTTTGCTCGACGGCAGAAACCGCCGTGAAATGTTCAAGTACCTTTAGGAGTTCTTGAATGGCCAACCACAAATCGGCAGTCAAAAGGCACCGTCAAAGCGAAAAGAGACGAGCCGCTAACCGTTCCAACCTGCGCCAGCTGCGGAGCCGGATGAAGAAACTAAGCGTGGCCCTTTCTTCCAAAAACGTTGACAAAGTCAAAAGCCTTCTGTCTCCCACACTTTCGTTGATTGACAAGTGCATCCAAAAGGGTGTTCTGCACAAGAATGCAGCAGCCCGGCACAAATCAGGTCTGATGCGCAAAGCCAACGGGCTTTTGGCGGCGCCCCCGGCCACAGCCTGATTTTCTTCGGATCTCTGATTGCACTGCTGCTTCAGGCACCCATCTTCTTAACTTGCTGAGTCTCGTTGCCTTCTGCTTTCGAGAGACTGGTGGACTGGATCTCTTCGAGAATCAAGGATCCCTCGTGTGAGAGGAGCGGCGACGAAGCCACTCCCAACGATTTCCCCAAGAAAAACACAAACCACTTCCCCCCTTTCGTGCAGATCTTATTGAGGGCCTTCAGGTTGGAATCCATCTTCTTTTCGAACTCATTCAGGGACCGAGTGAGCAATTCCGCTGCGCTTTTGTCGACGTAATTAGACTTCAACAGGGGGTCGGAGACCTTTTTGAAATCGGAAAAACCACGGCGCACATTTCCGGTAAGAGTCGCTCCTAAGCGCATAAAGTCTTCACAGGCATTGAGGAACTTCTGGACTTCTTCGTCTGTCATTCTTTCCCTATCCATTGATTACCTCACTTAAAACTCCCGTGAAGGGGGACCAAAGAGGGCCTCGACCCGTAGAGAGGTCCGCTTCCGGGAGTCAATTGTCAAATCAAGATCGAAAGATCGTTATTGGCTTTCCTTTGCCCTCTCAACAGAATCGAGCTCTTGCCGGCGCCAAACAGAGGGAACATCCACATGTCTTTTCAGTGCTCGACCCAGATAGAACGAGTACCAGTAGCCACCTTCCTGATAGATCTTGACGATGCTCTCCATATTGGTCTGAACCTTGGACTCCATTCTGGCAAAAGAGTCTGATAGCATCTCTACGACCGCTTTCTCCACAAAGTGGGTTTTCATCAGCATATTGAGATGCTCTCTGAACTCCAGAAAGGCCGAGCCAACGTTGTTTGAAAAGCCGATCCCTAACTTCATCAGATCATCACTCGCGTCGATGAATTTCTGGATTGCGTCATCGGAAGGAATCCTCTCTTTCATCAAAACCTCCTGAGACTTCCCGGACTCGGGGCAATGGGTTGCACCTACGAACCTATGATCATCATACCGTAGGAATAGCGACTGTTGCCAGTCTAAAGAGTTCGGCAAACGGGTAGCAGGGGAACTGTGGAAGAGTTCGGAGTGACTGAAAAGCACAGCGTGAGACCGCCCGGCTGCCAACGGTTCGCAGGGTTGAGAGCATCATTGCAGGCTGGTCCGGAGCGTGTGATTTTTTGGTAGTTTCAGGTAGAGTCCCAGCATGGAGGATTGGCCACTTGAGCGAACGTATTTAGTTATGCGATGAGACCGTAGAGCGGGCAGCTTTGGAGAATGCGGACAGATATTTCGGATCTGTGCGCCTAGGAGGGCACTTGAAGGTATGGGTTAGGGCTCTCGAAGTGGAGCTATCAGCTCGACACCTACCGTGCGTTCGTCCCGATTTCCTGTCTCCCTGGCCCAGACTACGCGAGCTTGGCTTCCCTTCGGCTTCCCTTCGAATGTGAGCGTCAACTGGCTGTTTGGCTCTACCTCTGTTGACATGATCAGGCATGCTCCAAACTTACTAAGGTTCCTGGTGACCGCGACCTCCTGGAAGCTGGATCGGCTAGTGTCTACCCCGCGCACCATTGTGAGTATCTGAACGTTACGTCTTTTGGCATCTGCCCTTCTGTTCTTCACTGCTGAATAATAGGCGTCAAAGACGGACAACTGCCAGACGGTGAAGAGCCCCGCCAAGAGGGCCGCCGACCACGCTACCTTGTTGTACGGAGAAGGTTGCGCGAGGAGCATGAAATGCAGAGCCATGATGAAGCTGGCAACGCCGATGACCAACATGCCTTTAAGGTAATGTTTGTTCAGGAGCTGCCCAAGACCCGGAAACAGCACCGAAAATTTCGCTGCTGTCACCCCATCCTTCACGTACTGTTCTCCTTTAGAAGCCATAACCCACACCCACCAAGTTTGCCAATTCAATCGGATGGAATTCTGAGAACTTTATTCGGTTAGTCCTTGGAAGAAATGAGGCACGCGCCCAGAGCGTAGAAGGCTGCGGCCGCGAATAATGCCTGATTGAAGCCAAAGTTTGTTGCAATCAACACTGTAGCGACAGAGCCCAAAACTGATGCGGATCCGTTCACGCCCCAAGCCCATGGGACCATAGCGGCGGAGCGGATCTGAAGGCGGTGAATTCCAAGTGGCATCGGTATGCCCATCCAAAAGCTCAACGGAAATAGCAGTACGATGACAATCAGCGCTTTGTGAGGAGTCGGCAAACTCACGTACTTGTATAGGATGGCCGGTAAGAGACCGACATAGATCAGAATCAACAACGCAATCAGCAGACAGGCGAAGCTAATATTCCGGTTCAGTCTTGAAGTGAACAACCGTGACGAGAAACTGCCCAGACCGCTGAATACAAGCATTGAAAACAGCACGATGCTAAGCGCATAGACGGGCTGTCCGAGAAACAGAATAAACTTCTGTACCAGAGTCATCTCTACCAGGATGAATCCCAGCCCAAGGCAAATGAAGTAGCCGAGCTTGCTTAGGTGCGCCCGCTCGCACGCCGACGTTCCTCGCTGGCTCAGAAAGAGAGGCACTAGGATGAAGAGAAGAACAAGAGTAAAAGCAGCTAGAAGTACAAGGAAGAGAACCAATATTCCGACATTTGTTTTTTTCGATTCCCAGGATAGAAAGTGAGAGTTCCAGAGGTCCTTGACCCGAAGAGTGTGAAAAAAGAATGGGCTGTTGTCATAAGTGGGAGCGACATTGAATGGATAGCGCTCATAAAATGCTTGGGGATCCGCCGTGGTGATTAATTGCGCAAAAGGGTTATCAGGAACGGTATGGGGGGTATACAGGATTTCAAAACCATTTTGTCTAGTGACTGCTTCGACCCGGTTAACATCGGCGTCGGAGAAGCCCGACTTCTTGAACAGGAAGTTGGACTCTACGGCCTCCCTATCTCGATTCTTTCGGACCACCATGATCGAGCGTTCCGGATTCGACATTTGCAGTTCTGTCATTGCGGCTCGGGAAATCGCAACGAGGCGCAAGTCTTGCTGAGGGGGATCCAAATTCCAGCGAGTGATGGTGAGGATGCCATCGTCGCGAAGCTTCGAGAGGTAATCTTTGAACGCTTCTACAGTATAGAGATTATTTTCAGTGAGCACGAAAGCCCCGGCGGCCGTGGCTGCCCAAGTGTCTACCAGAGTGGCTTGGATGACGTCATATTGCCTATTCTCTCTTCTTATGAAGCTTCTACCTTCATCGACCACGCAATGAACTTGAGGCAGATCATAAAGGCCTCCGGTGAAGGTTCTGAACGCACCTCGCATGACGTCGTTGACGGTGATGGGATTAATTTCCACTCCCGTAACTTGCTTGTTTCCAAAGACCAGTGAGGTCAAAACGTCCATCCCTCCTCCGGGACCAATGATCAGCGTCTCCGCGTCAGGCTTCAAGTGGTATGCCAGGGAGGAGATTGTATCTCGAAGATATCCCCAAGCCTGCAGGTCCCCGTGAAAGTTTGGCATCTGTGTTCCCGCGTCCCCGTCCATGATGATCCACGTATTCTTAGGATCTTGGTCTACCTGCACCACGGTAATTCGCGAAAAGGAGTTCCACTTGGAAAAGAGCGTGGGACCCTCATTCCTGCCCTTCACATGCTTGATGGTCAGAAAGGAATTGCGGGCTTCAAAGACGAGGATGCCAACAACAAACAAGAGAACAGCTAAAGGTATCAGGCGGGCCTTTCCGGGGAGTGACAATGCGAAGAAGAAACAAGCGAGGGAGCCGACACATGACAGACTGAGCATGGCGCTGGGGCCCCCCAGCCAAGCAAGCAGGGGGATGACCAGGAGGCAGCCGAAGCCGGCTCCTGTCAAGTCCAGAAAGTAGATACGACTTACATCCTGGGCGAAATGGGTCATGGCCAGTGACAGGCACATTCCTCCAAGAAAGAAGGGAACTGCCGGAACACTGTAAAGAAGAAAGACACGGAGGATCATTGACGGCTCAAAAGACAACTGGAAGTCCAGTTGCAGCACGAGCCAGAGCACAATAGGAATGGATGCCGCGAATCCAAGCGAGAAGAGGTAGAGATGTTTGTCGAGCCGTTCTCGTCTGAAGAACCTGGGAAAGAGGTAGACATAGACGCCACTGGCGCCCGATCCCAATAAGGCCAAAGAAATGACCATAAACGCATAGTGGTAATACAGCTTCACCGAGAAAATACGAGTCAGAATCAATTCCATCATCAACGCCGACGAGCTGATTAGAAACACACCCAGGTAGACACTGCTTTTCCGTCGGGAACTTCGTGTCAGGTTTGAAGCCATACGGATTTCAGCTCTCTGGCTTTCGGACATTACCGAGCGACCCACAGCTCAAGGCGGTCGGGATTGTAGCAATTCTCCGCACAATAGCTCACCACTATTTTGGTATGGAAGCGACGACGCCCAGCGGATCGGGCTTCCATCGCGGCACATTCTAGTTGACTGGGTATGCTGGGCCATCTAGAATCTTGCGGTTTCTCATTCTCAGAATTCACGAATTCTCTGAGCTCAACCTGAATAAATTTGCAAGGTGGTACCTCGGACACTTCATAGCGAGACAAGGCGGTAGAACCCATGGCTCCGGAATTGCAAAGCCCTACCCATGCGCGATACTGGGTGATTGTGTTTGCCGTCACCCTGGCAGTCATTACTTATATTGACCGAGTGTGCATCTCTCAAGCTGCGCCCACCATATCCAAAGATCTCGGATTGTCACCGATTGAAATGGGATACGCGTTCTCTGCTTTTGCCTGGGCGTACGCTCTCTTTGAGATTCCTGGTGGCTGGTTGGGAGACTGGATAGGAGCGCGCAAGGTGCTCATGCGCATCGTCATCTGGTGGTCTTTCTTTACGGCTGCCACAGGTTGGGTATGGAATCTGGTCTCTTTGATCGTAACCAGGGCCCTGTTTGGCGCGGGCGAAGCGGGCTGCTTTCCCAATCTCACCAAGGCTTTTACAACCTGGCTCCCCGGTGATGAGCGAGTGCGCGCCCAAGGGATCATGTGGATGAGCGCACGCTGGGGAGGCGCCTTCACCCCATTGTTGGTCGTGCTGGTCTTCGATTACATGTCGTGGCGCAGGGCCTTCGAAGTGTTCGGTGCTCTCGGTATTATTTGGGCTGTCTTTTTTTATCGCTGGTATCGGGATAACCCCAGGGACCACAAAGGCGTCAACAAGGCTGAACTGACGTTATTGCGGGAAGCTGAAAAACTGGCTTCCGGACACGGTGACGTTCCTTGGAAGAGGTTCTTTTCATCGAGAACGGTGTGGATGCTTTGGATCCAGTATTTCTGCCTCTCCTATGGGTGGTATTTCTACATCACCTGGCTTCCGACCTATCTGCAAGAAGCCCGTGGCGTGGCCTTGCATAAGGGCGCGCTGTTGGCAGGGTTTCCATTATTCTTGGGCGGACTCGGCTCCTTCTTTTGCGGTCTTGCCTCACCGCATGTTGCCCGATGGGCCGGAAGCGTAGTGAAAGCACGGCGCATCATGGCCTACATTGGCTTTTCTGGGGCTTCGCTCCTGCTGATCGTTTCCGTTCAGATCAAAGATCCTACTTTGGCGATGCTGGCGATGGGCATGGCAAGTTTCTCTAACGATTTAGTCATGCCCGGAGCCTGGGGAGCATGTATGGACGTGGGTGGAAGGTATGCCGGGACGCTTTCGGGCAGTATGAACATGATGGGCAATTTCGCTGGCGGTATCTCGCCAGTAGCCACAGGTTACATTCTGCAGCTGACTCATCACAACTGGTCGATCACTTTTTACGTGTCTGCAGCGATTTACTTTATGGGCACCTTTTGCTGGATGCTTCTCGACCCTGTCACGCCCCTAGACCAACCCTACACCGCAGAGGTGCATTTACGTCAAGCCGAGCATCACAATTGAGACTTGCGCTGGAGTGTTGCAGTTGAGCGGAAGAAAAAGTTCGTGGCTCTTGGACTTGGGACTGTCTTAACTCTTGTTTTTGAGTGTCGCCCTTTTTATCTTGGTGAGGTCTAGGCAAGCTGCCTAGACAAAACTTGGAGAGAATTTCTTAGGAATTGCGTTTTGATGCACCTCTGTAATTTTGGGAGATGCAAAAGCCCCCAGAAAAATGGGATCAACAAGAGCAAAAACCCGAGAGGCTTTGAGGTCACAATCCGGAATCGTCAGAATTCCTCCAAGAGCCACGAAAAAATCTTGTCAGCATCACGTGCAACTCTGTTACCAACACTCGTCCAAGTCTCTAACATATTGATTTAATTGCCTATTAGTCAGACAATTCCCGAATTTACTGAGAGTTATCCATGGCTCTTTTTCCAAGAATTCGTATGATCAGTCTCGTAGCAAAGTCCTCAAATCACCGCAGAGCCACTAATCCGTTTTCTGACTTGCAGTTGCGGTGGAAGAACTTCGTCCCTCGAGCTACAGATTTTTGGAACCCGGGTTATGTTTTGTCGGATGCCTAAGCAGATTTTCTCGAGTTCGGGAGACTGAGTGCATTCTTAATCAGAGCAGCTTGTTCCTTGAGATGAACTCTAAGCGAGCCCGTTGCTGTGCTGGCGCTTGCCGGTCGGCCTACGTATCGCAGGGTCTGACTTGGTTTCATTTCCAGAGCCAAATGCTCTTTGGCAAAAGACCACGCACCCATGTTTTGGGGTTCTTCTTGAACCCAGATGATCTCGCCTACATTTGTGTATCGTCTTAGCTCTCGCCGTAGCTGATTTCTTGGAAATGGATAAATCTGTTCCAGCTTGATAACCGCCGAGTCTTCGATTCCTTTTTCCTTCATGGCTTCGATCAGCTCGTAGCAAATTTTGCCGCTGCAAAACAGCAAGCGACCTACTCTGTCTTTATTTAAGGATTGGCTCTCGTTCACGAGCTCATGAAAATGCCCTTCAGCGAGTTCAGACAACGCCGAACTCGAGCGTGGGTGCCGCAAGAGACTCTTGGGCGTGAATAGCACCAGCGGTTTTCGAATTCCCCGGCCATCTTTGCCGCCTCGCATCTGTCGACGGAGTAAATGAAAGTACTGAGCCGCTGTTGTACAATTACAAATCTCCAAGTTGTCCTCTGCTGCCAGCTGAAGGTATCGCTCGATTCTCGCGCTCGAGTGCTCTGGTCCCTGGCCTTCGTAACCGTGGGGCAGGAGCAAGACCAGTCCGCTGGGCTGGCGCCATTTTGATTCGGCTCCTGCGACAAATTGATCCAGGATCGACTGTGCTCCATTGGCGAAATCTCCAAACTGAGCTTCCCAGAGAACCAAGGTCAGCGGATCGGCGACGCTATAGCCAAACTCAAACCCAAGGACAGCGGCTTCTGACAGAAGGCTGTCGTAAACTTCAAACTTGGCTTGACCGGGAGTGAGATGTTGGAGAGAAAGATACTCCTGACCGTTGACTTCGTCGTAGAGTACCAGATGTCGCTGGCTGAATGTGCCCCGTCCACTGTCTTGACCGCTTAGTCGTACAGGCGTTCCCTCCACCACAAGAGTCGCAAATGCCAGCGCTTCTGCAAATGCCCAATCAATATCGCGCCCATGGTCGATGGCCTCCCTGCGTTTTGCAAAAAAACTCGTGAGTTTCCGGTGCACGTGGAAATCCGTCGGAAATGTCGTCAGCGCCATCGCAATTTGTGCCAACAGATCCTTGCTGACACCGGTGGGCGTGAGTATCGGAACCGAATCGATCTCCTCGGCAGACAACGCGCTCATCTCTCCTGGCACAAAATGGTCGACACGTTTCTTAAGCTCCTCAAAAGCCTGTTCCATTCTAGTAGTGAACGCCTGCTGAATCTCGACAACTTCCGACTCACCAATAACCCCTTCTCTTCTGAGCCGCTCGGAATAGAGTTCCCGTACAGACGGATGGTGCCGAATTTTTTGATAGAGGAGCGGCTGTGTATAGCTGGGATCGTCCGCTTCGTTGTGCCCATAGCGCCGGTAACAAAACATGTCAATGACGACGTCCTTTTTGAATCGCTGGCGATATTCAAAAGCAATGGTCAGGGATCGAATGGCAGCGTCTGGATCATCTCCATTCACATGGAAGACCGGTGCCTGGACCATCTTGGCAACGTCGGTACTATATGGCGTCGAGCGGGCATCATCAGGTGCTGTGGTGAATCCAATCTGGTTGTTGATGATGAGATGCAACGTTCCGTCTGTACGATAACCGGCCAACTGAGATAAGTTGAGAGTTTCTGCAACAATGCCTTGGCCCGCGAACGCGGCGTCTCCATGGATGAGAACAGGGATGACCTGATTTCCACCGTCAGCGTGACGGCGATTTTGCTTGGCTCGAACGATCCCTTCAACCACCGGATTCACGGCCTCTAGATGACTGGGGTTCGGGGCCACCGACACAACGACCTCCCTTCCCCCTGCCGTGATCTTGCGCCCGGTGGCACCCAAATGGTACTTGACATCGCCCGAGCCCTGAGTCGATTCTGGGTCGACGTTACCTTCGAATTCCGAAAGAATCTGCGTGTACGGTTTGCCCACAATATTGGCAAGGACATTGAGCCGGCCCCGGTGGGCCATACCAATGACCGTCTCACGCACACCTTGTTCTCCGGCCAATTCCAGAAGTTCATTGAGGAGGGGTACCATGGTTTCTGCCCCCTCCGCTGAGAAGCGCTTGTGGCCGATGAACCGTGTGTGAAGGAACCGTTCAAAGGACTCTGCAGCAATCAAGAGAATGAGAATCCGCTTCCTCTGCTCAGGTTCCAGAGGCCAATTGTTTCGGCTCGGCTCCATTCGCATTTGCAACCAGCTCTTCTGCTCCGGATGCTGAATATTCATATATTCAGCGCCTATTTTGCCGCAGTAGGTCTGGCGGATCGTCTCAAAAATCTCTCTCAGAGTGGCAGTTGAAGTTGGAGCATCCCCAAGTGCGGCACTAAGTCCGCCAGTAATGAAGGTGCGATCAAGATCCCAGACGGTCAATCCATAGTTAGCTGGGTCCAATTCGTAATGATAAGCGGGTTCATTGCCTAAAGGATTGAGATCAGCGATTAGGTGGCCGCGTACTCGATAAGCGTTGATTAGCTGAAGCACTCGAGCTTGCTTCTCGGTCTCCTCCCGATGGGTCGCCATTGCCATCAAGGCTGGATTCCGGTCCGCCGACCAACGCAACGGATGGTAAGGGATCTTGAGGTCTGCGAAGATCTGGTCGTAGAACTCCTCTTCGCCCAAGAGGAGCTGGTGGATCTTTGCCAGAAACAGACCAGCTTCGGCACCCTGAATGATGCGGTGGTCATAGGTGCAGGATATTGTCATGACCTTGCTGATACCCAGAATGGCAAGAGTCTCTGGCGCCATGCCGAAATATTCGGCAGGATAGTCAATTGCACCGGTTGCGATGATGGCGCCCTGGCCTGGCATAAGGCGGGGCACGGAAGCAACCGTTCCCAGCGTTCCGGGATTCGTTAGAGTAATAGTGGTGTCCTGAAAATCTGACGCGCTCGGCTTGCCTTCTCGAACTTTGCCAATGACTTCGTTAAGCCCACTCATGAAGTCGCTGAAATCTAAGGAAGCAGCATTCTTGATGCTGGGAACCTTTAACAATCGTGTCCCATCTCTCCCTTCCACATCCACAGCTACTCCCAAGTTGATGGCCGACCTTTCGATGCGCCGAGCTTGCCCATCAATTTGAGCGTAGGCATTGTTCAAATTGGGAAAACTTTGCAATGCCTTCACAATCGCCCAGCCAATTAAGTGCGTGTATGAAACTCTAGGACTAGCGGTCAAATCCAAATGTTGATTGATTAGCCGCCTGTTTTCATCGATGATCTTGACAGGGATCTGACGTTGGGATGTGGCAGTTGGCAAGGAAAGACTGGCTTCCATGTTTGCTGCAATCTTGGCCGCAGCCCCACGAATCGGCACAATTTGTTCGGAAGGACTTTGGATCGGAGCAACTGGCTGGGATTCTTCAATTCGGGGCAGCCTCGTCGAGCTTAACTCAAAACCTTGCATTGCAGTTTTCAATTGTGCCCCGTCCACCTTATTGCCTGCTACCACGGCATCGAAGGTACGACGCCATCGTTCGTCGACCTGAGCAGGATTTTCCAGGTATTGACGGATGAGACCTTCAACAAAAGCGGCATTCGCACCCAAAGAGTCCAAGTATCGTCGCCAAGTGTCATCAATTCGTGAGACTATTTTGGCCATTAGACCCACCTCGATGCCTATCTTACCGCAGTTTCTTGTTACACCTCATTCAGTTTTACGGGGTCAAGCAGAAGGGTATGTACTCATTCCTCAACCGTCTTGAGTCGAGAATTCTCCGCGTTAGGCAGCAACGTAGGGTGGAGGTGTTGCGTGCAGGAACGATGGAAATTCACACCCGTTTTGGGTAAGCTGGCTACAAGAGGTGAAGAGTTGCTCAAGAGGGTTGCGGTCTCTTGTCGTACCTTTCAATGGAGGTGCTGATGAAGAGTGAAAGGGGGAGATCTGGTCCGATCAAACAGTGCCGAAGGCTTGGCTCGAGGCTGGTCGCCCTTGAGCCTCTGGTTTTGTGAGCGCTTCGACAGGTGGGTGCTGGCAAGACGGCAAGTATCCTGGTGTAATATTTCGCGTAGGCTTCTTTGACTCTTCAGGAATACCGATCGCTCGGGCCAGTTCCTTAGCGGAGTCAGTGGAGAGACCCTTCAGCAGAGCACGAAAGCTCTCGACCGATTCGTCTGAAAGCTTCTGAAAATCCTTGCCAATCGTGGCGATCTCTTGCCATTCCTGGTCCGCGGTGCTGCGGCGGGTTATTACATCCCTTATGCTTGTGATCAGACAACGGCTTGCGATGGATACCCCCTTGCCGAGGATGTAGAGCTTGAGTCGGAAGCGTTGCTTTGCTGACACCAAGATTTGATGCAAGACTCTGTTCAGTTGCGCCAAGTTTGTGAGTTCGGGCAGATGGAAGTCATCGGGCAAGACTGGCTTTACAGGAGCAATCGCGCTCATCATCCGCGAAAAACGAATCATGACTTTCAGGAGCGATAACAAATTAGGTGTGAACCTCTCGATAACGTCGCTGCCCGTGTTAAGAAAGCGAATAGCCTCATCTAAGTCCCCAAGCTTTCGGGTCTCCAACGCTTCGTTGATAGCTACTCCAATCATTGAGCTGTTTCTTTCGATCTGGTGCCGGGTCTGAAGGAAGGTTCTTTCGCTGTTTGGGTTCAACAATTCCTGCCATTCAGACTGTACACTTCTTTCGTTCCGTCGGGCGAAGATCATGAAAATGATCCAGCCGACCACAAGGAGTCCGAGAGGTAGCAAGAGTCTGATCATAATGCTGGTTTACCTTTACTGATGGAATAGCAGAAAATCAAGTCCAACCACGAACATTGTTGAACCGCTTTTCGACCACCCGCTTGCTCAGCAGCTGCTCAGCCATACTGCTAAGCTCTTGCCAATGAGTTTTTTAGAGAGTTTTTGAAATATACTGATAGCAAGGGATCGGATAGATTGTCCGAAAAAATGACTATTGCTTCGTCAATGGTTTAGAGGGTGCGAAGCAGTATCGGAAGACGGAGCGCCTCCAACTGTCCAGTTGGAGGAAGGAAAACAGCTCGCAAACTAGGGAGACCGGGCATCCGGAGACTCTTAGGCTTCAAAGGCCCTCTGCCCGCTATTGAGTTGGCAGGGAAAACCAGTGGGTCTTGCTAAAATCCAAGCCCCCAGGTACCGCTAGGATCAAAATCGTGAACTCCCATGTGAGTGGTTCGCGTCAGGGAACGGTCCCCCTAACTTCAATGGTTAGGGTCCGTAACGCCGCAGCACTCAACTGGAAAAAATTTGGTTGCACAACCCCGACGTCGTACTCTCCACGAAGAGAACAACCTTGAGACTTTGGAGAGCCCCCAACCCTTCAGGTCTGGTCACCCAGCTGTGTAGGATCTGCCTGCCTGCCGCGATGGTCCTATCGTAGAGGTCCGCCTCATTGCAGCCCCGACAGCCGGACACGACTCCTTCGGTCCAGTTGAGATACTCCCGCCGACGCTGGAGACTCCATTGCATGGGCGGCGAATATGTAAATATGTAACACCCCGAACGTTGGATATTTTGTCAGCAATCTTAATCAATTTCCGGCAGTTGACAGATGTGGTGCTCTCTCGATCTGAAGACGCTTTCGTTCCGGTTTAGGCAGTCGCTTGTCGTCAGTCACTTCTTCTATGACTAATCGTACTTCCTGCCCAAATACCTCCTCTAACTCCTGGAGTTGTTTGTGTATCTTCGACGCTATTGTGAAGAATGGCCTGCAACGTAGTGAGGTCCGTCACACCCGCAACGCAGGCAAGGATCTGAGCGATGTCAATAAGATGGTCGAACGTAGGGAGAGGCGTCACTATCCTTCCGCCGCTGGCGAGAGCTTTTCGGCAGCAATCTAAGGGCTTCAGAACGGGTGCAATGGTGCTTTCTCATCGGTAAGGACCTCATCGTTTCGGGTTAACTTCCTCGAGAAATTCTCATAGTACTCATTTGCTTTTGTCATAACTATGGACGATGATAGCATTTTAGTGCTTATCCTAGAGGAAGCGTTCTTGCAACGCAAGGAACCGCGTTCATATCTCTACAAGAGGACTTCATGATACAAGAAGAACTAATTGATCTTCTGCGGAACAAGGCCGCTCGTCTTCGAATTCACTCTATTCGGTCGACGAGTGAAGCAGGATCAGGTCACCCGACTTCATGCATGTCGGCCGCTGACATTGTCGCAGCGCTTTTCTTCCACGAGATGCGTTATGATCCGCGAAATCCTAACCACATCAACAATGATCGGTTCATCCTCTCGAAAGGTCATGCAGCTCCCTTGCTTTATGCGGCTTGGGCAGAAGTCGGGGTCATCCCGGAGGACAAATTGTTGACGCTTCGGCGCATCGACAGTGAGCTAGAAGGGCACCCGACCCCGCGTTGGAGGTGGGTGGAGGTTGCAACCGGCTCCCTGGGGCAAGGCCTATCGATAGGGGTCGGCATGGCACTGAACGCCAAGTACCTCGACAAGTTGGACTATCGGACGTATGTCCTTATGGGTGATGGAGAAAGCGTCGAGGGAGGCGTCTGGGAAGCAGCAGCTCTAGCAGCGTACTACAAACTGGACAATCTCGTTGGTATTGTCGACGTGAATCGCTTGGGGCAGAGCCAGGAAACCATGCATGGCTCGCAGGTTGAAAGCTATCAGAAAAAGTTTTCGGGATTCGGATGGCAAACGGTTGTGATTGACGGCCATGATTTTTCAAAGATCCTGGCAGGGTTCGAGCAAGCCAGGCAGCTTAAGGACCAGCCTACAGCAATCCTGGCGAAAACAAAAAAAGGTAAGGGTGTTTCATTCCTCGAAGACAAAGAGGGCTGGCATGGAAAACCGCTCAAGAAGGGCAATGAGATGGAAAGGGCCTTAACAGAACTTCATGTCAGCGGAGATTCCAGGCCGGTCTCGATCTCAAAGCCGTCCATTCCCGCACGCCACGACGAGAATTCAAGGCTTCAACGCATTGCGCCGTCGGACTTCAAGCGGGAAGAGAGTATTGCGACACGAGAGGCTTACGGCAGTGCCCTTGCAAAACTGGGAGCAGCCAACCCGGACGTTGTAGCCTTAGACGGAGACACAAAAAACTCCACCTTCGCCGAGCGATTCATGAAGGCTCATCCCGAGCGTTTCTTTGAAAGTTTCATTGCCGAGCAGAACATGGTGGGGGTTGCCGTGGGTTTGGCCAACCGGGGAAAGATTCCGTTCGTCTCTACCTTCGGGGCCTTTTTCGGACGTGCGATGGACCACCTGCGCATGGCTGCCATATCCAGAGCCAACATCAAGTGTGTTGGGTCTCACTGTGGCGTGTCGATTGGTGAAGATGGTCCGTCACAAATGGCGTTGGAGGATCTAGCACTGTTCCGTGCGATCCCGGGCGCCGTGGTTTTTTACCCGAGTGACGCGGTTTCGACTGAAAAGTTGGTGTTGTTGGCCGCCGAACACAAAGGCATTGTGTACATCCGTACCAGTCGGCCAAAATCGCCTGTGCTCTATCCCAACGATGAACCTTTCGAGATCGGTGGAAGCAAAGTGCTGCGATCCAGCTCGAGCGACAGACTCGCGGTGGTTGCCGCAGGTATCACTTTGGTCGAGGCACTCAAGGCCTGCGAGATGCTGGCTGGTGAGAACATCGCGGTGCGCGTCGTCGACGCTTATTCAGTCAAACCGATTGACGCCAAAGGACTGCTTCGGGCAGCCAGTGAGAGTAGTAACTGCCTGCTTGCAGTCGAAGAACACTACTACGACGGCGGGCTAGGAGATGCGGTACTCAACGGCGTGGCCGGTAGCGGTGTTCAGGTTCACAAGCTGGCTGTCAAAGACATTCCACGATCAGGCAAGCCGGAGGAATTGCTCGACCGCTTTGGGGTCAGCGCCCGGTGTATCGCCCAGAAAATTAGAGAAATAGCGCGATCGTAATGTAGCAGGTTAAGACCGCGACATCTCCACATAACCCTCGCAGCTCCTCTTACGTATGAACGAGCAGAGATCGACAACGATCCTGGTCATTGATGATGAAGAAGCCGCGCGCTACGGAATCGGAAAATCTTTGGAGCGGGAAGGTTGTCAGGTCGAGGTGGCCTCTGACGGAAGAGAAGCCCTGCGCAAGATTCGAGAGCTCCAACCTCACACCATCATCTCCGACATCAATATGCCGGAGATGGACGGAATCTCTCTGCTGCAAGAAGTGAAGCGGTTGACCAATCCTCCGCCGGTGGTGCTGATAACGGCTCATGGCTCTGAAGCCCTCGCGATCCAGGCTCTTAGAGCAGGGGCCTACGATTATCTCTCAAAGCCGTTTGATATCGAGGAGTTGCGACTCGTTGTCAGAAATGCCCTGGAGCGACAACGGCTGAGCGAAGAAAACCAACGCTACTATCTTCAGCTCGCAGCAACCGTGCAGGAGCTCAAAGAAACCCAGGCCGAAAGAATTCAGGCAGAGAAAAGAGCCTCTCTAGGACGCCTGGTGGCGGGCTTTGCCCATGAAGCGAATACTCCACTGGGAGCTCTCTCTAGCGTCATTCAAACCTTCGAACGTGCTGCAGGGCGCATCCAGACTCTCCTGAAGGCGGAAGAACATACGGACCTCACGAGAGGACAGGAGATCCGACGGCTGTTCAATGTCTTGTCAGAGAGCGCACAAGTTGGCCAGAACGCTTGTCATCGTTTGGATTCCATGGTGAAAGCCATGCGCAGCTTTGCGAATCTGGACCACTCGCCCCTGCGCAGAATGGATATTCGGGAGTGCGTCGAAGTCACGCTGGAGCTCCTCAAGCACCAGCTTAAGAAAGACATTCGTGTCTACAAGGAGTATGCGGACGTGCCGGAAATTGACTGCTTCCCCTCGGATCTGAACCAAGTCTTCATGAATCTTCTTCTCAACGGCATCGAAGCCATCCCCTCACAGGGAGAGATTCATATTCAGAGTTGGCATGACACAGGAATGGTCTTTGTTCGTATTCTCGACACCGGCAAGGGAATACCTCCCGAGGACATCGAAAGAATCTTCGATCCGGGATTCACCACTAAAGGTCTTGGCGTGGGGACTGGAATGGGCTTGCCCATTTGTCAAAAAATTGTGGAGAGACACGGAGGGAAAATCCAGGTAGAGAGCGAGCCCGGCAAAGGCAGCGTTTTTACTGTTCAGCTCCCGGTCAGACTGGAACTGCCTACCGAACGAATTGACTGACGCCGAGACTCAGTTCGTTTCTATGCTCTTTCCTTCCCGTATTCAAAGCGACTCGAGTGCCCGATCCAGGACTTTGGCCGCTTCATCAACATCATTTTTGGAACAAATCAAGGGCGGGGTAATTCTGATGACGTTCCCCCAGAGGCCGCCTTTACCAATCAATAAACCCAGCTCTCTCGTTTTCTCAAAGACCTGAAGTACCGCCTGCGGATTTGGAGACTTGTCAGGGTAGACTAGCTCTAGCCCTTGCATTAACCCCATTCCCCGAACATCCCCAATGACTGGGTATTTCTCCTTTAGTTCCTCCAGTCGCTCCCGAAGATATCCCCCAACTTCGCGTGCATTGCTGAGAAGGTCATTCTTTTCGATGTATTCAATCACCGCCAGCGCCGCAACCGAGGTGACAGGGTTGCCTCCAAAGGTAGAGAATGTTACACCTTTGTAGCTATCAGCGACTTCCGGTGTGGCAATAGTCACGCCAATTGGAATGCCATTAGCCAGTCCCTTGGCAAAGGTCATGACATCGGGTTCCACCTCCCAGTAGGAGATCCCGAACATTGCCTCTCCAGTCCGTCCCCAGGCAGTCTGGACTTCATCGATCATCAATAGGCCGCCATACTTCTTGACGATTCGCTGGACCTCCTTAAAATACTCCTTGGGGGGCGTGATAAATCCCCCCACTCCCTGAATCGGTTCAGCCAGAAAGCCGGCGATTTGACCCGTTGTTGTGGTTTGAATAATTTCTTCAATGTCTTTGGCACAACGTAGGTCGCAGGAGGGATAGGTGAGACCAAAAGGACAGCGATAGCAGTATGGAGAAGCCGCGTGAACCACACCCGGCATAGACGAGGGAACCACTCTCCACGTGGAATGGCCGCAGATAGCCATTGCTGCCTGAGACCTTCCGCTATAGCCATGGCGCAAGACGATCAATTCCTGAGAACCGGTATGAAGCTTGGCCAAGACCACTGCCGTCTCATCAGCCTCCGTTCCGCTGTTGGTGAAGTAACTTTTCTGCAAACGTCCGGGAGTGATTTGGGCAAGCTTTTCCGCAAGATTCACCGATGGCTCATTGATGTAAAGTGTAGAGGTGTGCTGAACCTTCTTCGCCTGAGCTTCGATGGCTGCATTCACTTCTGAATTGCAATGTCCAACACTGACAGTGAGTACCCCTCCAAAGAAGTCCAAATAGGACTGTCCGTCGGTATCCCAGACCCTCATCCCTTCTGCTCGATCGACGACCAGAGGCCTTTTGTACAAGGTTGTGGTGCAGGGCCAGATGTACTTCTCCTTCTTGGAGACGATGTCTTCTTTGATTTGGGTTGGCATGCGATTTCCCCTGATTTAAGGATTCGGAGGCAACAGTGCTTTGATCGACGCCGCAACGGCTCTCGAGAGTCAATTCACTTGTGTATCAGCCAGTGCCGAGATTACCTGAAAGAGACGTTGGTCTTTCCATCGATCCAGTCGCTCTGGATTCTCCATGAGAATCTGTTTTTGCTCGAATGCGCTCAGCGCTGAGATGATCGCCTCTTGCGGTTCCTCCACGGAGTTCGACGAGGCGCCTGGGTATGAATTGATGATGATGAAATCGGATGTCTCCAGCAGACCACGGGTGTTCCCTTTCCACCAGGAAAAGGGCAGACAGGGATTCACCATGAACAGTCGAAGCCGCGGCTTCAAAAACGGAATGACGGTGTTTCCTTCGGCTAAGAGCGGTGGGTTGCCGTCGAGGTAATGCTCGGAAAATTCTCTTACCATCTCCGGGTAACCTTCCGGCTTGGCGATGCACCAGTACATCTGTCTGACCCCGGCGCAGCAGATCTTCCCAGTGTCTGTGTTTGGTTGAGTAAGGACTTTGGGATCTGTACAAATCAAATATTCACCCGACAAACGGCGGCAAGCGCAGTCGTGATCTCCAACAGGGCAAAACTGTTCCTCCCGATAAATGGTCGTGAACTTGGCGGCAGAGAAAACTTCAGGAAAGGTCTTGGCGATCGAGATCATCAACGATGTTTTTCCCGAACCATTGCAAGGAGCGGCTACCGAGATTACTCTCATGGACCGATTCTACCCGATTTGTTTTTTGCGCCGCAGAGAAATCCAATTGCAAGTCGCCAGAGCCTCAAGCGAATTGGTGGAACTTCAATCATTGAAATGCAAGGTGACAGGATCGACCTCCGCCCGTTCTGGTTCAGCCACGTACGCTCTCACGCCCATGGCGATAGTGAAATCGATGGCACGATCCAGACCGCGTAGATCTACGGATTCTGAACCCAACCTCCAAGTTAGCCAGCAGCGACACATGACCGATGACTAGGGGATGGCACGTCTTGCGTTCTGGGCCTTCACAATCTGTGTCGGGCTCTGGATCAAGACCACTAAGCAACCGCTTGTTCCCAGTCGATAATGTTAGCGCGGGCAGCACGGATTTGCCGCCTAATCAGGCTTTCGTGGAACTATTCAATATGGACAATGATCTCTTCCAGCCATATGAACGACTCATTGAGATCCAAATTGCAGGTCGATGCCATCAGGTGCCGGCAAGTAATCTCTTATTGCGCTGTTTCCAGTACCTGTGCATGGAGGACGTCAGTTGTGGGCGATTTTGCTGGAATCAGGACTGCAAGACCTGCGCCATCGCTTATGAGTTGGAGCCTGGTCAGCAAAGAACCGGGCTTTCCTGCCAGACGGTTGTCATTGATGGCATGAAGATTGTTAGGATCACGAAGGAGCTCAAGTGGGCTTTGCGCTCGATACTGAGCGGCCTTGGCACGGAATGCCCTCCGGTGTCGGCTGAGAGCGATTCAGTTTCTGTCAACAAATGAGTCGGACGGTCTTTCATCTCCTTTTCCCCCAATCCCTCCCTTCCCGCTGTCAATTTAAGGTTTCTCTTGACAAAAGTTGTTGGGATAGAGTAATTTTGCGACTTTGCGGTTTTGCGCAAGCTCGCTTGCCTGTGAGGTTGATTGTGTCTACATATTTTCCCAGCAAGAGTGAAATTGTTCGCAGGTGGTATTTGGTGGACGCCAAAGATCAGGCTTTGGGACGCGTTGCAACACACGTTGCGAACCTGCTTACCGGTAAATTGAAGCCGACTTGGGTTCCGTTCATGGATTCGGGAGATCACGTGATTGTGATCAATGCGGACAAAGTGAAGCTTACTGGCAAGAAACTGGAACAGAAGGTTTATTATCGCCACACAGGATTTCCAGGGGGGCTTAAATCAACGGTTGCAAAGGACTTCAAGTCAAAGCACGCCGATCGAATGGTTGAGCAAGCTGTCAAAGGGATGTTGCCCAAGAACAAGCTGGGAAGAGCGGTCGGCAAAAAACTGAAAGTGTATATCGGTCCGGAGCATCGTCATTCATCTCAGAGACCGGAAGTTTCTGTGGTTGTCGGATAACAGCAGCGGAGGTAAAACGGGTGTCAGAAATAGCGGTTCACTATTACGGGACGGGCCGGCGGAAGTCTTCGACAGCTCGTGTTTACTTGAGGCCTGGAAAAGGTGGTTTTGTAGTCAACAAGAGAGACATAGAAGGGTATTTCAAGAATGAGACTCTGCGCACGATTATCAAGCAACCCTTCTTAGCGACGGAAACTGTCGACAAGTTTGACACAACGGCGAATGTTGATGGAGGAGGTCCGTCTGGCCAGGCAGGAGCTGTTCGTTTGGGAATTGCCCGCGCGCTCCTCTCCTACAACATAGAGTTGCGCAAGAAATTGAAGAAGAGTGGGTTCCTGACCAGGGATTCAAGAACGAAGGAAAGAAAGAAGTATGGGCAAAAAGGTGCCCGCAAGCGGTTCCAATTTTCGAAGCGGTAACTTCAGCCTAGAGGTACCAGGCGCTCTCAATTTCTGAAAACTTTGCTTATCAGTAGGAGGATTGTTTGCCATCTGTTTCGATGAAAGAACTTCTGGAGGCTGGTGTCCATTTCGGCCATCAGACCAAACGTTGGAATCCAAAAATGAAGGAATACATTTTTGGAGAACGGAATGGGATTTACATTATTGATCTGCAGAAGACGCTCCGGATGTTTAAGGAGGCGACTCGTTTTGTGACGGAATCCATTGCCCAGGGTGGTACAGTCTTGTTCGTGGGCACGAAAAGGCAGGCCCAGGAGTCCATCTCAGAAGAGGCCCGGCGTTGCGGGATGTATTTTGTCAATCAACGCTGGCTGGGTGGCTTGCTGACCAACTTTGTGACGATCCAAAAATCGATTCAACGCCTGCGCGAATTGGACGAAATGTCCACGGACGGTCGCTACGAGCTCTTTTCCAAGAAAGAAGTAGCCCGATTAGAACGGGAGCGGAAAGGGCTCGAAAAGAACCTGGCAGGCATCAAGGAAATGAAGACTCATCCCAAGGTCGTTTTTATCATCGATTCGAAAAAAGAGGAAATTGCGGTAAAAGAGGCTAATCGCCTGGGGATTCCAGTCGTGGCAATTGTGGATACCAATTGTGACCCGGACGATATTGACTACGTCATTCCAGGCAATGACGATGCCCTTCGGGCCATTAAGCTATTTGTGTCGAAGATCGCAGATGCTGTAATCGAAGGAACTGCAGTTCTGAGAGATAAGGTTGAAGCTGAAGGCCCAGATGCTGCTGCTTCTACAGATTCTTCTTCCGTGGAATCGATGCAATTGGGCGGAAACGGTTCGGGTGGTGAGAATGCTTCGCCACCGGAGAACGTAATCAGCGAAGCGCAAAGCGGAAGTGGAACTGCAGATTCTAAGACACGCAATAAAGGTGTGAGAACGCCGAAAGCCGAGTCCGGAATTCAACCGACGGTCCCTAGCTAATCCAGCGAGTTCGCCTTCGCTCTATCCGTTTGTATCCCCAGATTTGATTTGACTCATTCCCTAACAGCCCGACGGTAAGGGTCACGTTGGTTGCTTCTCAGGAGAACTCTGGGCGACAGACTCGGTTTGCAACGGGTAGTGAGAGCTTGGTTTCAAGGTTGATGCGGCATTGTCGGGAAGGAGCCTCAAAGGGATGTCGATCTCAGCGCAGCAAGTTAAGGAACTAAGAGAGCTGACTGGCGCCGGAATGATGGAATGTAAGTCGGCGCTTCAGGAAGCGGGCGGTGACTTCGAAAGGGCCATTGTCCTGCTTCGGAAGAAAGGGCTGACCGCCGCGGCCAAAAAGGCCACTCGCATCACGAGTGACGGACTGGTCGTTTCGTATGTGCACCCTGGCGGTAAAATCGGAGTTCTGGTTGAGCTGAATTGTGAAACGGACTTTGTGGCCAAGACTCCTGAGTTTCACCAACTGGCTAAAGATTTGGCGATGCACATCGCGGCGCTCGATCCCAAGTACCTGCGAAAGGAAGATGTTGATCCGGAGGTCTTGGATCGCGAGAGGGAGATTTACCGGGAAAAAGCCCGAGCGTCTGGTAAACCGGCTAACGTCATTGACAAGATCGTAGAGGGACAGCTGTCCAAGTTTTATGCCGATTTCTGCGTTTACGAACAGCCTTTTGTCAAAGACGACAGCATCACAGTCGGACAGCTAATCGCCGATCGGATTGTCAAGACAGGGGAGAACATCAGTCTCAGGCGTTTCGCGCGATACAAGCTCGGAGAGGGATTACAGAAGAGAGGCGATGATTTCGCCGGTGAAGTGGCGGCTCAATTGAAGTAGCTCTGCTCAAAGCCTGATCTCAAGATCCATGTCCTCTGCGGTTTTCAAAAGAATTCTGCTCAAGTTGAGTGGTGAAGCTCTCATGGGAGGACAAGGTTATGGCGTCGATCCCCTCATGGCATCCAAGATTGCCGAGGAGGTCAAGGATGTTTGTGAGCTGGGCGTGGAGGTAGCACTTGTCATCGGCGGCGGCAATATTTTTCGCGGGCTCTCCGCCGCAGCCCAGGGGATGGAAAGAGTTTCCGGGGATCTCATGGGAATGCTGGCGACCGTTATTAACGCCATCGCTCTGCAGGACGCCTTGGAGAAGTTGAATGTCCACACGCGAGTCGTTTCTGCCATCGAAATGCGAGAAGTGGCAGAACCGTTCATTCGAAGACGAGCTATCCGACACCTGGAAAAACGGCGAGTCGTGATCTTTGCGGCTGGCACGGGTAATCCCTACTTCTCCACCGATACGGCCGCTGCGCTTCGAGCTATGGAGATCAAGGCGGAAGTGATCTTGAAGGCGACCAAGGTAGATGGAATTTTCGACGCAGATCCTGTTAAAGTCAAATCGGCTGCCATGTTTCCCGAGATCAGGTACATGGACGTGCTTCGGCGCGGACTGCGGGTGATGGACACGACGGCCATCTCCTTGTGCATGGACAACAGTCTGCCGATCATCGTCTTCAACTTGCTGCAGTCCGGCAACATCAAACGGGTCGTCTTGGGGGAAAAAATTGGAACGGTCGTAAAGGTGTAATCGCCATGACTAAGGACGTCATCCAGAAAACCAGACACAGAATGGAAAAGGTGCTCGAGGATTTGCAACGGGAACTTGCCGGGGTTCGGACGGGCCGCGCTTCCCTTTCTCTGCTGGACCACATAAGTGTCGAATACTACGGTACTCCGACACCCCTGAATCAAGTGGCCACCCTGGCGGTGCCCGAACCCACGCTGATCACAGCGCAACCGTGGGACATGTCCCTGCTGGTCGCCATCGAAAAAGCCATTCGCTCTTCGGATCTAGGGCTGAACCCAGCCAACGATGGGAAGATCATTCGGATTCCAATCCCACCGCTCACCGAGGAACGGCGCAAACAGTTAGCCAAGCACGTTGGCAAAGTCTCGGAAGACCATAAGACCGCCGTCCGGAATATTCGGCGAGATGAAAATGAGATTCTGAAGAAAATGCTCAAGGAGAAGCAGATTTCGGAGGATGAGGAGCGCAAGGGCCTTGACGAAATTCAGCAACTCACCAACCAGTTCATATCCAAGGTTGAGGAGTTGGTGAAGAAGAAGGACGAGGAAATCCTAAAAGTTTAGGCGGCGCAGGAATATCGATTGAAGTATTTGGATTTAGTCACTTTTTTCAATTGACAGCGATTTCAGCATTTTGCTACATTCTATGGGTTTTTTCGCTTGTGAGGATTTTGGGGCCTCAAATGAGGAACAGTGCCTTTGCTTTGAGGAGATTGAGTCTTGCCGACGTTTAATCAGCTAGTCCGGTTGGGTAGAAACAAGCCCAAATACAAAACCAGTAGTCCTGCGCTCCAGAATTGTCCGCAGAAACGCGGGGTTTGTGTGCGCGTGTATACATCTACTCCAAAAAAACCCAACTCTGCTCTTAGAAAAGTGGCTCGTGTTCGACTGGTCAACGGCATCGAAGTGACCACCTACATCCCCGGAATAGGTCATAATCTGCAGGAACACTCCATTGTTTTGGTCCGAGGCGGGCGTGTGAAAGACCTGCCTGGTGTTCGATACCACGTTGTCCGCGGAACCCTGGACTCGGTGGGCGTGCAGAATCGGAAGCAAAGCCGATCCAAATACGGGGCAAAGCGTCCCAAATAGTCAACCTCCACACACCTCTGAGTCGTGATATCTCGTAGGCTGGTTTTTGGTGGTGTGCCTACTCAGGAGTTCAAGTCATGCCGCGAAAGGGAAATATTGTCAGAAGAGAAGTTCTGCCGGACCCACTGTACAACAGCACGCTGGTGTCAAAATTTGCGAACTGCATCATGTGGGGCGGAAAGAAGAGTACCGCGGAGAGCTTGGTATATGACGCCTTCAAACTCATACAGCAAAAGACCGGTGACGATCCCCTGAAGACCTTTAAGAAGGCGGTCGAAAACGTGAAGCCTGTCTTGGAGGTGAAGACACGGCGCGTCGGCGGAGCCAACTATCAGGTACCCGTAGAGGTGAACCCCAATCGGAGGATTTCCCTCAGCATTCGGTGGCTGATCAGCTATTCGCGTGCGCGCAAGGAGAAGTCTATGGAGGAGAAAGTTGCTGCCGAGCTGATGGATGCCGCAAACAATCGCGGGTCAGCCATCAAAAAGCGTGAAGACGTGCACAAAATGGCAGAAGCCAACAAGGCTTTCGCGCACTATCGTTGGTAAAAGAGTATGCCTCGTCAGATTCCTTTAAGACAGACCAGAAACATAGGAATCATGGCTCATATCGACGCCGGGAAAACGACGGCAACGGAGCGGATTCTCTATTACACCGGCATCACACATAAGCTGGGTGAGGTTCATGACGGGACCGCCACGATGGATTGGATGGAACAGGAGCAAGAGCGTGGCATCACCATTACTTCTGCTGCCACAACCTGTTTATGGAACGACTACCGCATCAATATCATCGATACTCCAGGTCATGTGGATTTCACGGCGGAAGTCGAGAGGAGCTTGCGGGTGCTGGATGGCGCCATCTGCTTGTTAGGCGCGGTTGAAGGAGTTGAGCCCCAAACAGAAACAGTCTGGAGACAGGGTGACAAGTATCGTGTGCCACGGATTGTCTTTGTCAACAAGATGGACAGAACGGGAGCTGACTTTCATCGTTGTACGGACATGGTGAAGAATCGACTGAAGGCAAATGCGGTGGCAGTCCAGCTTCCCCTGGGGAAAGAGGAGACTTTTTCCGGTGTCATCGACCTCATGTCGATGAAGGCGATTGTCTATCGTGACGAGACGTTGGGAGCTGCTTTCGAAGTCATTGACATTCCGCCGGAACTTGTGGACGAAGCTAAGACGTTTCGGGAAAAGATGCTCGAAGTTGTTTGCGAGCATGACGACGTGCTGCTTG
>Ga0075433_10000441_pt1 | contig 26831 bp, 23 predicted proteins | sample RhiMethybrSRZTD2_FD_75299 | JGI IMG/M metagenome (GOLD analysis project Ga0075433, IMG submission 75299) | Populus rhizosphere microbial communities from Tennessee, USA - Rhizosphere MetaG P. TD hybrid SRZTD2 | ecosystem: Host-associated > Plants > Roots > Rhizosphere > Soil | place: USA... | reverse complement strand
GCCACGCCCTCGAGGCCGACGCCGAAGCGCGCCGCGTTCATCATGATGAACATGGTCTCGAGGCCGCGGTTCTCCTCGCCGACGAGATAGCCCACCGCGTTTTCGTAGATCATCACCGCGGTCGGGCTGGCGTGGATGCCGAGCTTGTGCTCGACCGAGGCGCAGCGCGCGCCGTTCCGCCCGCCGAGCGAGCCGTCGGGCTTCACCAGGAACTTCGGCACCACGAAGAGCGAGATCCCCTTGGTGCCCTCCGGCGCCTCGGGCGTGCGCGCGAGCACCAGGTGCACGATCTGCTTCGTGAGATCGTGCTCGCCGTAGGTGATGAAGATCTTCTGCCCCGAGATCCGATAGTGCTCCCCAAGTTTTTCATCCTTGGCCCTGATCGCTCTGGTTTTTACTAAAGCCAAGTCGGAGCCGGCCTGCGGCTCGGTGAGGTTCATGGTGCCGGTCCACTCGCCCGTCACCATCTTCGGGATATAGGTCTGCTGAAGCGCCTCGGAGCCGCGCAGCGCGAGTGCGTGCACCGCGCCCTGCGTGAGGAGCGGGCACAGCGAGAAGCTCATGTTGGCGCTGGTCCACATCTCGTCGACCGGCGTCGCGACGAGCTTCGGCAGCCCCTGCCCGCCCCAGCCGGGCTCGAACGGCAGCGCGTTCCATCCGCCTTCGGCGAACTGCCGGTACGCGTCGCGGAAGCCCTTCGGCGTGCGCACCTCGCCGTCGGACCACTTCGAGCCTTCCTGGTCGCCGCTGCGGTTGAGCGGGTCGAGCACGCCGGAGGCGAAGCGCGCCGCCTCCTCAAGGATCGCGTCGACCGTGTCGGGCGTCGCCTCTTCGCAGCCGGGCAGCTTGGCGACCTCCGCGAGGCCGGCGAGCTCGTTCAGCACGAACTTCATGTCTTTCAGCGGCGCGGTATAGGTACTCATTTCTTGAGTTCCTCGACCACCGAGGGCACGACTTGGAACAGGTCACCCACGATGCCGTAGTCGGCGACCTGGAAGATCGGCGCTTCCTCGTCCTTGTTGATGGCGACGATGACGCGGCTGTCCTTCATGCCCGCGAGGTGCTGGATCGCGCCGGAGATGCCGACGGCGATGTAGAGGTCCGGCGCGACGATCTTGCCCGTCTGCCCCACCTGCCAGTCGTTCGGCACGAAGCCGGCGTCGACCGCCGCGCGCGAGGCGCCCATCGCCGCGCCCAGCTTGTCGGCGAGCGGCTCGAGCACCTTGGTGAAGTTCTCGCCGGAGCCCATGCCGCGCCCGCCCGAGACGATGATCTTCGCCGCGGTGAGCTCGGGGCGCTCCGACTTCGAGACCTCGCGGCTTACGAACGAAGACAAACCCGAATCAGGCGGTACGCTCACCTGTTCCACGGATGCAGCTCCACTCGTGGGAGAAACAGCGTCAAACGCGGTCGTGCGGACCGTGATGACCTTGATGGCGTCCTTCGACTTCACCGTCGCGAGCGCATTGCCGGCATAGATCGGCCGCACGAAGGTATCGGCGTTCTCGACGCCGGAGATGTCGGAGATCTGCTGGACGTCGAGCAGCGCCGCGGCGCGCGGCATCACGTCCTTTCCGGTGGAAGTCGCCGGGGCGAGGATGTGGGAGTAATTCTTTCCCAACGAAACGATCAGTGCGGCGAGGTTCTCGGCCAGGAATTCGCCGAGCTGCGGCGCGTCGGCATGCAGCACTTTTTTCACACCCGCCACCCTGGCGGCTTCGCCCGCTGCCGCAGCCGCGTTGTGGCCAGCGACCAGGACGTGGATGTCGGCGCCGAGCTTCTGCGCAGCGGCGACGGTGTTCAGCGTGGCCTTCTTGACGGTCTTGTTGTCGTGCTCGGCGAGGACGAGGACCGCCATCAGAGCACCTTTGCATCGTTGCGCAGCTTGTCGACCAGCGCTTTGGCGTCGGCCACCTTGACCCCGGCCTTGCGCTTCGAAGGCTCGACGACCTTGAGCGTGCTCAACCGCGGCGCGACGTCGACCCCGAGCGCCTCGGGCTTCACTGTCTCGAGGGTTTTCTTCTTCGCCTTCATGATGTTCGGCAGCGTGACGTAGCGCGGCTCGTTCAGCCGCAGGTCGGTGGTGACCACCGCCGGCAGCTTGATGGAGATCGTCTCGAGCCCGCCGTCGACCTCCCGGGTGACCTGAGCTTTTCCCTCATTGATCTTTAATTTGGAAGCAAAGGTGGCCTGCGGCCAGCTCAGCAGCGCGGCGAGCATCTGCCCGGTCTGGTTGGAATCGTCGTCGATCGCCTGCTTGCCGAGGATCGCCAGGCTCGGCTTCTCCTTTTCAACAATCGATTTCAACAACTTTGCAACGGCGAGAGGCTGCAGCTCCACGTCGGTCTGCACCAGGATCGCGCGGTCGGCGCCGATCGCGAGCGCGGTGCGCAGCGTCTCCTGGCAGGCCTGCACGCCGCACGAGACGACCACGATCTCGGTCGCCGAGCCGGCTTCCTTGAGGCGCACCGCCTCCTCCACCGCGATCTCGTCGAACGGATTCATCGACATCTTGACGTTCGCGGTCTCGACGCCGCTGCCGTCGCCCTTGACGCGCACCTTGACGTTGAAGTCGACGACGCGCTTGACGCTGACCAGGATTTTCATGGGAGGGCGCTGATTATAGGCGGCACTCGACTAGCGCATCCACTGCCACCGCGCCGGCGCCTGTTTCAAACACGATCACCGGGTTGATGTCGACCGACGCGACGGCACCGTCCCAGCGCAGCATCGCCTCGCCGAGGCACACCGCCATGGCCGCGAACGCGGCGACGTCGCGCGCAGGCTGACCGCGTACGCCCGAAAGCAGCGGCGCCATGCGCAGCTCGGCGAGCTTTCTCGCTACGTCGTCCTCGCTGAACGGAGGCAGCAGCAGCCGGAAGTCCTTCAGCGCCTCGAGATAGATACCGCCGTCGCCCACCAGCACCACCGGGCCGAACTGCGGATCGAGACGCGCGCCGAGCGCGAGCTCTCTGCCCCTGGAGGCGAGCCGCGCCACGATCACGCCCTCAAGCTTTTTTCCCAGAGAAGCCACCTTGTCCCGCTGGCGGCGGAATTCGGCTGCCGGGTCGGCTGGGTTCAACGAAACGAGGCCATGGTCGCTCTTGTGCGGCACGTCGGGCGAGCATGCCTTCATCACCACCGGGCCCGCAAAGCGCGAAACGGTACGGACGGCATCCTCTTCCGAACGGCAAAGCGCATGCTCGATCACCGGGATTCCGGATGCGGAAAGCAAGGCGAGGCTGTCCGGCTCGTTCAGGAAGCGCGTCGCCCCTACCCTGACCGGAGACAAGGGCGCACGCGCGGGCTGAGCCATGAGGGCGGCGTGGTCGGCGAACTGCGCGAGCGCGTCGATCGCCTCGCGCTCGCGCTCGAACGCGGCGAGGCCCAGCCCTTCGAACGGTGCGCGCACCGATTCCTGCGGCGCCGCGACGGCAACGGCATGGCCATAGCTTTCCTGAAACTGTTTGAGGTCCCTAGCAAATCTGGGGACGTCATACCCGGTGCCGGCGACCGGGATTGCGAGCATCGCCAGCTCGCTCTGTGCATCGTCACCGACGATCGGCAGCACCGCGCCGAAGAGTGCGCTGTTGCTGAGCAGCGCGCCGGTGACATCGATGGGATTCTCGAGCGCCGCAAAGCCGGGAAGTACTCTTGCAAGCTTTGTTTTTGCCTCCCCCGAAACGGAAGCCAAAGCAATTGCCTTCTGTTCTGCGTAGTCCGCCGCCATCACGCAGCTCGCCCCGGAGTTGCTCACCACGACGAGGCGCCGGCCGCGCGGCGCGCGGCCCGAGACGTAGAGCGCCGCCGCCGACACCAGCTCGTGCGGATCCGCGGCGCGCCAGATCGCGTGGCGCTCGAAAAAGGCGTCGACCACGCGGTCTTCGCTCGCGAGCGCGCCGGTGTGCGAAGACGCGGCCTTCTGCCCGCGCGCGGTGCGGCCGGCCTTGAGCGCGACGATCGGAACGCCGCGGGCGCGCGCCTTTTCGGCGGCGGCGGCGAGGCGCTGCGGATCCTTGATCGCCTCCATGTAGAGGAGCACCAGGCGCACGCCCGGATCCTCGACCACCGCCTCGGCCAGGTCTGCCACCGTGACGTCAGCCTCGTTGCCGGTGGCGTGCACGTGCCGCACGCCCAGGCCCTTGCGCATGACGAGGGTGTAGATCGCCTGCGAATTCGCGCCGCTCTGGCTCACGATCGCCACCGGCCCGTCGCGCCCTTCCATCTCGTGGAAGATGGTCGAGAAGTTCGCCACCACGCCGGTGGCGAAGTTGGCGAGGCCCTGGCAGTTCGGCCCGATGAGGCGCATGCCGGCGCGCCGCGCGGTCTCGACGAGCGCTCCCTGCACGCGCAGTCCCTCGGCGCCGGTCTCGCCGAATCCCGAGGCCATCACGACGGCCACCTTGACCCCTCGCGCGGCGCAGGACTCGACCGCGCGCACCGCCTCGTCGCCGGCGACCGCGACGATCGCGAGCTCGGGCGCTTCGGGCAGGTCCTCGACGCGGGCGAACGCGCGCAGGCCCTGCACCGTGGCGCGTCCCGGATTCACCGGATAGACCGCGCCGCGGTAGCCGTAGCGCTGCAGGTAGAGGATCGGCCGGCCGCCGACCTTGTGCGGATTGTCGGAGGCGCCGATTACCGCGATCGAGCGCGGCGCGAGGGCGGCTTGCAGCATGCGAGACACATGATAGGGCAGGACGCCCGCCGAGAATGCGAGGAGGATTTGGATCGTGATCGGAGTTGCGGCGGGCGCGTGGCCGCTGAGCGCGCTACTGCATCGCGCCCGGCTTTTCCATCTTGTCCATCTTGTCCATCTTGTCTTGCTTCTTGTCGTGCTTGCCCATCCTGCCCATCTTGTCCGTCTTCTCCATCTTGTCCGTCTTCTCCATCTTGTCCTCCGCAAAAGAACTGGACGCGGCGAGCGCGGCACAAAGGGCCGATGCGATCAAGGTCGTGCGTTTCACGGTGAGGTCCCTTTCCAATATGCGACGGCGAAGGCCGCCACTGCCGCTTTGGTCGGTGCCGCGCACGGTTCCTGACCGTCCTGCGTTGTTACGTTTGTCATGACGCGGTCCCGACCACGCTTGTAAGCTCGCGGGTCATCGGCAGACCAATCCGCACGCAGCTCCCAAGAACCACGCGCCGTAAGGACATCACATGCTCGCTCCCCAGTTCGCCCGCTGGGCACCGCTCCCGCTTCGCCTGATCGTCGGCTACGGCTTCATCGTGCACGGCTACGCAAAGCTCGCGCGCGGCCCCGACACTTTCGCCGCAGTCCTGCACACCCTTGGCGTGCCGCTGCCGCATCTGCTCGCCTGGCTGACCACGCTGGTCGAGCTGATCGGCGGAACCGCCATCCTCGCCGGCGCGTTCGTGCCGTTGGCAGCGGTGCCGATGGCGATCGTGCTCGTGACCGCTCTGCTGACGATTCACCTGCCTTACGGATTCTTCTCCGTGAAGCTCGTCGAGGTCAGCGCGAGCGGTACCAGGTTCGGCCCGGTGGGCTATGAAGTCATCCTGCTTTATCTCGCCGGCCTCGCCGCGCTCGTCGCCGGCGGCGCCGGCCCGCTGTCCATCGACGAGCTCCGGCTGCGCCGCGCGCGCTGACCCGGATCGAAGATGGCGCCTCATCTGCGGATCGCGAGGCCGGTCACGGATCTCGCCAGGAGCACCGCTCTGTACTGCCGGGGCCTCGATTTGCGCGTGCTCGGCGGCTTCGAGAACCACGCCGGCTTCGACGGCGTGATGCTCGGCGCCGCGGACGCCGGCCATCACTTCGAGTTCACGCGGCATCGCGAGCATCCGGTCGTGCCGGCACCGACCGTGGAGGACCTGGTGGTCTTCTACCTGCCGGGCGCCACCGAATGGCGCACGGCCTGCGCGAGGATGACGGAAGCCGGCTTCCGCCAGGTGGCCTCGTTCAATCCGTACTGGGACCGCCGCGGCCGGACCTACGAGGATCACGACGGTTACCGCGTCGTGCTGCAGAACGCCAAGGCAGTCGGCTAATGCGCTCAGGCCGGACAAGCCACCGATGATGAGAATCTGGACATCCGGATGCATGGCGGCCCCAAAAACTGAAGTTTCCCAGATCCTGATCCGAACTCGCGGGAAGCACTAAACTCGCCGCATGCTGAAGCTGAGCCGCCCCGCGGCCGAGGTGTTCATTCCCGACGGCGCATCGTGGGAAGCGGCCTGCGGCCGGATCACGCACGTCGTCGTGGCCGCGCATGCGGACGACGTGGAAATCATGGCCTGGCATGCCCTTCTCCACGCCGAGCGGCTCGCCGCGGTGATCGCGACGGACGGGGGGGACCGCGCCACTCGGCTCCTCGAGCAGAAGCGCGCAGCGTCGCTGGGCCATTACGCGGCGCTGATCTGGCTGGACCACGCGAGCCAGGATGTAAGACAGCCCGCCTACCGGGCGCTAGCGTCGGACTTGAACGCCATCCTGTCCGCGGTTCAGGCGCGCTGGGTCTATACCCACAATCTCGCGGACCTGCACGACACCCACGTCGCCGTGGCGCTGCATACCGTGCGGGCGCTGCGCGCGAATCCGTCGTCCGTGGAGCGTGTGCTCGGCTGCGAAGTGTGGCGCGCCCTCGATTGGCTGCAGCCGCAGGACAAGGTCACCCTGGACGTCGGCAGACTGGAAGAGCGCGTCATGCCGCTGCTCGGCGCATTCGACTCGCAGCTTGCGGGCAAGCGCTACGACCTGGCCACGGTCGGACGCAAGCGCGCGAACGCCACCTTTCTCGACCCGCACGCCGCCGATCCGTCCACGGCCGTGGAATACGCCATGGATCTCACGCCTCTGGTACGCGACCCGACCCTGGACATCGCTCGCTGGACCCTGCAGTTCGTGGAGCGGTTCGCGAGAGACATCGAAGCCCGCCTCTCGCCATGGAAGTAATCGTTCTACCGACTGCGCAGGATGTCGGAATCGCCGCGGCGGGCATGATTGCGCGGCTGGTGGCGAACAAGCCGGACGCGGTCCTCGGGCTCGCCACCGGCGCCTCTGTCACGGCAGTATACGAAGAGCTCAAGGCGCTCGATTTTTCGCGCGTCACGACGTTCAATCTCGATGAGTACGTCGGTCTGGCCCCTTCCCATCCCGCGTCGTTCCATGCCTTCATGGAAACGCATCTTTTCAGCCGCGTGAACATCGACCGCCGGCGCGCCCACTTTCCACCTACGCGGAGCGACGACCTCGCTCGCTCGTGCGAGAAGTACGAACGCGACATCCGTAGCGCCGGGGGAATCGACCTGCAGCTGCTGGGAATCGGGCGCGACGGCCACCTCGGGTTCAACGAGCCGACCTCGTCGCTCGCGTCCCGCACGCGCATCAAGACGCTGACTCGCCTCACGCGTGAAGCCAATCAGCCCGCATTCGGCACCGAGCAGGTCCCGCTCCATGTGGTCACCATGGGGATTGCAACGCTCCTCGAGGCCCGGCATTGCCTGCTGATTGCCGATGGACCCGCAAAAGCCGCCGCCGTCGCGCAAATGGTGGAAGGACCCCTGAGCGCCATGGTGCCGGCCTCCGCGCTCCAATTGCATCCGCATGCCACGGTCATCGTCGACGAGGATGCGGCCGCCGGGCTGTCGCTGCGCGACTATTACCGCGAGGTGCAGCGCAACAAGCCGCAGTGGCAACGGTGAGCGGGCTGGTCATCAGCTACTCAGGGATTCGCGGCGTGATCGGTCGCGACCTCGATCGGTCGGTGGCCCGCCGCTTCGGTACGGCGTTCCGGCGCATGGTCACCGAGGCCCACCCGGTGGGGCCGCTCACGCTCGTGGTCGGCAGGGACACCCGCGCCAGTGGACCGGAGCTGCAGCACGCGCTGATCGAAGGGCTGTCGGATGCGCGCGTGAGGATCATCGATCTCGACGTGGCGCCCACGCCGACGATTCAGTTCGCGCTTGGGGCGTTCGCGGCCGAGGGCGCGGTGGCGGTCACGGCAAGCCACAATCCGGCGCAGTGGAACGGTTTCAAATTCTTTCTCGCACCGGACAGAACCGTGCTCGACGGCGCCCAGACGGAGCGCCTCATCCTGTCGCTGCCGGCGAGCGCGCCCGACGTCCCGAGCGCAAGCCCGATCGACAACCGGCAGGAGCAGGCCGCGGCGTTGCATGTGGCGCGCGTGCTCGAGCAGGTCAACGCCGAGAGCATCCGGCGCCGGCGCTTTCGCGTCGCCTTGGATGCCGCGCGCGGCGCCGGGGAGCGTCCCGCGGCCCGCCTGCTGGAGGCGCTGGGTTGCACGATCACGCGCGTGGACGTCGAGCGCGAATCGGAGCCCCTTCCCGAGTACCTCACGGCGCTCAGTGACGCCGTCGTCCACGGCCGCTGCGCGGTCGGGTTTGCGCAAGACCTCGACGGGGACCGGCTGGCGCTGACGACCGAGACGGGAATCGCTCCTGGCGAGGACTACACCCTGGTGCTCGTCGTGGATCACCTGCTGCGCCGCCCTCACCCGTCCATCCCCGTGGTGGTCAAGAACGTCTCGACGACACGCGCGCTGGACGACGTCGTGACGCGCGCCGGCGCGGAGCTCGTCGAAACCCGCGTGGGCGAAGTCCACCTTTCGCGCGCTTTGAAGCAACGGATCGAACAAGGCCGCGTAGCGTTTGGCGGCGAAGGCAACGGCGGCGTGATCCTCCCCGCCGTCCACCTGGGACGCGACAGCCTGGTCGGCATGGCCCTCGTCCTCGAGGCGCTGGCGCAGCGCGACGAGCCCCTGTCCGAGCGCCTGCACGAGCTGCCGCGCTACCACAGCGCCAAGCTCAAGTTTCCTCTGTCCAAGGAGCCCGCGCTCACAGCCTCGGTGGAGCGGGCGTTTCCAGGCGGCCTGACGGACCGGCTAGACGGGCTGCGGCTGCGCTTTGCCGATGGGGCCTGGCTGGCTTTGCGTCGCTCGAACACGGAGCCCATCGTGCGCCTCGTGGTCGAATCCCCCGATGCGCAATGGGTCGCCGGTGTCGTGAGCATGCTGCAGAAAGTATGATAGGAGGATGAGCGACCTCTCCCAGTTGAATACCCGGTCGATGCGCAATCGCGTCTCGCCCGCGGAATGGGCGACGCGTGTCGACCTCGCCGCCTGCTACCGCCTGGTGCACCACTACGGCATGGACGACCTGGTCTACAACCACATCTCGGCGCGCGTCCCCGGAGAGGAAGGCCACTTCCTCATCAACGCCTACGGCATGACCTACGACGAGATCACCGCCTCCAGCCTGGTGAAGATCGACTTCGACGGCAACGTGGTGGAGGACTCGGGCACCGGCTACGGCATCAATCACGCGGGCTTCGTGATCCACAGCGCGGTTCACCGCGGCCGGCCCGACGTCGCCTGCGTGATCCATACCCACACGCCCGCCGGCATGGCGGTGTCGGCCATGGAGTGCGGCCTGCTTCCGCTCACGCAGAACGCGATGTTCTTCTCCGGAGTCGGCTACCACGGCTACGAGGGCCCGGCCGTCGACCTCGACGAGCAGCGTCGGCTCGTCGCCGACCTGGGCGGCCACGTCGCCATGGTGCTGCGAAACCACGGCCTCCTCGCCGTCGGCGCCACCATCCCCGAGGCGTTCGTCACCATCTACTGGCTCGAGCGCGCCTGCCAGGCGCAGGCCATGGCGATGGCGACCAAAACAGAACTGATTCACCCAAGCCAAGAGGTGGTTGGTCTTACGAACGAACGCTATAAACCCGGCCAACGGCGCAGGATCGGAGAGCTCGAATGGGCCGGGCTGCTGCGCCTGGTCGAGCGAAGGTATCCGGGCTTCCGCGATTGAAGCTGCTAGAAGGTAAAACCGTCCTGGTCACTGGGGCCGGAGGCGGCATCGGCCGCGACTTCGCGCTCGCGATGGCGGCCGCGGGGGCTTCGGTGCTGGTGAACGACATCGGCACCTCGGTCAAGGGCGAAGGCAGCGACGCCGGGCCGGCGCAGAAGGTGGCCGACGAAATAAACAACCGCTTCGGCGGTTCGGGCGCAAGAGCCATCGCCAATACGGACAGCGTCGCGCAATGGGAGTCCGCCAACAACATAGTCAAAACCGCCGTCGAAGCCTTCGGTCGGCTCGACGTGGTGGTGAACAACGCCGGCATCCTGCGCGACCGCTTCTTCTTCAATATGTCGGTGGAAGAATGGCGTGCGGTCATCGACGTGCACCTGAACGGCTCGTTCTATGTCGCCCGCGCCGCCGCGCCGCATTTCAAGTCGCAGGAGTCGGGGAGCTACATCCACATGACCTCGACCTCGGGCCTCGTCGGCAACCTCGGCCAGGCGAACTACTCGGCGGCGAAGCTCGGCATCGCGGGCCTCTCCAAGTCGATCGCGCTCGACATGGCGAAATACCACGTGCGCTCGAACTGCATCTCGCCCTTCGCCTGGAGCCGCATGATCGGCTCGATCCCGACCGAGACCGAGGAGCAGAAGGCGCGCGTCGAGAAGCTGAAGTCGATGCAGACCGCAAAAATTGCCCCATTGGCTGTCTGGCTTGCCAGCGACGCGGCGCAGGATGTGACGGGACAAGTCTTCGCGGTGCGCGCGAACGAGATTTTCCTCATGAGCCAGAGCCGGCCGCTGCGCTCGGTGCACCGCGCCGAGGGCTGGACGCCGGAGACCATCGGCGCGCACGCCATCCCGGCGCTACGCGCGCACTTCTATCCGCTGGAGCGGTCGCAGGACGTTTTCTCCTGGGACCCGCTGTGACGCGGGTCCTCATCGTCGACCCGATCGCGGCCGCCGGCGAAGAGGTGCTCGCCGGCGAGGCCGAGGTCGTGCGCGCGCCCGACAGCGCCCCCGAGACCACGCGCTCGCTCGCCGCGGACTGCGACGGCATCATCACGCGCAGCAAGCTGCCCGACGACGTCTTCGACGCCGCGCCGCGCGTGCGCGCCGTGGCGATCCACGGCACCGGGATCGACCTCGTGCCGCTGCAGGCGGCGACGGCGCGCGGGATCATGGTGTCGAACATCCCGGGAGGCAACGCGCAATCGGTCGCCGAGTACTGCGTGCTGGCAATGCTTCTCCTCGCGCGCAATACCCTGGCCATAGTTTCTTCATTGAAGAATACAAACTGGGATGCAGCCCGCGCGCTTGGCGCGGGCACCCACGAGATCGCCGGCATGACCGTCGGCATCGTCGGCGTCGGCGCGATCGGCTCGCGCGTCGCGCGCATCGCGCGGCGCGGCTTCGGCATGCGGGTCCTCGGCAACCAGCGCAGCCTCGAGCGCCTGCCGCCCGAGGCGCTGCCCGCGGACCTCGGCACGCTGGTCAAGGCAAGCGACTTCGTGGTCCTCGCCTGCCCGCTCACCCCCGAGACGCGCCACCTCTTCGACCGCGACCGCATCGCGCGGATGAAGAAGAGCGCCTGGCTCATCAACGTCGGCCGCGGGCCGGTGGTGGAAGAGACCGCGCTCGTCGAGGCGCTGCAGGAGAAGCGCATCGCCGGCGCCATGCTGGACGTCTACGAGCACTACCGTCTCGAGGCCGGCCACCCGCTGCTCTCGCTCGACAACGCCATCCTCACGCCGCACCTCTCGGGCATGACGGTCGAGTCGCGCAGCCGCATGGGCGTGGCCGCCGCCGAGGAGATGCTGCGCATGCTAGCCGGCGAGGCGCCCCGCCATTTCGTCAATCCGCAGGCCAAGGCCGCGAGGATCGAGCGATGAAGATCAAGGACGTCCGCGCCTTCCCCACCTCTTTCCCCATCCCGCCCGCGAACCGCGTGGCGCTCGGCATCGGAACCGCGGTGAAGCGCGACGCAGTCGTGGTCAAGGTCACCACTGACGAGGGCCTGGTCGGCTGGGGAGAAGCCCACCACGGCCGCGCGCACACCGCGGTGGCGAAGCTCATCGAAACGACGCTCAAGCAACTGGTTTTGAATTTGGATCCATTCGATACCGTTGGCGTCTGGGATCGGATCTATCGTTTCCAGCTCGCGAGCCACGGCATGGGCGCGGGTACCTGCCTCGCCATGAGCGGCATCGACATGGCGCTCTGGGACATCCGTGGAAAAGCTCTCGGGGTTCCGCTCTATCGCCTCCTTGGAGGAAGCCGCAGGGCGATTCCCGCCTACGCCGGTGGCGTCTCTCTCGGGTACCAGCCGCCGCAGATGCTGATCGAGGAAGCGAGAAACAGCCTGGAGCAGGGCTACAAGGCGATCAAGCTTCGCGTCGGCGATACCGTCTCCAACGACCTTCAAAGGATGAAGGCCGTCAGGCAGGCCTTCGGCGGCGATCTCGTCATCCTCACCGACGCCAACATCGGCTACCAGCCCGAGGACGTGCGGCGCGTGATGCCGGCGATGGACGAGCTCGGCATCGGCTGGCTCGAGGAGCCCTTCCCGGCGCAGGACTACCGCAGCTACCGCGAAGCGAAATCGTGGGGGCGCACGCCGCTCGCCGCCGGCGAGAACCATTACACTCGGTTCGAGTTCAACCGCGTGATCGAAGACGGCGCCATCACCATCCTGCAGCCGGATCTCTCGAAGACCGGCGGCATCACCGAGGCTCTGCGCATCGCCGCGCTCGCCTCGGCGTGGAAGCTGCCGGTGAATCCGCACAGCTCGATGACCGGCCTCAACCACGCCGCGAGCATCCATTTCCTCGCCGCGATCGACAACGGCGGCTACTTCGAAGGCGACGTGTCGCGCTCCAACAAGTTCCGCGACGAGCTGGTCGAGAATCCCGGCCCGGTCGACCGCGACGGCAACGTCTGGCCGCTCGACAAGCCCGGCATCGGCCTCGAGGTGAACGAAGAATTTCTGGCGAAGCATCCTCCCATCGAAGGTCCCGGGTACATCTGATGAATAAAAGGCTTCTGGTTCTCTTAGCCGTCACACTGGCCGCGCCGCTTGCGTCTGTCGCTCAGAGCTATCCCAACAAGACGATTCGCTACATCGTCCCCTTCCCACCCGGCGCGTTCAACGACACGCTCGCGCGCACGCTCGCCAACGACCTGCCCAAGGCGCTCGGCCAGCCGGTCATCGTCGAGAACCGGCCCGGCGGGAACACCATCCCCGCCACCGAGCTCGTCGCGAAGTCGCCGCCGGACGGCTACACGCTCTATGGCGCGGCGCTGCCCTTCTCGGTGATCCAGAGCCTGCACAAGACGTCGTTCGACGTCACGAAGGACTTCGCCCCGATCACGCTCGCCGGCATCAGCGCCAACCTGCTGGTCGCGAACCTGAACGCGCCGGTCAGCAGCGTGAAGGAGCTGATCGCCTACGCCAAGAAAAACCCGGGGAAGCTGAACTACGCCTCGACCGGCAACGGCACCTCGAACCACCTCTCGTTCGAGCTGTTCAAGACGATGACGCAGACCGACGTGACGCACATTCCTTACAAGGGAAGCGCGCCCGCGGTCACCGACCTGATCGCCGGCCAGGTGCAGGTCATGTTCGACAACACGCCGAACGTGCTGCCGCACGTGCGCGCCGGGAAGCTCAAGGCGATCGCGGTGTCCACGCGCAAGCGCACGCCGCAGGCGCCCGAGGTCCCCACCGTCGACGAGTCCGGGGTGCCGGGTTACGACGTGAGCGTCTGGTTCGGCGTCCTCACCGTTGCGGGCACGCCGCGCGAGATCGTGAACCGGCTGAATACCGAGATGGTGAAGATCCTCACCTCCGCCGAGACCAAGGACCGCTTCGGCAAGCTCGGCGTCGAGGTGGTGGCGGGAACGCCCGAGCAGTTTGCCTCCTTCCTCAAGAGCGAGGTGGAGCGCTGGGCCAAGGTGGTCCACGACGCCAACATCAAGGCGGATTGAGTCCATGAGCTGGCTGGCGGCAGGCTGCGTTTTCGTCGGCGGCGGCCTCGGCGCCGCCCTGCGGTGGCTCGTTTCGCTCGCCCTCAATCCGCTTTTTCATATCGTGCCGCTCGGCACGCTGGCGGTGAACCTGATCGGCGGCTACCTGGTCGGCGTGGCCGCGGCTTACTTCGCGCACCACCACGACCTGCCGCCCGAGTACAAGCTCTTCGCGATCACCGGGATCCTCGGCGGCTTCACCACCTTCTCCGCGTTCTCGAACGAGGTAGTGTCGCTCGTCGCCGAGGGCCGGCCCGGCTGGGCCACCGCGACCGCGGCGGCGCACCTCTTCGGCTCGCTCCTCCTGACGATGCTCGGGATAATGACCGTGCGCCTCTTCCTTCAACCACTGCCATGAAGCCCTCCAAGCCACTGCGCTCCGAGCTCGGCTGGTCGACGCCGGACCGCATCACCATTCGCGGCAAGGATCTGCCGAACGAGATCCTCGGCTACCTGAACCTCGGCGACATGGCGTTCCTCGAGCTCACCGGGCGAGCCCCGAACCCGAAGGAATCGAAGCTCTTCAACGCCATGGTAGTGACGCTGGTCGAGCACGGCATCACCCCGAGCGCGCTCGCCGCACGCCTCACCTACCTCGGCGCGCCTGAGGCGCTCCAGGGCGCCGTCGCCTCCGGGCTGCTCGGCCTCGGCAGCGTATTCGTGGGCTCGATGGAGGGCGTCGCCCGCATCCTTTCCGACGCGGTTGAAAAAGGAAAAGACGCCAAGACCGTGCTCGGCGAGAACCGCCGCATGCCCGGTCTGGGGCACCCGATCCACAAGCCGGTCGACCCAAGAAGCGTGCGCCTCTTCGAGATCGCCCGCGAGACCGGCTTCCACGGCAAGTACTGCAAGCTCATGGAAGCGATCGCCAAGGAAAAGAACATCACCCTGAACGCCACCGGCGCCATCGGCGCCCTCGCCTGCGAGCTCGGCCTCGACTGGAAGATCGTGAAGGGCCTGGGCGTGATGGCGCGCGCCATCGGCCTCGTCGGGCACATCCTCGAGGAAACGCGCGAGCCCATGGCCACCGAGATCTGGGATCGCGTGGAAGAAGAAGCGACAAGGCATCTGCGCAAATGAACCTCGGACGCGACCACCATCCCGAGCTGCGCGAAGCAGTGAGCGCGCTCTGCAGCCAGTTCGATGGCGCTTATTGGCAGGAGCTCGACGAAAAGCGCGCCTATCCGGAGAAGTTCGTCCAGGCGCTCACCAGCGCCGGCTGGATGTCGGCGCTCATTCCGGAGCAGTACGGCGGCTCGGGCCTCTCCCTCACCGAGGCTACCGTGATCATGGAAGAGGTCTCGCGCTCCGGCGGCAACGCCGGCTCGTGCCACGGCCAGATGTACAACATGAACACGCTGCTCCGAAACGGCTCCGAGGCACAGAAGAAGAAATATCTTCCCAAGATCGCCGCGGGCGAGCTGCGCATGCAGGCGATGGGCGTCACCGAGCCCACCGCCGGCACCGACACCACCAAGATCAAGACCACCGCGGTCAGGAAAGGCGACCGCTACGTCATCAACGGCCAGAAGGTCTGGACTTCGCGCCTGCAGCACTCGGAGCTGATGATCCTCCTTGCGCGCACCACGCCGCTCACCGAGGTCGCGCGCAAAGCCGACGGCATGTCCGTATTCCTCGTCGAGACCCGGAGCAAGGGCCTCGAGGTGAAGCCGATCCGCAACATGGTGAACCACGAGACCAACCAGGTGTTCATCGACAACCTGGAAGTCCCGGCGGAGAACCTGATCGGCGAGGAAGGCAAAGGCTTCCGCTACATCCTCGACGGCCTGAACGCCGAGCGCATCCTGATCGCCGCCGAATGCATCGGAGATGGTTACTGGTTCACCGAAAAAGCCGCCAAGTACGCCTCCGAGCGTGTCGTATTCGACCGCCCGATCGGCCAGAACCAGGGCATCCAGTTCCCGATCGCCGAGTCCTACATGGAGATCGAGGCCGCCAACCTCATGCGCTACAAGGCCGCCTCGCTCTACGACCAGAAGAAGAAGTGCGGCGCCGAGGCCAACATGGCCAAGCACCTCTGCGCCAAGGCCTCGTGGGAAGCCGCCAACGTCTGCATCCAGACCCACGGCGGCTTCGGCTTCGCCGCCGAGTACGACGTCGAGCGCAAGTTCCGCGAGAGCCGGCTCTACCTCGTCGCCCCGATCTCCACCAACCTCATCCTGTCCTATCTCGCCGAGCACGTCCTCGGCCTGCCGCGCTCGTTCTAGCCTCTGCAGCGAAACACAGCGCCCCGCGCGGTTTTAAGTTCACATTCGGCTTACTACGATTCATGGCCACAACGATTGCGGAGGTCATGGCGAAAGCTTCAGTAAGCAACCGTATCCTCCGCAAGGCGGCCGCCATCGTAGGCGGAGAGCGCGCGCTCGCGCGCTATCTGCAGGTTCCGCAGGCAGAGATCTATGCATGGATGAGGCCCGGCGCCTCCCCGCCGCCGATGGCGGTATTTTTAAGCGCTGTAGACCTCGTCCTCAACGACCTCGACAGCCCCGACGAGCAGCGCGCGCAGAGCGTGCGCGTCGCCGTCATTCACGAAGATCAGCGGCGCGCCGCGGTCATGCAGCAACTCGACGAGCTGCTGCCGGATGAAACGCCAGCTGGGCAGAAGGACGCCAGCGCCCGCACCCGCCAATCGTCTTAGCCGTTTTGGCGAATAGCCGCGCGTTCGCGCGGCCGATACCTTTGCCGGAGCCCATCCGAAGGGAGACCGGCGATGACCAAACTCCTCAAAAGCCTGTTCGCGGCGGCGAGCCTGCTTGCCTGCGCGAGCGCACACGGCGACGTGATCGCGGACTGGACCGACCCGGATCCCTCTGCTTAGCCAAACTTGGCGGTAAGTCAGCTTCTCGTCAGGCCCGTGTGCGCGTTCGTAACATAGTTGGTTTATAGCCGCGTGCTGCGGGCGGGCGTAAAGGGGACGGCGGTTCATCCGCCGGGGAGTTGCAGTGCCGACGGTCTATGCAAGGACGCTGGGGCGTGCCGCAGAAATTATCGGTGGCGAGGACGCGCTCGCCAAACATCTCGGCGTAAGCCCGAACCAGCTAGCAGTTTGGATTCACGATCTGGTGGCCCCACCGACGGCGATCTTCGTCCTCGCCGCAGACATCGTCGGTCAGCATGAACTCAGTAAGCTCAGGCGGCCGCAATCGGACATAGGGAATGAACCGGGCCGGGCAAACTAGAGGCGCGCCCGTTTCTTGCGGGCGTGCGGGTATGGACGGCGCGCACAGGCGTACTCTGGAACGGGCGTTGAAAGTGCTCCAGACCAAAGAGCGGCTAGCGGTAGCTTTGGAGATACCGCTGGACGCCTTGGAGGTCTATATGTCCGGGGAGAAGCCGCTACCCGACCGAGCGTTCATCACGGCTATCGACATAGTGGCGCACGGCAAGCACACGCCGTAGCTACCGCAATAGCTTTATATAGGGGGGTCCCCCTTGGGGATTCACCCCCGATTATGTGTCGCGCTTCACCCGCCTCGGGTTCTCGCTCGAGACCGACCAGGACCCACTAGCCGGCTTTTCCAAAGCGTACCATCCGCTCGTGAGCTCACCGCAATTGCGGCGGCAGGACAGGACGCTTGCGGAGGCGGAGGCCCGCGAGCTGATCACGAGCGCCTACTCGGGGCGGGTGGCAACGGTCAGCGCAGACGGTTGGCCCTATGTCGTGCCGCTTCTCCATGTTTTTGACGGCGATGCGATCGGCCTGCACAACGCCGCGGCGCGTGGGCATTTCCGGCTCAACGTCGAGCGCGATGCGCGTGGCTGCTTCGAGGTGGACGAGCCGGTGAAGGTTTTCGACTACGGACGATTCGAATGCGATTCGGGTCTCGCGTACCGCAGCGCGATCGCCTACGGTCGGATTCAAATCATCGAAGACAGGAGCGCAAAGATTCGTTTCTTCGATGCATTCCTCAAGAAATACGGCACCGGTGCTCCCGGCCGGTCGAAAAGCTTCTATCCAAGGCTAGACGAAGTCACGGTCTACGCGCTCAAGGTAGAGCGGATCACCGGCAAGCACTGCCCGCTGCCGCCCGTCTCCGAGCAATGGCCCGCGGTTGACCGGACGAAAACGCCGGATGTGAAGGCGCCCTAAAACCGGCTTTGCACGCTCAGCGCCGGATGGCCTGAGCGAGGAGTTGGTTGGTCTGAGCGAGGCGCTCGACGAGGAAGCGGGCGACGGCCTTGTTGAAGGCGTTCTGGCAGGCGTCGGTGGCGGCGCGCAGGGCGGAGGCGCGGATCTCGACCATGGTCAGCTTGCTGGTGGCGGTGACGGTGGTGGTGCGGCGGGCGCCGCGCCGGGCGAAGTAGACCATCTCGCCGAAGCAGCCGCCGGGCTGGATCTTGGCTAGCTCGTTCTCCTCCAGCGTGACCAAGACTTCACCCTTTACGAGGAGGTAGAAGGCCTCGCTCTCGTCGCCCTCGCGGATGATGACGGTGCCGGCGGCGACGGTGCTCCAGGTGGCGATGCGCACCACTTCCCAGAGCGCGACGTCGCCGAAGTCCTCGAAGAACGGCATGTTGCGCAGCTCGCTGAACTTCTCGGAGTCGGTGACGGTGGCGCCGACCAGGCGCAGCGCCGTGAAGGCCTGCGAGAGCTCCTTGCCGAACGCGAGCCACGAGGCGTAGCGCTCGTCCGGGTCCTTGGCCATCGCCTTCATCACGATGCGGTCGAGCACCTCGGGGAGCTCCGGGCGCAGGGTCGCGGGCGCGGGCGGCTCCTTGTAGAGGATGGCGTGGGCCATCGCCGCCTGGCTGTGGGCGTAGTACGGCAGCCGGCCGGTGAGCAGGCGGTACATGGTGACGCCGAGCGAGTAGATGTCGGTCTGCTGGTTGAGCGGCTCCATGCGCACCTGCTCGGGCGACATGTACGCCGGCGAGCCGACGCCGGCGATCTGCGTGGTGGTGTGGCCCGGGCGGTGCTGGAACGAGGCGCCGAAGTCGCTCACCTTGGTCTCGCCCTTGTCGGAGAGCAGGATGTTGCCGGGCTTGATGTCGCGGTGGATGATGCCGTGGGTGAAGGCGTACTCGAGGGCGCGGATCGACTTGAAGACGATCTCGACCACCTTGTGCAGCGGCAGCAGGCTCGAGACGCGGGCGTGCGCCTCGAGCGTCTCGCCGGGCACGTACTCCATCACCAGGTAGCTGTGGTCGGGCTCGACCACGGCGTCGTAGATCTCGACGATGTGGGGATGGGCGAGCCGGCCGGCGAGCGCGGCCTCGGCGACGAACGCCTTGTGCTTCATGCGCTCGTCCTGCGGGTCGGCGTCGCGGTCGAACAGGAACACCTTGATCGCGACGTCGCGCCCGCTGAACGGGTCGCGCGCGAGGTAGACGGAGCTGGTCGCGCCGCTGCCGATTTCGCGCAGGAGCGGGTATTTGCCCAGCTGCTCCTGCAGCTCGAACTTCACGTCAGCCGATCGTGGCGCCGATGAAGGCCGCGATCTGCTGTAACAGCTCGGCTTCCTGGTAGGGCTTGCCGAGGAACTGGTTCACTCCGAGCGCGGCGGCCTGGCTGCGGTGCTTCTCGGCCGTACGCGACGAGATCATGATGATCGGGATATCCCGCGTGCGCGGGTCGCCGCGGACGTTCCGCGTGAGGTCGAAGCCGTCCATGCGCGGCATCTCGATGTCCACCAGCATGATGGCCGGCAGGGTCTCGCGCATCTGCTCGAGGGCCTCGAGGCCGTCCTTCGCCGTGATGACCTGGTAGCCCTCGCGCTCGAGCAGGCGGGTGGTGATCTTGCGCACCGTGAGCGAGTCGTCGACCACCATGACGATCGGCGCCACGGTCTCGGCCTTCTTGCCGCGTCCCGGCAGGTGCGGGACCAGCGTGGTGTGCTCGAAGTCGGGCACGCCCGAGAGCGTGCGGCGCGCGAGCACCACCGGGTTGATCAGGGGCACGATGCTGCCGTCGGGAAGCACCGTGGCGCCGCTGACCCACGCCATGCGCGCGAGCTGCGGCCCGAGGCTCTTCACCACGATTTCCTGGTTGCCCATGAGCTCGTCGACGTGCAGCGCGACGCGCTGGATGCCGCTCCGCAGGAGCAGCACCGAGTTGTAGGTCTGGAGCTCGGTCGACACGGAGCCGCCGAACATGTGCGCGAGCGAGTGCAGCGGGTAGTTGCGGCCCTGGAACTCGACGCGCTTCGTGGCGTAAAGACCGGCCATCTCGTCGCTGCGCACGCGCAGCACCTGCTCGACCATCGCGGTCGACAGGGCGAAGAAGCCGCCGCCGGAGCGGATCAGCACCGCCTGCGTGACCGCGAGGGTGAGCGGCAGGTAAACCGTGAAGGTGGTGCCCTGCCCGCGCGCCGTGGAGATGTCGATGCGGCCGCCGATGGTCGCGATCTCGTTTCGCACCACGTCCATGCCGACGCCGCGGCCGGCGAGCTCGGTCACGGCTTCCGCGGTGGAGAGTCCCGAGGCGAAGATGAGCTGGGCCTTCTCGCCGTCGGAGAGCTGCTGCGTCCCCGAGACGATGCTCTTGTCGATCGCCTTCTGGTGCAGGCGCTCGAGGTCGAGGCCGGCGCCGTCGTCGGAGAGGACCAGCGCGATTTCGTTCGCTTCCTGCCGCAGGGTCAGCACGATACGCCCGGTCTCGGGCTTGCCCGCCTTGACCCGCGCCGCGGGCGATTCGATGCCGTGCGCGAGCGCGTTGCGCAGCATGTGCTCCAGCGGAGCGCTGATGCGCTCGAGCACGCTGCGGTCGAGCTCGACGTCTGCGCCCTCGATCTCGAGCTCGGCCTTCTTCTCGAGCTCGCGCGCGGTCTGGCGCACCACCCGGTAGAGACGCTCGTTCAGGGTGGAGAACGTCACCGCGCGCATGCGCATGAGCTGCTGCTGCACCTCGCGCGTGGTGCGCGTCTGCGCGAGGAGCGCCGCGTCGGTGTCGCCGACGTTCTTGCCGAGGGCGGCCTGAATCGACGCGACGTCGTTCAAGCTCTCGGCCATCAGGCGGGTCAGCTCCTGCAGGCGCGTATAGCGGTCGAACTCGAGCGGGTCGTAGTCGGCCTTTTCCTTCTTGTCTTCCTGCACCGTGAGCTGCGACTGCATCTGGCTGTCGGCCTGGACCTCGACCTCGCGCAGCTGCCCGCGCATGCGGCCGACCGATTCCGAAAGGTCGTGCAGCGCCTGGCGGATGAGGCGCAGCTCCGCCTCCACCCGCGATCGCGCGATGGCCACCTCGCCCGCCTCGTTGATGAGGTGGTCGAGCGTGTCGGCGTTGACCCGCAGCATGGCCGCGGCAGGCTGCAGCGGCGCAACGACCTCCGCTACCTTCGGCCGATCCTGGCCCGGGGCCGCGGCGAGCGCCGAAGCAGCGGCCGGCTCTGGCCCGGCGCGCATGCGCTCGACGTCGGCGGCAAGCCGGTCCATCTTTTCCTCGAGCTCGGTAAACAGCTCGGGCGTGAATGCGTTCGCCTCGATCGCCGCCTCGAGTCGGCTTTCCATCAGGTGGGTCAGCTCGCCCAGGCGGATCGCGCCCGCCATGCGCGCGCTGCCCTTCAGGGTGTGCAGGCCGCGGCGCAGCGATTGCGAGACGTTGTCGTTCTCCGGGTTCGCCTTCCAGTCGCGCAGGTCCGCGCCGATGGCGGGAACGAGCTCCTGCGCTTCCTCGAGGAACACCGGCAGCAGCGCCGGGTCGAGGTCGTCGTGCAGCGCGCGCTTGTCCTGGTCGGATTCTTCGGCTTGCGATGCGGCGGGCGGGTTGAATTGAGGTGCCGCCGCCTTCTGCTGCGCGGCGGCTGCGGTGGCGGCGGCCGCCGGGGCCGGCGCCCATTCCAGGCGCGCGGTCAGCGCCTTCAGGCGCCCGGTCTGGTCCGCGCTCCTGCCCGGGGTTTCGTGGCGCGACATCGACTCGGTCATCAGGCGCAGCCGGGCGATCGCAGCCTCGACCAGGCGGACGTCGGCCGCCTCGAGGGTGTTCCGCGCGAACGGCAGCCATTGCTCCACCGCGCCGGCGAGCTCGGCGATCTGGCTGAACCCGGCGGTGCTCGAGCTGCTCGCCAGCGTGTGCGCGGCGCGCATGAAGGATTGCGGCGTGTCCGCGCCCGGCGTGGCGCGCCACTCGGCGAACCCGGCCTCGAGCGCCTCGACGTGCTCGGCGGCCTCCTTGAGGTAGATGTCGAACATCGCCTGCGTGAGGGTGTTCGTGCCGATCGTCACCGTCGGCTCGTGCACCTCGGCCGGGGCCGCTACGGCGAAGTCGAGGTCGATCACCACCGGCGGCACCGGGGCCAGCTCGACGGTGACATTTGGTGTGGAAGACGGCGCAGGAGCGCTTGCAGCCGTCTTCAAAGCGCGCGCGGCTTCTACCAGCTCCTCGGCCTGGATCTCGCCCTGGAGCGAGCCGTCGCCGAGCTGGCGGAGCCATCCCGAGAACGATTCGCACGCCGCGGCGAGGAGATCGAGGAGCGCCGGCCTCGCCAGCCGCTTCTCCTCGAGCCACAGGTTCATGAGCTGCTCGATTTCCCAGGCGACTTCGCCCAGGTCCATCAGGCCGACCATGCGGCCGCTGCCCTTCAGCGTATGGAAGCCGCGGCGGATGGTCGTGAGCGACTCGAGGTCGTCGGGCTGCTTGCGGCACACCGGGAGCGTCGCCTCGATGCGCTGCAGCACCTCGGCGGCCTCTTCGAGGAAGATCGCCAGGAGCTCGGCGTCGACCTCGGGCCGCGGCGCGGGCGCCGCCGGCTCGGGCCGGCGCTCGGCGTCCTCGAGCTTGATCGTGACATCGGCCTGGACCTGCGTGTCGACCGCCTCGACGCGCTTGCTGAAGCGCTGGAAGAAGAGATCGAGCGCCTGGTCGCTCGGCTCGCGCCCCTGCACGCAGGGATTGAGGTAGAGGCCGACGCTGGAGAGGCCCTCGGCCACCCAGTCCATGCCCTCGGCCGCCTGCTCGGGCGCCGCGACGCTGCACGCGGCGATCATGTTCTCGCAGATCGCCACGGCTTCGGCCGCGCGCTCGAACGCCAGCACCTTGAGCGCGCCGTGCACCTGGCGCAGGTACGCGCCCAGGCCGTCGAGCCCCTCGCGCTTGGAGGCGTCGCGGGAGAACGAATCGAGCACCTGCTCGATGTGCTGCAGGTTCGAGAGCGCTTCGCGCGCCACCTGCGCGCGAAGCTGGAGGGCGCCCACCTTCTGTACGAGATCGGCGCGCAGCCCCGCGGGCGGCTCGCTCTTCGACTTGCCCTTGGCCGAGTCGAGGAGCCATCCGCCCATGATCACGATCTGCTGATCGATGTCCTGCGGCGGGTTGCCGAACTGGTCGATGACGCTTTCGACCAGCAGGAACGCCGAGGCCATCTCGATCACCATGTAGTCCTTCTGCCGCGGGTACGGGTCGGGCAGCTGCTTGGTCACCAGGCTGATCGCCTCGAGCAGCTTGATGAGATGCTGGTTGCCGAGCTCGGCGGCCTTGGTCCTGAACGAGGCGACCAGCTCGCGGAAGCGCCCGGCGGCCTTGTGCTCGCCGGAGATGTACTGCACCCAGGCGGACTTGACCGCCTCGAGCCTCGAGTGCAGGTCGTAGAGCGCCGCCTCCAGGAATTCGTGGTTGAGCTCGAGGCTCGCGCCGTGCTCCGCCGCCGGCGCCGGGAACAGCGTGTCGAGCTGGTAGAGCGCGCGGATTTCCTTCGCGAGCGGGGTCGGCGCGGCTGCCTTGCCCAGCACGTAGAGGAGCTCGCGCAGCAGCGCCTCGTTGACCGGGGCGGCGCCCGCGGCCAGGTCGCGCATGTGGAAATCGATCCGGTTGCAGAGCGGCTTCGCAGCCGCCAGCCACTCGGCGTCCTTCGTCCCGCGCAGGGTTTCGAGCACGCCGAGCGCCGCCCACCACAGGGCGCGCGGCTCGGGCAGGTGCGAAGCAAGCTGGTGCAGCGTCTGCACCGCGCGGGTCATGTCGTCCAGGCCCGCTGGTCCGCCGCGCAGCCAGGCGAGCACGCCGCGCTGGAACAGCGCGCGGCTCGCCTGCACCGTGGGCACGAGGCCTTCCTTCGGCATGGCAGCGGGCGACGGATGCGCCGGCGCCGCGACCGCCAGGTCAGGGTAGAACAGGTCCTTCTCGCCGCCGGCGCTCTTGCCGTGCAGCGCCGAGAGCTCCTTGTACACCGGGTAGAGCGCGAGCGGCTGGTTCGGCTGGCCGCGCTCCAGTCCCTCGACGAACTCCTTCAGCGCGAGCACCGAGCGGTCGAGCACCGCGATGGTGGCGGGGTCGGGAAGCGCGCCGTTCAGGCCGCTGAACCCGGCTTCGATCGCCTCGCAGAAGCGCGTCGCGCCGGCGAGACCGACCATGCGCAGCGCGCCGCTCACCTGGTGCATGTGGCCCGGGCAAGGCTGCAGCAGCGCGCCGTTCTGCGGGTCGGCGCCGAACTTCGCCATCTGCTCGCGCACCACCGTCAAGGCCTGGCTGACCTCGGCGGTGATCCACGAGAGCAGCGTCGAATCGGGGTTCAACATCGGCTCCTCGTCCTTACGCCACCTTGAAGTTCGAGACCGAGCTCTTCAGCGAGTCCGCCAGCGCGGTGAGGCGCTGCGACGAAGCCGCGGTCTTCTTGGTGCCTTCCGTGGTCAGCTGGGTGATCGCGAGAATCGCCTTCATGTTCGCCGCGACCTTGGCCGCCGCGCCCGCGTGCTGCTGCGTCGAGTTCGAGATCGCGCCGATCAGGTCCGCGAGGCGGTTCGAGATCTGCTCGATGTCGCGCAGCGCGTCGCCCGCTTCGTCGGCCGTCTTGGTTCCCTCGACCACGCCTCGGGTGCTGCGCTCCATGGCTTCCACCGCGTCCTGGGTGTCGCGCTGAATCGACTTCACGATCGCGCCGATGTGGCGCGTCGCCTCGCCGGAGCGCTCCGCCAGCCGCTGCACCTCCTCCGCGACCACCGTGAAGCCGCGGCCCGCTTCGCCGGCCGACGCGGCCTGGATCGCCGCGTTCAACGCCAGCACGTTCGTTTGCTCGGTAATGTCCGAGATCAGCTGCACGATCTCGCCGATCTCCTGCGAGCTTTCGCCCAGTCGCTTGATCCGCTTCGAGGTTTCCTGGATCTGCTCGCGGATGTCGTTCATGCCGCGGATCGCGTTCTGCACCGCCTGGCTGCCCTTTTCCGCGGCCGCCAGCGAGGTCTTCGCCACCGCGGCCGAGTCGCCCGCGCTCTTCGATACCTGGTGCATCGACACGGTCATCTCCGCCACCGACTGGCCCGTGCCCTGGATCTCCGTGGCCTGCTTTTGCGCGGCCTGCAGGAGCTGGCTCGAGACCGACTGCGCCTCGGCCGTAGCGCCCGTCACGTGCGTCGCCGCCGCGTTGATTCCCGTCACCAGGCGGCGCAGCTCTTCAATCGTTGAGTTAATGGCGTCCGCGATAGCGCCGGTCACGTCCTCCGTAACCCGGGCGCGGATCGTCAGGTCGCCGCGCTTGAGCATCTCCATTTCGTCGAGCAGCCGCAGAATGGCGTCCTGGTTCGACTTGTTGGTCTGTTCGCTTTCCTCCGCGCGGACGCGGCTGTCGTCGACCCACACCTTGCCGATCGCGAGCAGCATGAGCAGCGCGAGGAGCGAGGCGCCCGTCATCACCGCGTAGTTCACCTGGCGCGCCGCCGTCTCGTTCGCGTAGCCCTCGTCGAGCGCGTCGGAGGCCTTCAGCAGCGTCTCGCTGTCGTTGAAGATATCGCGCGTGGCGCGCTTGGCGTTCACCAGCCGCTGCATGTTACCGAGGATCTCGGCCACCGCCTTCTGGTACTGCTTGAAGCCGGTCTCGAGGTCGACGAGCTTCGCGCGCATGTCGGCGTCGGTCACCTTGGCGATGCGCATGCCCTCGTTGCCGTTCAGCAGCGCCTGCAGCGTGTCGCGGAAGGTGTTGGTGTCCTTGCCGAGCAGGAACGCCACCTCGGGGTCGACGATGTCGCCGGCCAGCATGGTGTTCGCGTTCTTCGCCATCCGCTGCGTCAGCATGACGAGCTGCGCCGTGATCGCGTTCTGGCGCACCGAGCCGCCGAGCTGGACGCTCAGCGCCGAAATCTCGTCCGCCAGCTCGAGCAGCGCCGGGTTGTTGGCGTTGATCTGGCGCACCGCTTCGCCCAGGGCCACGAGGTTGCGTTCCTCGGCGATAACCAGGCTCGCGTTCTTCTCGGTCTTCTGCCACTCCTTGTCGAGCTTCTCGAGCTCCGGGCGCACAGCCTGGGAGGAGGCCGGCAGGTCCACGCCGGAGGCGATGCCGCCGGCCAGCAGCAGCTTCACCGATTTCGCGAACTCGTCGCGGCTGTCGCGCAGCTGCTTGAAGGCCTCGCGGTTACCCTGCGAGGACTGCTGCGCCGCTTTCGCCAGACGCTGCGAGAGCATGCGGATCTTGCCTACCGTCGACACGTAGATCGTGGCGAAGGTGCCCTGGCGCGTGTCGTACGCGACGACCGCCGCGTCGACCACCAGGAACAGGACCAGCCCGGTGGTGAGCACCTGGAGCTGCTTCGCGGTCGACAGGCGCCCGATCAGGGGAAGCGGACGCGCGAGCCACGAGCGCGACTTGGCCGGCTCGGCCTGCGCCGCGACCGGGGCGTCTTTGGCGCGCCGGCCGAGGAAAGGTAGTTTGAGGGCTAGCTTCATTGCCATGTGAATCTCCCTATCGCAGGATCTTGCCGCCGCTGCCGATGATGGTCAGCTCGACGAATTTGGACGCGCTGTGGTTGGTGGGGCTGAAGCCGGCGTAGAAGCCGCCGATGTCGACGTCGCCCATGCGCTCTAGCGCGTCGATGAACTTCTCGCGGTTCAGGTCCTTGCCGGTGCGCTTGAGCCCCTCCACGAAGATCTTGGCGGCGACGAATCCCTCGACCGCGCTGAAGTTGTAGTCCTTGAGCCCGGCCTTGGCCGAGAGCTGCTGGTATTCCTTGACCACCGGGATGCTCGGCGCCCACGGGAAGGGCACCACCTGCGAGATCGCCACGCCGGAGCCTTCCTTGCCGAGCTCGTCGGCGAGCGCCTTGGCGCCGACGAACGAGACGTTGTAGAAGGTCGAGGCGCTGCCG
>Ga0075433_10000440_pt1 | contig 26836 bp, 28 predicted proteins | sample RhiMethybrSRZTD2_FD_75299 | JGI IMG/M metagenome (GOLD analysis project Ga0075433, IMG submission 75299) | Populus rhizosphere microbial communities from Tennessee, USA - Rhizosphere MetaG P. TD hybrid SRZTD2 | ecosystem: Host-associated > Plants > Roots > Rhizosphere > Soil | place: USA... | reverse complement strand
CAGCGCGCACCGACCCCCGGCCCGCCCCAGGTACGGTCAGGTCGTCGGGCCGGCAGCTTTCCAGTGCGGACTACTTCTCGGGCTTTTACACGCAGGATCTTCTCGTCGGGCATGGCAGTCACCAGGGGCCGGCGGGGTGGTCATGCCAGATGCCAGGAGGCCCGGACGCCTGTTCGCGTCACCCTGGAAGCCCGATGGAAGGCAAGTCCAGGTTACTCTCTTTGCATGGCCCGCGCGAGTAACGATCGACGACGACCCGACGCCCGCCTCTGGCACCCCTGGCTCCGCCTCAACCGCGTCCTGAGCTAGTCTCGGCGCGTGACGCGGGATGGCTAAATCACGCCCCGGCAAGAAGGCCAAGCCCGCCCAACCGCCGCTCCCTGGCATGCACCCGCCCGAGCCATCGGGCACCGTTCGCGTCCTCCCCATGCAGCTTCAGATCGGCGATCGCATGACGGACTCAACCGGCGAATGGGAAGTCATCGGACGGTCTTACACCACCGCAGGCGGCAAGAACTCGCACGTTCGCGTCCAGCGAGTGGACAATCTCGGCGTGACGGAGACGCGGATGTGGGGCTCGTACGAGAAGGAAGCGCCGCTCGAAGATCTGCGCGCGATGGCAGGCACGCACATGCCGCGATTGCCCGAGCCATACAAGGAAGACTGGAACACCGAGCTTGAGCACGAGTACCTGAACTGGGGCATCGCGAATCCGATCCCGGCGCAGACCCTGCAGGCCGTCCTGGAGTTCTACACGGACCTCTCGATCGTCTCGTCCGATCAGTCGATCGAGTGGGCCGAGGCGGAATTTCACCGGGCGTTCGCGGATCGGCTGACGAAGCCGCAGCGAGATATCTTGCTCCGCTTCTGGAAGGAAGACGTGCTCGGCGACGGCGGCAGCGACACGACCGACGAGGGAGGTGAGAGCTAGAGATGGCGATACAGAACGATCGCGTCCCCGAGAAGACCCCAGTCAACACCGGCGTCAACGTCGGGAACCTCCGTCGTCATCCTCTTCGCCCTCCCCCTTGGGGAGCACGCACTCAAGGCGGCGAAGATCGCCAACTTCCGGTTCCACGACACCCGCCATACCGCCGCGTCTTGGCTAGTGCAGAGCGGGCGCAGCATCCGCGAGGTCCAGGAGATCCTGGGCCACAAGACGATGGCGATGACCCAGCGGTATGCCCACCTCGGGCCCAAGCACCTCCGCACGGCCATCTCCGCCCTAGACGGCATCCTCCCGGCCGATGGGCGCAAGGTGGGCGCAAGGGAATCGACGCCTCACGCCGTAAGGCCCGCGCCTGCTGCCGAAGTTCTCGCCGCGATTCAGTAAAACCTGGGTGAGCCGTCGGGGTACTCGACCCCGGACTTCTGATTCAGTATCCTAGGCGCCTATGGCGCAGGACCTCCGGAGCTATCTCGACCTCGTCAAGCGGCGCAAGCCCGGCGACTTCGAGATCGTCTCCAAGGCCGTCGACCCTCGCTTCGAGATCACGGCGCTCGTCGTCAAGCTCGAGCGCGAGGGCAGGCGCCGTCCGGTCCTTCTCTTCGAGAACGTGACCGGCACGAAGTTCCCGGTGCTCACCAACCTCCACGCCAGCCGGCCGCGTCTGGCCGCGGCGATGAACGCGACGCCCGAGGCGACCCAGACCACGTACCTCTCCGCGATGGAGAAGCCGCTCGCGCCGAAGCTCGTCCCGAGCGGACCGGTGCAGGAAGTCGTCCACGAGGGCGATCGCGTCAACCTCTACGACCTGCCCCAGATCGTCCACCACGAGGGCGACGCCGGCGCCTATCTCACGGCGGCGATCTCGTTCGCGAAGGATCCGACGCGCGAGATCTGGAACTGCGCCTACAACCGGCTGCAGATCAAGAGCCGCAACACGACGTCGATCCACCTGACGACCGGCAAGCACCTCTGGGAGTTCCAACGGATCGCCGAGGCGCGCGACGAGGCGCTGCCGCTCGCGCTGGTGATCGGCGTGCATCCGGCGATCGCGCTCGGCGCCCTGGCGATCGGCTCGATCGACGAGGACGAGCGTGGGATCATGGGCGGGCTGCTCGGCGAGCCGCTCGAGCTGGTGAAGTGCCGCACCTCGGACGTGCTGGTGCCGGCGCACGCCGAGCTCGTGCTCGAGTGCGAGATCCTCCCGCGCGAGCGCACGCCCGAGGGCCCCTTCGGCGAGTTCACCGGCTACAGCCTCGGCGAGCGCCAGCGCGAGATCGTCCACGTCAAGGCGATCACCCATCGCCGCGACGCGATCTTCCAGGACATCACGGTCGCGCACCTTGATCACATGCTCCTGTCCACGATCCCGATGGAGGCCAACCTCTACCGGGCCGTGCGGGCGATGGTGCCCTCGGTCAAGGCGGTGCGGGTGCCAAGCCCGTTCACGTGCTTCGTCTCGATCGAGCAGCGCATCCCGGGCCAGGCCAAGAACGCGATCCTCGCGGCGCTCGGCGCCGATCTCTACATGAAGCGCGTCGTCGTCGTCGACGAGGACGTCGACGTGCACGACGATCGCCAGGTGAACTGGGCGATCGCCACCCGCTGCCAGCCCGATCGTGACATCACGATCGTGACCAACGCGCGCGGCTCCGATCTCGACCCCTCCGCGCGCGACGACGGCCACACCGCGAAGTGGGGCGTGGACGCGACGGCCAAGCCGTCCCTGGCGTCCTACACGCCGCGGCACCGCGTGCCGGCCGACGTCTGGCGGCGGATCGACCTCAAGGACTTCTTCGCCTAAGCCGCCCCGTGGCGGAGAACTTCGCCCGGCGCCTCGAAGCTACCTCGCGCCGGCTCCCCGACAAGCCGGCCCTCGTCTGGGACGGCGGCGTGCTCACGTTCGGCGAGCTCGATCGCCGGGCAAGCGAGCTGGCGGCCGCTCTCGCCGCTTCGGGCGCGAAGCCCGGCGACAGCATCGCGCTCTCGATCGGCAATCACTGGGCCTTCGCCGTCGCGCTCATCGCGGGCTGGAAGCTCGGCGCCACGGTGGCGCCTCTCGACAACCTTCTGAAGGACGAAGAGCGCGTCGCGATCCTCGCCGATCTCCGGCCCGCGCTCGTCGTCGATGCATCCTGTGTCGCGGGCGCCCTGTCGGGCTCCGTCCCGGGGTCGGGCGCGGCGCTGATCCTCTACACCTCCGGCAGCACCGGGCGCCCCAAGGGCGCGGTGCTGTCCCACGCGGCGCTCGGCCTGGCGATCGAGTCGTGGGCCGGACCGGTCATGGCGCTGGTGGAGCACGACGTCGTGCTCGCGACGCTTCCGCTCGCGCACTCGTTCGGTCTCAACGGCGCGCTGCTCGCGCCGCTGCTGATCGGCGCCACGGTCGCGCTGGTCGACCGCTTCGCGCCCGACCGCGTCGCCGAAGCGATAGGACGCCATCGGGTCACGGTGTTCCCCGGCGTCGCGACGATGTTTCGCCGGCTCCTCGATTCGCCCGAGCTGAACGCGGCCGCGCTCGGCTCGGTGCGCATCGCGGTGTCGGGCGCGGCGCCGTGTCCGTGGGAGCTCGCCGAGCGGTGGCGCCGGGCGACCGGGATCCGGATCGTGCGCGGCTACGGGATGACCGAGCTCTTTCGCCCGATCTCGTACCAGGCGGCGAACCCGACGGAGTCGCCCGATTCGATCGGCTGGCCGGTGCCCGGCGTCGAGATCCGCGTGGTGGACGACGAGCTCTGGATCAAGAGCCCCTCCGTGATGGATGCCTACATCAATGCTCCCGAAGAAACCCGTGAGGTGCTCGTCGACGGCTGGTTCCGTACCGGCGATCTCGCGACGGTCAGCGCCGAGGGGCTGGTCACGATCGTCGGGCGCAAGCGCGAGCGCATCCTGCGCGGCGGCCACTCGGTGTTCCCGCCCGAGGTCGAGGCGGTGCTGCTCACGCACTCGGCGGTTGCCGAGGCGGCCGTGCTCGGTGTCGCCCATCCCGAGCTCGGCGAGGAGGTGGTCGCCTTCGTGGCCCTGCGCCCGGGTGTGACGGCCGCGCCCGACGAGCTCATCGCCTACTGCCGGGACCGGCTGGCCGCCTTCAAGTATCCGCGGCGGCTGGTCGTCCTGGAGGCGCTCCCCAAGTCGCCGACCGGGAAAATCCTCAAATCCTGGCTTCACATAACTTTACCTGCCGGCGAAACGGGGTTAACGCCGCCTGGCCACGCTGGCTCCTAGACGTGACGTTCCAACACGGAAAGGAGCAGCCATGAGCGACACGAACCCGAGCCCGAGCCCGACTACGAAACGCCGCTTCGGTCGCCGCGCGGTGATCGCCACGGTCATCGCGGGCCTCGCCACCATCATCGGGGTCAAGGCGCTGGCGCACGCCGGCGGCCACTGGGGATGGCAGCGCACGGCGTTCATGCGCGAGCCGCTCGATCCCGCGAAGGTCGATCAGCACCTCGACCGGATGCTCAAGCATCTCTACGTCGAGATCGACGCCACCGACGCGCAGAAGCAGCAGATCGCGCCGATCGTGAAGAGCGCGGCGCGCGACCTCTTGCCGGTGCGCGCGAAGATTCACGACGCGCGCCGCCAGGCGGTCGACCTCCTGTCGAAGGACAGCATCGATCGCGCCGCGCTCGAGGCGCTGCGCGCCGACCAGCTGAGGCTGATCGAGCAGGCGTCGACGCGCCTGACCCAGGCGCTGGGCGACGTCGCGGACGTGCTCACGCCCGAGCAGCGCAAGCAGCTGGCCGAGCGCATCGGCCGCTGGCACGGGCATCGCGGGTAAACTGGCGGTGTGACGCCGCGCGTTCTGTTGATCGAAGACGATCCCCGCCTCGCCGAGATGGTGTCCGAGTATCTCGGCGAGGCGGGCTTTCGCGTGTCGGTCGTCGATCAGGGCCGGACGGGGCTCGCGCGGGCGACGCGAGAGCCCTACGACGCCCTGGTGCTCGATCTCATGCTGCCCGACATGGACGGTCTCGAGGTGTGCCGGCAGCTTCGCGCCCGGTCGGACACGCCCGTGCTGATGCTGACCGCGCGCGGTGACACGATGGACCGCATCGTGGGCCTGGAGGTCGGCGCCGACGACTACCTGCCCAAGCCCTTCGAGCCGCGCGAGCTGCTGGCGCGCCTGCGCGCGATCCTGCGCCGCCGCCAGCCGGGCGCGGCCAGCAGCACGCTGCGCTTTGGACGGCTCGAGATCGATCGCGACGCGCGGATCGTGCGGGTGGACGGCACGCCGCGGAGCTTGACCGGGCACCAGTTCACCTTGCTCCTAGCGCTCGCCGACAAGGCCGGTCGCGTGCTCTCGCGCGAGAGCTTGATGGATCTCGTCCGGGGCGAGGCGCTCGAGGCCTTCGACCGCTCGATCGACGTGCACATCTCACGCATCCGGGCCGCGATCGAGGACGATCCCAAGAAGCCGCGCCGCGTCCTCACCATCCGAGGCGCCGGCTACGTGTTCGCGAAGCTGCAGGACTGATGCGCCGGCTCTATCTCCGGATCTATCTCGCCGTGCTCGCGAGCCTGGCGGCGTTCGCGCTCGCCTCCGGCGCGCTGTGGCGCCAGTTCGGCGACGCCGGCCCGTCGGGGCACGCGTTCGAGGTGGCCGGCACGCTCGCCCAGAACGTGCTGCCACCCGCGACCGCTCCGCGAGCCGAGCAGCAGGCCGCGCTCGATCGTCTCGCGGCCAACTTGAAGGCCGACGTGGCGCTGTTCGCAGACGATCGGACGCCGCTCGCCGCGGTCGGCGCTCACCTGCCCGCGCCCGACGGCGATCGCGACCGGGGCGGATGGGTGCGTCACTGGGGCGGTCCGCCCGTCTGGGCGATTCGACTGCCCGACGGCCGGTGGCTGGTCACCCGCGTTCCCCGCGACCGCTGGCATCCAGGGTTCGGGCTGTTCTTCCTGCTCGCGGTGATCGCGCTCGCGGTCGGGGTGGGCGCGTACCCGGTCGTGCGTCGACTCACCGCGCGGCTCGAGCGCCTGCAGGCGGGCGTCGAATCGCTCGGCGCCGGCGACCTCTCGGCGCGCGTGAGAGTCGAAGGCCGCGACGAGGTGGCGCGGCTGGCCGAGAGCTTCAATCGCGCCGCGGCGCGCATCGAGGAGCTGGTCTCGGCCCACAAGTCGCTCCTGGCCAACGCCTCCCACGAGCTCCGCACGCCGCTGGCCCGCATCCGGATGGCCGTCGAGCTCTTGAAGGACAACGCCGATCCCAGACGCAAGCGCGACCTCGAGCTCGACATCGCGGAGCTCGATCTGCTGATCGACGAGATCTTGCTCGCCAGCCGCCTGGAGGCGGTCAGGACGCTGGACGTCGACGAAGAAGTCGATCTCCTCGCGCTGGCGAGCGAGGAGTCCGCGCGCTACGACGCGGTCGATCTCGGCGGCGTGCCGGTCACCGTCCGCGGCGACCCGCGGCTGCTGCGCCGGATGATCCGCAATCTTCTGGAGAACGCGCGGCGACACGGCGCGCCGCCCGTCGAGGTGAGCGTGGGCCGCGCCGAGGGCGGCGGCGCGGAGCTGCGGGTGCGCGATCACGGGCCGGGGATCGCCGAGACCGAGCGCGAGAGCATCTTCCGCCCGTTTCACCGGTTCCCGGGGGCCGCGCACAACGCCGGGGCCGGACTGGGGCTGGCGCTGGTGCGCCAGATCGCGCGCCGGCACGGCGGCGATGCGCGCTACGTGGCGGGCGACCACCGGTTCGTGGTCAGCCTCGGAACGAGCGCGCGCGACGGAGAGCGGTAAACTGAATCGATCATGCCGACTCCCCTGCGCCCCTTGCCCGCCGATGTCGAGCGCTGGACCCTCGTGGCGCGGCTCCTGCGCTGGCTGGACGCGCTCGCGGCCTGGCTCGCGCTCTGGGCGCTGGCCGCGATCGCCTTGCCCGACGTCGCGCGACCGCGGCTCGCGATCCTCGCGGCCCTCGCGGTGGGCGTGCTCGCGCTCGTGCGCCCCATACGCGCGCGATGGCGGCCGGCAACCGGTATCGTCGCGATCGTGCTGAGCGGGCGGCTCTCCGCGGGCAATCACGCCTGGTACGTGCGACCCGGCCACGCCGAGCGGGTGCTGGTGACGGCACGCCGGCGCACACGCGTCGTGATCGTGCATCTCAACGACGAAGGCGCCGAGGGGCTCAGCGTGCGCCGGACGCGTGTGCTGCTCGTGCCGGTGAGCTCTACCGGGACCGACTAATTGCGTTCGGCGAGCGTCTGGCGAACCCGCCGCAGCTCTTCCTTGAACGCGGCGGCGTCGCGAGCCTGCGGGTAGCGCGTGAGGTAGCGCTCCCACTCCGAGGCTCCGCGATGCAGCTCGCCGAGCTTGACCAGCACGGTGCCGCGGTCGCGCACGTGCAAGGGCGCGTCGGCCTCGACGACCAGGAGCCGGTCGATGACCGCGAGCGCCTTGGCCCAGTCCTCGCGCCGCGCGTAGATCCCTTGCAGATTTCGGAGCATCCGCACGACGATCTGCGCCTTCGTCGCGGGCACGAAGTGCGAATCGGTCAGCTCGACCTGGCGTCCAACGGCACGCGAGGCGATCGCCTCGGCCTCGGCGCGCTCGAGCCGCCGTCCGCCGCCGAACGGGTCGAGCAGCACGAGTTCGTCGCCCAGGCGCACGCCCGCGCAGAAGTGCCCGGGCAGGCCGATACCCATGATGTCCAGGCCGGCGCGCCGGCCGACTTCCATGAGAAGCACCGAGAGCGTGATCGGGATGCCGAGCCCGCGGTCGAGGACGTCGTTGAGGCAGCTGTTGCGCGGATCGTAGTAGTCGTCGGCGTTGCCGCGGAAGCCCTTCTCGGTGAACAGGAACTGGCTCAGGCGCTCGACGGCGCGCCGCCGGTCGCCGATCTTCGCCGCCGCGGAGCTCGCCGCCAGCTCATCGAGCCGGGCCAGCGAGCGCTCCGCGATGAGATCGGGATGCTCGATCCGCGCGACCGCGAGGGCCGCTCCGCCCAGATCGATCTCGGGTCCGCTCACCAGGGCCCGAAAATCGTCGAGTGCGCGGTCGCCGCTCATCGGCTCGTCAGCACCCCGGGGCGTGGTGGATGCCGGCGGTCGCGAGCGCTTTCTTCTGGAGCTCGTCGGCGAGCTCGAGGGTCTTCCTGGCCGCGCGCGCGGCGGCCTCCTGCGCCTCGACGGACGTGGCCAGCCGCAGCAGCAACGTGCGCCCGAGCTCGTGGTGGTAGCGCTCGTCGGGCTCGATCACGTCGCGGTACATCGCGGCCGTCTCGCGGTCGCGGGCGTGCTCGCAGAACTCGATGAACTGGCGGTTCTTCACGACCGCGATCGCCTCGCGGGTGAACTGGCCGGCCGCGACGCGCTCGATCGTGGTCGTGAGGGTGTCGAGGTACTGGAACAGCGGGCCGTAGCCCTTCGCGAGCGGATCGAACGACTTGGGATCGAAGCCCAGCGCGCGCAACCGGTCGGCGATCATCCGGTAGTGCTTGGCCTCGTCGCCGACCTGCCGGGCCAGGGCCAGCTTGACGTCGATGTCGTCGGTGGTGACGAGCCAGCGGGCGGCGATCTCGGTGGCCTCGATCTCGTTGCGGAGCGCCACCTTCAAGAGGTTGACGACGTTCAGGTCGCCCTCGACCTCCGGCTTCAAGGTGTCGGCCGGGGCCAAGAGGCTCAGCCGGCGCTGGGTTTCTCCGTCGAGCTGTCGGACGAACTCCTGCGCGGTCATGCGGTGACTCCTTCCTTCATGAGACGCGGCAGCTCCTGGGTGAGCGTCTCCTTCGTCACGACCCGATCGCAGCGCGCATGCCAGGGCTGGGTCTGGCGGGCGGCCGCGTGCGTGGTGAACCCGAGCACGGGCGGCCGCGCGTCGCCGAGCGCGGCGAACACGCGCTCGTAGTCGTAGCCTGCCGTCAGGTCCACCAGGACCAGGCGCGGCCGATGCGCGAGCGCGGCCTCGATCTCTGGGGGCGTCCGCGCGAACTCGGCCCGCACGCCTGAGAGCCGGCCAGTCTCCCGGATGCGCGCGACGAAGAACAGATCGCTGACGACGGCCAGGACCGGCGCGTCGCCGTCCCCGGCCAAGCCGGGATCAGTCGTCTTGTTCACGGATGCCGAGCCAGTGCTTGTTCCACTCGGCGACGTGGGAGAGCGTGGTGAGATCGCGCATGCGATCGAGATAGACCTTGCCGTTGAGGTGATCGGTCTCGTGCTGGCACACGCGCGCGAAGAAGTCCTTCGCGATGACGTCGATCTTCTGGCCCTCGCGGTCGAGGCACTGCAGGCGCACCGAGGTGTAACGCGGCACCATCCCGCGCATGTCCGGGACCGAGAGGCAACCCTCCCAGCCTTCTTCCATCTCTTCGGCGAGGGGCGTGACGACCGGGTTGACGAGGACCATCAGCGGCACCGCGGGCGCCTCGGGGTAGCGCGGGTTGCCGAGCACTTCGATCACCGCGATCTGCTTGAGCGTGTGCACCTGGGTCGCCGCCAGGCCGGCGCCGTCGTATTCGCGCATCGTCTCGATCATGTCGTCGATCAACCGCTGGATCGCCGGGGTCCGGAGCTCGGCGGGAGTGACCGGCTCCGCGATCTTCCGGAGCACCGGATGCCCGAGCCGCGCCACTTTCAGAATCGCCATATCACGTTGAATTCTATCACGCGGCTCATCAGGCCAGTGCGCGCCAGATCTTCTCGGGCGTGAGGGGCATGTCGAGATGCGTGACGCCGTACGGCGCGAGCGCGTCGACGACCGCGTTGACCATCGCGGGCGGGATCCCGATCGTCCCCGCCTCGCCGATGCCCTTGACGCCCAGCGGATTGTTGGGCGATGGCGTGTGCGCGTGGCCGATCTCAGCGTGGGGGACGTCGTCGGCGCGCGGGATCGCGTAGTCCATCAGGGTGCCGCTGAGCAGGTGGCCGTCGCGATCCAGGGCCGCGTCTTCCATCATCACCTGGCCCCAGCCCTGGGCTAGTGAGCCCTCGAGCTGGCCGTTGGCCAGCAGCGGGTTGACGATCGTGCCGGCGTCGTCGAGCCACACGATGCGCTCGGGTGTCACGACCCCAGTATCGCGGTCGATGCGTACCGCCACCACGAACGCGCCCGCGCTCCACACCTCGCCCTCGCCGCTGAAGAACCGCGTGGCCTCGAGCCCGGGCTCGGTGCCCGGCGGTAGGCCCTGGCCCCGGTAGGCGAACTCGGCCACGCGCGCCCAGGTGACGTGGCGGCCCGGCGCGCCGACCACCCCGAAGCCGCCGTCCGCCGCGACAACGTCCTGAGGAGCCGCCTCGAGCATGCCGGCCGCGAGCATTCTTGCCTTCTCCCGGACGTCGCGCGCCGCCAGGGCGAGCGCGGAGCCGCCGAGCGCGGTACTGCGGCTGCCGAACGTGCCGATCCCCTGCGGCGCCCCATGCGTATCGCCGTGGCGCACGGTCACCACCTCGGGCGTGACCCGGAGCTCGTCGGCGACGATCTGGGCGAACGTGGTCTCGTGACCCTGACCGTGGGCGCTCGATCCGGTGACGGCGAGCACCGCGCCGGTCTGCTCGACCCGGATCTGTCCGCTCTCCCAGCCCGCGCCCGAGGGCTCGACGTAGGCGGCGACGCCGACGCCCACCACCTCGCCGCGCGCCCGCCGCGCCGCCTGCGCGCGCCGAAGCCCCGCGTAGTCGGCGATCGCCAAGGTGCGGTCCAGGAGATCGAAGTAGTCGCCGGAGTCGTAGACCTGTCCGGTCGCGGTCTTGAACGGAAAGCGCTCCTTCGGGATCAGATTGCGGCGGCGCAGCTCGACCGGGTCCACCTTCAAGGTGCGCGCGGCCTCGTCGACGAGCCGCTCGATCAGGAACGCGGCCTCCGGACGCCCGGCGCCGCGATAGGCGCCGACCGGTGGCGTCGTGGTGAACACGCCCACCGACTCGATGTCGACGTGCTCGACGAGATAGGAGCCCGGCAGGCAGCGTCCGTGGTTCTGCGGTGTGCCGCCAACCGTGACCGCCAGGCTCGAGCCCAGCGGCTGGCGGATTCGCGCGCGCAGCCCGGTGATTCGACCGTCGGCATCGAGCGCCAGCTCGCCGGTCGACTTGCCGCCGCGGCCGTGGTTGGTCGTCAAGAGATCTTCTGACCTGGTCGACATCCATTTGACCGGGTGCCCGAGGCGGCGCGCCAGCCACGCGACCAGGACTTCCTCGCGATACGGGCCACCCTTCACGCCGAAGCCGCCGCCGACGTCGGGCGCGATCACGCGCACGCGCGCCTCGTCGAGACCGAGCATGCGCGCCAGCGAGGCTCGGATCCGGAACGGCGCCTGGGTCGACGTCCACATCGTGAGCTCGCCGGTGTCGGGATCCCAGCGCGCCAGGGCGCCCCGCGGCTCCATCGGCACGCCGCACAGACGTTGCTGCTGTACGGTCAGGCTCACGCGGTGCGCGGCGTCGCGAAACGCGCGATCCGGATCGCCCTGGCGCCACGCCAAGGTCAGCGCGCGGTTGTCGCGGCTCACGGCGACCACCTGCGGCGCGCCGGCCGCCAGCGCGCCGTCGGGATCCGAGACGCCGTCCAGCGGCTCGTACTCGACCGCGAGCCGCTCGATCCCGTCGGCCGCGGCGTAGGTCGACTCGGCGACGACCGCCGCGACGGGTACCCCCTGGGCGCGGACGACGCCGGGCGCCAGCAGCGGATAGTCGGGCACCAGGGTGCCGGGAGCCAGCCGCATGAGCGGTATGGGGCCGATCGTTGCGAGGTCGTCGGCCGTGAACACGCCGACGACACCCGGCGCTCGGCGCGCGGCCGCGGTGTCGATCGAGCGAATCCGGGCGTGCGCGTGAGGGCTACGGGCCAGCAGTAGATGCACGGTGCCGGCCATCGCGAAGTCGTCGACGAAGCGCCCGCGGCCGGTGACGAGCGTTCGGTCCTCGCGACGTACCATCGGTCGTCCGACCCATGTCATCGGTCAGGTTCTCCAAGCTTCGCGAGCGCCCAGGCGGCGGCGCCACGCACCACGGGGTCCTCGTCCCCGAGCGCCCGGCTGAGCGCGTCGACCGCCCGCCGCTCGCCGCGGTTGGCCAGCACGATCGCGGCGTTCCGCAGAAGCCCCGCCCGCTTCGCGCGCGTCAGCGCCGAGCCGCGGAACCGTGCGCGAAACGTCGGAGGATCGAGCTCGAGCAAGCTCTCGAGCGCACCCAGCGAGCCGGACGCCCCGAGCGCCGGCTCGTGGCCGTGCTCGGCCTTGCGATTCCACGGACACACTTCCTGGCACACGTCGCAGCCGAAGACCCAGCCGCCGATCTGCTCGGCGAGGTCGCCCGCGATGTCGCCGCGGTGTTCGATCGTCAGGTACGAGATGCAGCGCCGCGCGTCCAGCACGTACGGTGCGACGAACGCCCGCGTCGGGCACGCGTCCAGGCAGGCGGTACAGGTGCCGCAGCGATCGGGCTCGCGCGCGTCGAACGGCAGCTCGGCGGTCGTGAGCACGATGCCGATGAAGAAGTAGGAGCCGAGCGACGGCGTCAGCAGATTGGTGTTCTTGCCGATCCAGCCGAGACCGGCGCGCGCGGCCAGATCGCGCTCGAGCACCGCGCTCGAATCGACCGCGGCGCGGCTTGCCACCGACGCGCCCGCGGCCGAGCCGATGAACTCGCCGAGCTCGACCAGGCGAGGACGGATCACGTCGTGATAGTCGCGGCCCCGCGCGTAGCGCGAGACCCCGCGCCATTCGTCGTCCGTCGGCGCGGCGCCGGGGTTGTAGCTCATGGCGACGGCCACGACCGAGCGCGCGCCCTTCAGGAGCCGCGCGGGATCGAGACGGTCGGCGCGGCCGCGATCGAGGTAGCTCATGGTGCCGGCGTAGCCGGCGTCGAGCCACGCCTCGAGCGCCTCGCCGTGCTCGGGCGGCTCCGCCGGACCGATCGCGACCCGGTCGAAGCCGAGCGCCCGCGCGCGCGCCTTGACCACCGAGCCGAGCGCGAGGCCGACCAGGCTCACGCCTTGCGGGCCTTGACCACGACCTGGGCGCGAGTGAGCGTGCGCCCGCCGTCCTCGAGGAACTTCACATACTTGAACCAGCGGCCGTCGACCTTCCACCGCTCCTGCAGCCCGACGGCGGCGGCCAGGCCCTCTTCCACCGAGGCGAAGGCCTTCACGTCGCGCTCGACCTCGAGATGCTCGACCGCGAAGCCCGTGCGCTTGAGGAGCCGGCGTATCCCGGTCTCGCCATAGGCGAAGCGCGAGGGACGTCCCGTCTCCTTCCACTGGTCGTTGTGCAGAGCGACGAAGGCGAAGACCTGGCCCGCCCTGAGCGCCCGGCTCGCTCGCTCGGCAATCGCGTCGGACATGCAGAGATAGGCCACGACGAGGTCGGGCTTGAACGGCACGTACTCCTCGACCTCGATGTCGCCGACGACGAAGCGAGCGTTGGTGAGCTTGGCCGCGGACGCCTTACGCCGAGCCTCGTCGATCGCGCGGGCGTCGCGGTCGACGCCGACGACGGCGCGGCAGAGCGGCGCCAGCGCGAGCGCCAGCCGGCCCGCGCCGGTGCCCGCGTCGAGCACAGTCAGCTCGGCAAGCGGCTCGCTCTTGAGCCGCTCGAGAAACGCCGCGCTGAGCTCCTCGCCCGAATCGCCCGGCCGCGCCTCAGCCGGTGACGGCGCCATCGGACGCGCTTCCCACGAGGCGTGCGTATTTCGCGAGCGCGCCCGAGGTGTAGCGCGGCTTGGGCCGCTTGACGCTCTTGAGCCGTTTCTTGATCTCGGCGGCCGAGAGCTCCACGTCGAGCTTGCGCTTCTTGATGTCGATCACGATGATGTCGCCGTTCCGGAGCGCGGCGATCGGTCCGCCCTCGGCGGCCTCGGGCGCGATGTGGCCGATCATGAAGCCGTGGGTTGCTCCGGAGAAACGGCCGTCCGTCATGAGGGCCACGGTATCGCCGAGGCCGGCCCCCTGCAACGCACCGGTCACGTGCAGCATCTCGCGCATGCCCGGCCCGCCCTTGGGACCTTCCCAGCGGATGACGATCACGTCGTTGGGCTTGACCTTGCCGGCCTTCACTGCCGCGAACGAGTCTTCCTCGCGCTCGAACACGCGCGCTGGGCCGCGGTGGAAATCGCGCTTCTGGCCGGAGATCTTGGCGACACACCCGTCGGGCGCGAGATTGCCCCAGAGAATCGCCAGTCCGCCCTCGGGTTTGATCGGATCGGAGAGCTGCCGGATCACCTTCTGGCCCGGCGTCTCCTTGGTGGCGCGCGCTTCCTCGCCGATCGTCCGGCCGGTCACGGTCGGCGCGTCACCGTTGATCAGCTTCGCGTCCAGCAACCGCTTGGCCACGACTCCCATGCCGCCGGCGTCGTGCATCTCGGGCGCGGTGTAGTTGCCCCAGGGACGCATGTCGGCGAGCAGCGGCGTCTTGCGCGAGATCTTGTCGAACTCGTCGATCGCGAGCTTGACGCCCGCCTCCTTGGCGACCGCGAGCAGGTGCAGGACCGCGTTGGTCGACCCGCCCGTCGCCATCACGCCGGCGATCGCGTTGTGCAGCGACGTGCGGGTGATGAGGTGGCGCGGCAGGACGCCCTTGCGCAAGAGATCCATCTCGAGCTTGCCGGTCTCGAACGCGACGTCTTCCTTGCGCGGGTCGGTGGCGGTGACCCCATTGAACCCCATCGGCGACACGCCGAGCATCTCGAACGCGGTCGACATCGTGTTGGCCGTGAACTGCCCGCCGCAGGCGCCGGCGCCCGGGCACGCGCGGCTCTCGATCTCGTTGAGCTCCTTCGCGTCGATCTTCTTGGCGTTGAACGCGCCGATCGCCTCGAAGACCTCCTGGATCGTGAGGCGGCGCCCCTTGTACTCGCCGAAGGCGATCGAGCCGCCGTAGAGCATGACGCTCGGCAGGTTGAGCCGCGCCATCGCCATCACCATCGCGGGGATGGTCTTGTCGCAGCCCGAGATCCCGACGAAGCCGTCGAGGAGATGGCCGCGCACGACGAGCTCGACCGAGTCGGCGATCGCCTCGCGGCTGATCAAGGAGGCCTTCATGCCCTCGGTGCCCATCGCGATGCCGTCGGTGATGCTGATCGTGTTGAACTCGATCGGGGTGCCGCCGGCGGCGCGGATGCCTTCCTTCACCTTCTCGGCGAGCTTGCGGTGGTTCCAGTTGCAGGGCGTGATCTCGATCCAGCAGTGGGCCACGCCGACCAGCGGACGCTTGAGGTCCTCGTCGGTGAAGCCGATGGCCTTGAAGTACGAGCGGGCCGCCGCACGGTCGGCACCGTCCACGAGCGCGCGGCTCTGATGTCGGGGATCGAACGTCATGATGCCTCCTTCTGTCGCTTGGCGACGAGGAACGTGAACTTGCCCTGTTGCACGATCTCGTCGTGTTGATCCAGGATCGTACGCTCGTCGACGACCAGGCCGCCGTCGCGCAGCGCCCGCTTGGAGATGATCCGCGAGCGGCTGTGCATCGTGTCGCCCACGCGGAGCTCCTTCATGACCTTCCAGTCGAGTCCCACGAAGGCCTGCACGACCATCGGCGGATCCTTCACCCGCCAGCCGAGTCCGATGACCATGCAGAGCGCCAGCACGTCGGGGACGCCGCCGCCGGCGAGGGACAGATCGCGCGTGAGGCCCTCGTACATCGCCACGTGCGCCTCGGTCACCGTGATGGCGGGCGTCTCCTGGATCTTGTCCACCACGATGTCCTCGAAGTACGTCAGTGTGCCGGTGGTCACGGACGCTTCTGCACGATCAGATCGGTCTGCCCCTGCTGGACGACCTCGCCGTGCTGGTTGACGATCGTGCGATCGAGCGTGATCTGCCCGCGATCGGGCTTGTCGAGGTCTTTCTTCTCGACCACCTTCGCCTTGAGCTTGATCGTGTCACCGATCTTGACCGGCACCTTGAACTTCCAGCGGAGCCCGCCGAAGCCCAGCGTGGCGTAGGGCGCAGTGGCGCGGGTGAAGAGCCCGGACTGGATCGCCAGGCAGAGCAGCCCGTGCGCGATGCGCTCGCCGAACGCGGTCGTCTTCATGAACTCGGCGTCGGTGTGCAGGACGTTGTAGTCGCCGGAGAGTCCGGCGAACATCACGATGTCGGCCTCGGTCACCGTGCGCCCGGGAGACTCGTACTCCTCACCGAGCTCGATCTCGTCGAAGTAACGTCTCGGATCGGCCATGGGCGGCGCTCAGAATATCAGAAGTTTGACGCCGCGGCGTAGTAGGACGCTAGTCGACTACTTCATTCGCCTGGAGGAGCAGCATCTGAGGAAGCGTGAGCCCAAGCGCCTTGGCAGTCTTGAGATTGACGACCAGGTCGAATTTGGTCGGTTGCTCGACCGGAAGGTCCCCGGCCTTCGTGCCCTTGAGGATCCTGTCGAGATAGGAGGCCGCACGGCGATAGAGGACGGCATAGTCTGGACCATACGTCACCAGTGCACCCGCGCTTGCCGCCGGGCGAAACGCGAAGATCGTCGCCAAACCCTGGCGCATGGCCGCCGCTATGACGCCGTTTCGATGTAGATACGTAAACGGGCTGGGCTGGACAATCACAACCGCCGCGCCGGCCCGTTTCATGGATTTCATGACGCCATCCAGCTCGGATAGGTCTGTGACCGCTTGTGTGTGGAGCTTTACGCCGAGCGATTGAGCGGCCCGCTCTGTCACTTGAAGCCGGTACTGCGCATCCGTCCATCCGGAATACCAGACGTAGTAAACGATCCCTGGGGGCTTGTTCACCTCGATAGCGAACTGCACATACTTGCCCCCGATATCCGCCAGCACGTCTGCGAATCCCGTGACGATGCCACCCGGTCGCGCGAGATTCGGGACCAGACCGAGTCCCAACGGGTTCCCGACGCTGATGAAAAGAATCGGCGTGGTCGGCGCCTGTCGCTTGACGGCCATTGATGCCGTAGTCCCGACCGGGACGATCACTCTTGCATCGCGCTGTTTCAGCTTCACCACAGCTTGCGAAAGTTCCAGCTCGCTCCTCGTCCATACGACGTCCAACAGGAGATCACGATTCTCGACGAGGCCCGCGTCGTGTATGCCCTGCTTGAACGCCTCGACGAGCGACTTGTCGTATGGATCAGAGGGAGAACCCAGGGGTAAGAATCCGACTAAAGGCGGACTCTCCGGCTGCTGCGCCTCGCCGGCGAGTGGCCAAGCGAGTGTGCCCCCAGCCACTACGCTCACGAATACGCGCCGGTCCATCACCGGGTGAGTTCGTCGGCTCGCGATCAGGTGAGCTCCCGCCGCACCAGCGCGGCCCCGGCGACCAGTGCGCGGAGCTTGCCCTGCGCCACCTCCCGCGTGAGCGGCACCATCCCGCAGTTGGTGCATGGGTAGAGACGCTCGGCCGGCACGTACTCGAGGGCCCTACGAATTACCGCGGCGACCTGCTCAGGCGTCTCGATCGCGTTCGTCGCGACGTCGATCGCGCCGACCAGCACGTCCTTGCCGCGGAGCAGACCGAGCAGCTCGATCGGCACCCGCGAATTGGCACACTCGAGCGACACCTGGTCGAGACGGCTGGCGGCGAGCAGCGGGAAGGTCTTCTCGTACTGGCGCCACTGGCTGCCCAGGGTGGCCTTCCAGTCGACGTTGGCCTTGATACCGTAGCCGTAGCAGATGTGGACCGCCGTCTTACACGCGATGCCCTCGATCGCCCGGTGCAGCGCCTCGATACCCCACCCGGCGACGTCGTCCATGTAGACGTTGAAGGCGGGCTCGTCGAGCTGCAAGACGTCCAGGCCGAGCGCCGCGAGCTCTCGTGCCTCCTCGTTGATCACGCGCGCGAACTCGAGCGCGAGCCGCCGCGGGTCGCGATAGTGCTCGTCGGCGAGCGTGTCGACGATCGTCATCGGCCCGGGGATCGTGAACTTGAGCTTGCGCGTCGTGTGAGCGCGCGCGAACGCGACCTCGTCGGCGTGCACGGAGCGCCGGCGCGCGAGCGGGCCGGTCACCGTGGGCACCTCGGCCTTGTAGCGGTCGGCACGAATGCCGATCGTGACGCGCCGGGCGAAATCGACGCCGTCGATCGCCTCGAGAAAGCCGTGCACGAAGTGCTGCCGCGACTGCTCGCCGTCGGTGACGATGTCGATGCCGGCCGCTTCCTGCTCCGCGAGGGCCACGAGCACCGCGTCGCGCTGGCCCTCGGCCAGCGCCGGCCCGGACAGGTTCCAGGGCGCCCACAGCATCTGAGGTTTCGCGAGCCACGCGGGCTTGGGGAGACTCCCAGCGATCGTCGTCTGGAGCATGTCGTCCTTCTAGCAGAGCGTCGGGGGTGAAGTCCACCCGCGATATAATCCGGTCGTGCACTTTGCCGACGCCCGCCTGGCGGCGGTCTGGGAGAAAGTCCAGACCGCCCGGCGCCTCACCCGGGACGACGGGTTGCTCCTCTTCGAGACGGAGGATCTCCTCGGTTTGGGCCGCATGGCCGACCACGTGAAGACCGCGCGCGAGGGCGACCGCGTCTACTTCGTTCTCAACCGCTACATCTCGCCGACCAACGTGTGTGTGCTCTCGTGCGCGTTCTGCGGCTTCGCGCGAAAGAAGGGCGAGGCCGGTGCCTTCGAGTACACGGTCGAGGACATCATCGGCATGGTCAGCCAGGAGGTCCGCGAGGTCCACATCGTCGGCGGCCATCACCCGGACTGGCCGTTCGAGTACTACGAGCGGATCATCGGCGGCCTGCACGCCGCGCGTCCGAACGTGCAGATCAAGGCGTTCACGGCGGCCGAGATCGACTACTTCTGGCGGCGCTGGAAGATCGAGCCGCGCGAGGCGCTCGCGCGCCTGAAGGCCGCGGGGCTTCAGACGATGCCGGGCGGCGGCGCGGAGATCTTCTCCTCGCGGCTGGCCAAGCAGCTGCGTTACGCCGGCAAGGCCGACGGCGACCGCTGGTGCGAGATCCACGGCATTGCGCACTCGCTCGGGATCCACACCAACGCGACCATGCTCTACGGCCACGTCGAGACGCACGCGGAGCGGGTCGATCACCTGCTCAAGCTTCGCGAGCAGCAGGACCGCTCGGGCGGTTTCCTCACGTTCATCGCCCTGCCCTATCAGGTCGGCGCCACCAGGCTCGTGCCCCGCTCGACTCCGCCGGCCGACAACTTGCGCACGATCGCGGCGGCACGCCTGCTCCTCGACAACTTCCCGCACGTCGAGGCGTACTGGGTGCTGCTGGGCGAGGACACGGCGTCGGTCGCCCTGCACTTCGGTGCCGACGACGTGAACGGCACGCTCGAGGACGAGCGCGTTCAGCACATGGCGGGCGCCGAGACCCCGGCCGGGCTCGCGCGCGAGCAGCTCTTCCGCATCATCCGCGACGCGAACAAGGTGCCGGTCGAGCGGGACGCGCTCTACAACGTGATCCAGGTCTGGGACCGCGAGGGCGCGCTGGCATGATCGAGACGATTCGCGACAAGGCGCTCGCCGGCAAGCGGCTCGACCGCGCCGAGGGCCGCTGGCTCCTCGACGAGGCGCCCCTGCTCGAGCTCGGCGCGCTCGCCGCCGAGGCGCGCTACGCGCGCTATCCGGAGAAGGTCGTCACGTTCGTGATCGACTCGAACCCGAACTACACCAACGTGTGCATCACCGACTGCCAGTTCTGCGCGTTCTACCGCAAGCCCGGCGATCCCGAGGCCTACACGCTGACCGTCGAGGAGGTGCTCGGCAAGATCGAGTTCGCGGCCTCGAAGGGTGCCACGACCGTGCTGCTCCAGGGCGGTCACAACCCGGCGCTGCCGCTCGACTACTACACGACGATCGTGCGCGAGACCCGGCAGCGGTTCCCCGAAGTCACGCCGCACTTCTTCACCGCCTCGGAGATCCGCACGGTCGCGCAGGTCGAGAAGCTCACCGTCGGCGACATCCTCGACCGCCTCTACGAAGCAGGTCAGCGGACGTTGCCGGGAGGCGGCGCCGAGGTACTCTCCGAGCGGGTGCGCCGGCGGATCGAGCCCAAGAAGGGCGGGCCCGACACCTGGCTCGAGGTGCACCGTGAGGCGCACCGGCGCGGCTTCAAGTCGACGGCGACGATGATGTACGGCCACGTCGAGCAGACCGACGATCTTCTCGACCACCTCGACGCGGTCCGTGGACTTCAAGATACTCACGGCGGGTTCACCGCGTTCGTGCCCTGGTCGTTCAAGCCGAACAACACGTTGCTGGCCAAGTGGATCAAGCACCCGAAGGGTCCGAACATGTACCTCCGGATGCTCGCGGTCTCGCGGCTGTACCTCGACAACTTCCCGCACATTCAGGCCTCGTGGTTCTCGGAGGGCAAGCGCACGGGCCAGATCGCGCTCCACTTCGGCGCCGACGACTGGGGCGGGACTTTGCTCGAGGAGAACGTGCACAAGGCCGCCGACTACGTGAACACGATCGGCGTGGACGAGATTGTGACTTTGATCCGGGAGGCTGGCTTCACCCCCGCCCAGCGCACGACCGAGTACGAGATCCTGAAACGGTACTGAGCGCGGCGCCGACGCCCAGCGCTACTTGATCAGCTCGTCGGCTCGACCCAAAATCTCCGGCGAGATCGTCAGCCCGAGCGTCTTCACGGTGTTCAAGTTGATGACGAGCTCGAACGTCTTGGGGCGCTCGACCGGAAGATCCTCGGGCTTGGCGCCCTTCAGTACGCGATCGACATGGGTTGCGGCTCCGCGAAACATCCCCGTGATGCTCGGACCGTAGGACATCAATCCGCCGACCGCCACGTAGTCCCGGAACTCGTAGATCGCGGGCAGTCGATACTTCGCCGCCAGCGCCACCAGGGTGCGGTGCTGCGCGCCGAAGATCGGAGACGGCAGCACCTGGATGGCGCCGGCGCGCTCGCGCTGCGCCGTCTTGAAGGCGTTCTCGTATTCATCGAGGGCCCCAACCCTGAGCGACCGAACCGAGAGGCCTAGGCCACGTGCCGCTCCCTCGGCTCGACTGACGAATTCGGCGGAGCTCTCGGCACGCGCCAGAAGGACGAGCCGCGAGAGGCTCGGTAGCGCCTCCTTCATGAGCTGAGGCTGCTTAGTGATGAGGTCCTCGAATTGAGACGCCCAACCTGTGACGTTGCCGCCGGGGCGCGCGAGGCTTTGTACGAGGCCGGCGGCAACGGGATCGCTCAGCACGACGAAGACGATCGGAATCGTGCTCGTCGCGCCCTTCGCCGCGCGGATCGGGACGCTGCCGGCCGTCATAATGACGTCGACCTTCAGCGCGACGAGATCTCGAGCCAGCGCGGGAAGCCGCTCGGGATGGCCCTCGGCCCAGCGATATTCGAGCACCACGGACTGACCCTCGATCCAGCCCAAATCTTGTAATCCACGACGAAAGGCCGATATCTGTGGGCTGTCGGCCGCTGGGCTTCCTGCGCCGAGAAAGCCGATCCTCGGTACAGTTCTGGGCTGGGCGTCGGCGACCCGCGCGAGCACCAGGATGAAGAGGACCGCGAGCCCGAGCCGCCGCATCGTGGGGCGGAGTGTAACTAGATCGGGTCGATCGGCGGAACTTCGTCGATGATGCCCTTGGCGTGCGCCATCCCGAACAACCGCTCGATCGCCGCGCGCCCGTCACGGCCGAGGGCCAGCGTGTAGTCGTTGACGTACATCAGCACGAACCGCCGGCACGTCTCCTTGTCGATCCCGCGCCCGTAGCGCATCGCGTACTCGAGCGCCTCGTCGACGTTCGCGTGGGCCCAGGCGATCGAGTCGCGGAGCCCCTGCGAGAGCGCGCGATGCAGGTCCTCGCCGAGGTCCCGGCGCATCACGTTGACGCCGAGCGGCAGCGGCAGCCCGGTGTCCGCCTGCCAGGCCTCGCCGAGGTCGAGCACCTTGGTGAGCCCCATCTTCTGGTGGGTGATCTGGCCCTCGTGGATCAGCAGGCCGAGCTCGGCCTGACCGTCGAGAACAGCCTGCGGAATCTTGTCGAAGGCGACCTCGATCAGCGGCGGATCCCCGACGTAGAGGCGCAGGAGCAGCGCGGAGGTCGTGTGCTTGCCGGGAATCGCGACCACGCGCTCCTCGAGCTCGGCCCGAGGCACCGGGCCACGGGCCACCAGGATCGGGCCGTAGCCCTTCCCCATCGACGCGCCCGGATCCATCATCCGGTACCGGTCGGCGATCAACAGGTAGGTCGCGAACGAGACGGCCGTCACCTCGAGCTCCGCGGTGCGCGCCCGGCGGTTCAAGGTCTCGATGTCCTCCAGCACGTGCTCGATCGTCACACCGGGAATCTTCACCTTCCCCGCGGTCAGCGCGTAGAACATGAACGCGTCGTCGGCGTCGGGGCTGTGGCCGATCTTCACGGTCGCCATGGAAGGCTCCTAGTCGTTCGCGAAGCCCAGCCGGAACTCGCCGGCGCGGATCGCGCGGATGATCGCGTCTCGGTTGCGCCGGGCGTCGACCTCGACCCACGCCCGGCCGAAGTGGATGGGGCCGTGCGCGTCGTCGGTCGCGATCTTGACGAGCGGGATCTCGTCGGATTCGTAGAGGGGCTTGCGGGTGCCGGTCTCGGTCACCTCGATCGCGTCGAGCTGGATGCCGCCGGCGCCGATGCGGCGGATACGCTCGAGCGTCTGGGCGACGCTCAGGTTATAGCGCGCCGGATGATTCAGGACATGAAGCGTCTCACGCTCGCCGGAGACCTTGCCGATGTGCTGGTCGAACCGAGTCCAGTTGAGTTCGATGCCGTGGAACAGGAGGAGCTTCGAGGACACCCGCGGAATCGCGCTCCAGTAGCGGTCGTCGATCCAGTTCTCGTGGTCGGTGATAGCGAGGAAATCGTAGCCGAGTGCTTCGTAGGCGGCGACGAGCTGAGCTGGCTCCTTGACACCGTCCGAGAACGTGGTGTGGGCGTGGAGGTTGCCCCGGAGCCAGGGCATCAGGCGATCAGGGCGCTGGCGCGGGACGTCGGGCGGGCGGCGGCCCGTCCCACGTCATCGAGAAACCGAATGCGAAGACGCCGTTGCTCTCCCGCCATCCGGAATGCGGCGAGCCCACCGGCGTACTGGGAGAGACCCAGCCGGCCACACCGTAACGGCCGGTATCGGTCTTGGACTCTCTGGGCTTCGACATCGGCCCGATGAACGCGGGATCGTGCTGGACCTGGCCCCCGCGGGGATAGCGGTCGGCATCGCTCGGACGGGTCTCGTTCTGGAGCCCTGGGGCGATCACGTCGCGCTCCTCGCGAGAAGGCGGAGGCGCCGGCTTCTTGATCTGGACGTCTTGCGACCAGGCCGGCGCTGCGAAGAGCACCATGAGGGCTATCGCCAGCGCGCGCTTCATAGATTCGATTGTACGCCCTCCACCAGCTACGCAACACTTGTCCCTAAGCTAGTGAAAAAGCTGAGCCCGGCAGGGCGACTATCCAGGCATCGCGATGTTGCCGTCGGGCTCCCGCACGTTGCCGTCGGGCTCGCGACTCCTGATCGCGGTCACGCTGCGGCCTTCGCCGTCCTTGATCTCGAATTCCTCCGCGAGCCCGGCGCCAATCAGCTGCTGCACGAGGGCCTCGCGGTCCGCGCCGACCGGCGGCAACTGGTGCGACTTCCAGCGCATCACGAAGTAGCCCCGGCTCACGTGCGGCAGGCGCGCCTCGGCGCGCTGCAGCTCCTGCAGCGCCCGCTCGAGCGCCGGGCCCGACACGGGCTGCGCGGTCGGCCGGGCCAGCCGTGAGGGCGCCATGCGGGTCGGCGCGCGTTCGAACACCCGCGGCCGCTCCACCTTGAACGAGGCGATGCCGTCGCTCAGATGGATCTGGCCGAAGCAGCGCACGCGCAGGTCCTTGGACAGCTCGTCGGCCGACCAGGTCGCGACCCAGACCTGCTTGCCGAGCGAGTTCACCGCCTCGACCGCCGGCACGAAGTCGTCGTCGCCCGAGACCAGAACCGCCGCGTCGAACGCGCCGATGGCCGCGTACTGGATGATGTCGGCCACCAGCCGCGTGTCCACGCGCTTTTCGGTCGTGTACTCGTAGTCGACGCCGCAGGCCGGACAACGCCCGGACCGGCGCACGCGTAGCTCGCGCTTGACGAAATAGCCCGGGCGGAGCTCGAGGCCCTTGAGGAAGCCCTCCACCAGCGGCGGCGCGTCCGCGGAGACGCCGACGTAGTAGCGCGCGCCGGCGAAGATCGCGCCCGGACCACCGACGGCCTGCGTGATCCACGCGGCGAGCCGATCGTAGTCGACGCGAAGCGATTCGTCGTAGCGCTGAAGAGAGCGGTAGAAGTTCTGACCGTCAAAGAAAACGCTGACCTTCATGGGCGGCTCCCAGGCCTAGAACAGACAGTTAATGCTATGAAACGTTAATGTGGGCGGAAGTATGCACACACGCTGGAGAGAGCGCAAGTGGTCGTCTTGTCCGGAAATCCGAGGGCGGGTCCCTCACCCTTGTGGGCCACCCGATTCGGTGTCAAAGTCGTCTCCGGCGGTCGGGCGCGCGCAACGTGCTCGGCTCTGGAGAGGGGCTTAACGTGAGGGACCGACGCTCTCTTGTCGCGCTGACCACGTTGATGCTGGCCGGCTGCGCCCCCGTTCCCAAGGCCGAGTACTGGCAGGGATACTTCCGCCACTTGCATCCCCCCAGGTACATGTTTCAAGTTCCGGATGGCTGGCGAGAGGCGACGATTTCGGACTACCCCTCACTCGGGTTCAATCGCGGCGTCTTTGAGCGACTCGACGAAGCGGGTCGGAGCGCGGCAATGCAGCGCGGCGAACTGGACATGCAGAGTCGAGATACCGGCCTCGTTTCCTCCCGAGGTGCGTGGATTCAGGTCGCGTCAACGGTGGGCGCAGGTGGTTGGTATACGTTTAAAGATCTCCGGTTTGGACTGGGCGACCGAGAGAAGCAAGCCATCTGGCAGCGGCTCTCAACGAACCTGACGCAAGCGGCACCGGCAGGCGAAAAGCCGAACCTCACGTTGCAATCTCTTGACGTTGTCGAGGACTACTGGGTAAAGAACGTCCTGCGTCTGCGTTTCACCGCCGACGTGCCGCGAGGCTCCATGCGTTGGACGGTTCTAGAGTTCTACGGTTCGTCCGGCGTCGTCACCGTTGCTCATGTAGGTATCCCGGAGGACAGTGGAGAGGGTATTGCCGGCCTTGACGTGCTTGCGCAGTCATTCCGCTTTCAGTGAGCCGCTAGCCGTCGCCATCTCCTCGGTGTAAGATGCACCGCTGCACGTGAATGCTGAGGAGGGCAGCTTCCTATGCCCTTACCCCTTGACCGCTCGCGCTTGCTCAAGGAGCTGATCCAAATCGGGATCAGTTTGACGAGCGAGCGCGACATCGCCACACTCCCGAGGCGAATCCTGACCGAGGCCCGGCGGTTCACTCACGCGGAGGCGGGCACCCTGTACCTCCGTGACGGTGATACCCTGCGATTCACCGCCGTTCAGAATGACGTCTTGGCGCGACGTCTCGGGGAGCGAGAGATGCGCAAGTTCTTTCAGGCCGATCTCTCGTTGAGCAAGCCGAGCCTCGCCGGGCACGTCGCGCTATCCCGAGACATTCTCCGGCTCGCCGATGCCTACGACATTGCGACGGACCGCCCTTACGCGTTCAATCGCGCGATCGATGCGCAAACCGGCTATCGCACCCGATCGGTCCTCGTCGTGCCGCTCATGGAGTCCACCGGCAACGTCATCGGCGTCTTTCAGTTGATCAATGCGCTCGACGCTCACCACCAAATCATCCCGTTTGACCCGAGCTACGAGGAGTTGATACGCGCGCTCGCGTCGCTCGCCACCGTCGCGGTCCGGAACGCGCAGCTCGAGGAGGTGGCGCGGGGGCGCGCAGCGCTTCGGTTCGTGGCCAGCCTGGCGACCACGATGGCTCACGAGATCAGCAATCCTCTCGGTGTGATCACAGGCAACGCGCAGTTGCTCCTCAAGGAGGCATCTGATCCGGTCTCACGTCAACGGACTGATGCCGTACTCGGAGCGGTGGAGGCAATTCGCGAAATCGTCGAGCGCATGAACCGAATCGCCGAGCTGAAACTTGCTGACCACTCCCGTGCCGAGGAACGATGGAATCGTCAGACGTGATCGTCGGGCGGCAGCAGATCCTGGCGGTGGACGATGACGCGATCATTCCCGAAATCATTCGGTTCTACCTGGGCAAAGCGTATGAGATCGGGATCGCGACGACCGGCGCCGAGGCCCTTGTCAGAGTGCGCCGTGATCGGCCGGACTTGGTCGTGCTCGATCATCGACTCCCGGACCGTACTGGACTCGATGTACTGATCGAACTGAGATCTATCCGGCCGGTTCTCCCGGTGGTGATGCTGACGGGGTATGGCTCCGAGTGGATCTGTGCCTCGGCGTTCAAACTCGGGGTTGCCGACTATCTGCAGAAGCCCGTGAACGCCATCGATCTCATCGCAACGGTGCAGCGGATTCTTTCACCAGGTGTCGATAGAAGGAGATTCGCGCTCGAAGGTCAGATACCGAGAGATCTGACCTCTCCACACAGTCTCCCTATTCAAAGGGCCATCAGCCTGATTCAGCAACGCTATTGGGACCGGCTTTCTCTTTCCGTACTAGCACGCCAGGTTGGGATGAGTAAGAGTCGTCTCTCCCATCGCTTCCGGGACGTTTTGGGCGTCACCTTCCGCGACTACCTGCTCCGGGTGCGGCTTGAGCGAGCCAAGCTCCTGCTGTCTGAAGGTCGCGCCTCGATCACGGAGGTGGCCTACGATGTAGGCTTCGGCGACCTCGCGCGCTTCGACAAGGTATTCAAGCGCTACACCGGGTTCACCCCGTCGGACTATCGCGCCGCGAACCTTCGCACCCGCAGCGACAACTAGCCAAAGATTCGGCAACAAACTACTAGCCGCACTGACCACGAGTTGTGATTGTGGTCGCGATCGAAAGGACTCATAAATAAAACAGATGTATTGCGCCAGCAGCCCTCCAAGCAGTCATGCCTGACCGGCACTGATCAGGCGCCTCGAGGGA
>Ga0075433_10000438_pt1 | contig 26859 bp, 26 predicted proteins | sample RhiMethybrSRZTD2_FD_75299 | JGI IMG/M metagenome (GOLD analysis project Ga0075433, IMG submission 75299) | Populus rhizosphere microbial communities from Tennessee, USA - Rhizosphere MetaG P. TD hybrid SRZTD2 | ecosystem: Host-associated > Plants > Roots > Rhizosphere > Soil | place: USA... | reverse complement strand
TTCAGATTCGGCAGCGCGTGGAGGTCCTCGGCATGGCCGGCGGTCTTTTTCTCGTCGACGCTGCGCACCATCAACGTTTTCCGCCAGCGGAGCCCCGCTTCGATGAGCTTTTCTTTATCGTGCAGCGGGGGGCGCTGCGTGCCGTAGACGACGATCGCCTTCAGCTTCTTCACGCCGAACACCGCGCCGGCGCTGTGCGCGGCGTTGTGGTTGTAATCGTTGCAGAGCATCGCGGCGCGCACGAGATTTTCGCCGGCGGGGCCGATCGCCATCACGCGCGCGTCCTGAATGCCGACTTCCGCCCTCAGCATATCCTCGGTCGCGCGCGCGCCCTGGCCCCACACCCGCGACGCGTCGCGCAGCTCCGCCCTGCCCTCGTTGATGAATAGATAAACCGGGCGCGGCGACGCGCCCTGGATGATGATCCCGTCGTAGCCCGCGGCTTTGAGATAGACCGGCCAGAAGCCGCTCGATGCGCCGCGCCCGAGCGTATAATCGGTCAGCGGACTCAAATAGACCGCGGTCACTTTGGTGCCGCCGGGCGTGAGGCCCGTGCCGGTGATCGGGCCGGTCATCATCACGACTTTATTTTCCGGACCGAGCGGCGCCGCGTCGCGCGGCAGTTCCTTCAGCAGAATATAAAGCGCGAGCGCCTGCCCGCCGATGAACTTGCGGAGCACCGGCTCCTCGGGCAGGTTCTCGTCCGTGAAGCTGCCGGTCGTGAGATCGACGCGCAGGATGCGGCCCATGTAGCCGCCCGGGAGCCGGGTCGCGCGCCGCGCGGGAAAAAGCTCGCTGCCGTCGATCATCGCCAATCTCGTCTAAGCGCGGCGCGGCCAGTAGCGGTAGGCGAGCCGCTTCGGATGAACGATCGCGAGGTAGAGCGCGCGGAGCTTGCCGGAGACGCCGCAGCGCGGCGTGAAGAGATCTTTCAGCATGAGGCCGAGCGGAATTTTATGCGCGGGATATTTTTCCGGCAGGACGAATTTGAGGCCGTAGGCCTCTTTTCTTTCTTTCAGCACCATCACCACCTGCGTTCCGCCCGCCTCGTTCTCACCGTAGGTTTCGCCGCCGATCTCAGCGGCCCGGGCGTGCGCCTTGGCGGTGATTTCTTCTTCGAGACCGAAATCCAGCGCGCCGACCGGGCACGCCTGAACGCAGAACGGGCTCTTGTCCGCGCTCACGCGCGGCGCGCACATCGTGCACTTCGACGCCTTCTGCGTGACTTCATCCTTGGAGATGACGCCCCACGGGCACGCGTAAACGCAGTATTCACAGCCGATGCATTTCACGGGATCGATCACCACCGGCCCTTCTTCATATTTCGTAATGGCTTCGACCGGACAGACAGCGGCGCACATGGGATACTCGCAGTGCATGCAGCTGTTCCGCGCCCATAGCGGCGAAAGCCCCTCCAGCACCGGCGGCTCCATCTGAATCCAGTTGCTGCTGGAAAATTCGTACACCGATGTGCGCGGGTGATCGTGCCAGTCCTTGCAGGCGTGCACGCACTGGCGGCAGCCGATGCATTTCGTCGCGTCGAACAAGATCGTGCGCGGTTTGCCGTCGAGGAGTCTGCCGGTCGGAATGAGATTGCCGTATTTGTCGCTCATGAAAAAATCGACTCCAATTCAATACGATCGCGTGAAGGTTAATATATAGGTCTGGCGCTCGAAAGGTGTCAAGTAGGCGAGACCGCGTTCAAGCCAGTGCGTTTGACATACTTCCGCAACTGCGCGAGAAACAGTAGTTATAAAAAATACCGGAGGATTCACTCGATGAGCGACAAGAAAAAATTGCGCGTGATTTACCGCTCCAATGCCCACTCGCCCTTTTGGGTCGTGGCGGACAAGTCGGGACTGTGGGGCGAGAACGGCCTGGAAGTCGACACGAGCCCGCAGCTCGTCCGCGAGAAGGCGGTCGAGTCGCTCAAAAAAGGCGCCGTCGACGTCATCTCCGGCAATCATCACAATCTCTACGCGCGGAACGCCCAGGGCGAGGACTTCCTCCACCTCGCGCAGGCGGCGAACACGTGGACCGACAATTTCATGGTCGTCTCCGACGGCATCAAAAGCGTCAAGGATCTCCGCGGCAAGAAAGTCCTCGTCGATAAAGTCTCGTCGCACTCGGGCCTCAACGTCTGGCTGTTTCTGCGCCAGGAAGGGCTCGACGTCGACCGCGGCGATATTCAGCTCGAAGGGCTGGAAGGCTCGGCCGAAGATCGCTGGAAACGCGTGCTCGACGGGGAGTTCGCCGCGACGTTCGTCTGCATCCCCCACAACACGCGGGTCGAGAAGGCGGGCGGCCGCGTCATCCCGGTGCGCGTCATGCCGATGGTGCGCGGGGTCACGCTGACGACGACGATGAGCTTCGTGCGCACGCACGAGGAAGAGGTCCGCCGCCTCGTGCGCGGCATGGTGGATACGATCCACTTCTTTCTCACGCGCAAGCAGGAGACGCTGAAGATTCTAAAGAATCATCTGCCGGCGGCTCTGCCGATCCACAACGACGAGGAGCTGGGCGCGCTTTACGACGAGTGGGCCGGCTCGCTCGAGCGGAAGCCCTATCCTTCTCTAGAGGCGGTCGCCAACGTCTTCGAGCTGGCGCTCAGGCGCAATCCCGAGATTCGCGGCGACTATAATCCGATGGCGATGTGGGATACGCACTTCGTGCGCGAGTTGGACGACAGCGGGTATATCGACAAGCTGTACCAGTAAAGTTTCGAGTTTCGCGTTGGCGAGTTTTCGAGTCCAGAACTGGATGGCTCTTAACTCGAAACCCGAAACTATTTCTTCAGGTATCCCCTCTCTCTATAAAACCGCTCGGCGCCGCGGTGCAGCGGCACGTCGAAGGGCGCCTCTTCATCGTTCGCGCAGAGCTGCGCGATATCCAGCGGCTTATAGTTGTCCGTCGGGATCAATTCCTTCCGTGTTTCCAGCGTCTCGCATAGGGCGTACGCGACGTCATCGCGCAGGTCGGCGCGCACGATCATCGGCCAGCCGCTAAAATCCAGCGTCTGAACTTCGTCCCGAATTCCGGGAAACTCCGTTTTCGTCATGCGCTCCGCGCGGTATCCCAGGGACTGCATGTGTTTTAGGACCTTGCCTTCGATCGGCAGAAAGCGAAACCCATTCTCGAGCGCCGTGCCGGCCCAGCTCTTGATGCCTTCGTCGAAGACCGCGTCGATGGCGCCGCTCTCGATGCCTTGTCGTCTGATCGGGTCCGTCGGCCGCAGCGTCGGCTGAATCTCTCCGCCCCACCGTCGAACATCCTCCAATGTAAATCCGACGGCGCGAAGCACCTCCGCGACGGTGAACATCGTCGAGTCTTCCTTGCGCGCCGCTTTATCCGCCCTGCGAATCGAGACCTTGAGCGGGAAGCGTTCTTTTTTGATCTGCGCGAGCGAAGTCATTCCCGTCGATTCGCGCACCGCGAAGCCCATCACGTCGTACGAGGGGAAAACGGCGAGCGCGCGGAGCGGCAGCCGCTTCGCGAACATGCCTTTGCCGCGATGGGCCATCGTCAGCAATACCGATGGGTTCACCCACGCGAGCGAGAACTCCCCTTTGGCCACGCCGCTGATCGCGGCGAAGCCGCCCGTCGTGAAGGCGAGCCGAATGCCTTTGGGGTCGTTAAGCTTGGGCGTGAGCGAGAGCTTGAGCGTATTGCCGATCGGCGTATCGGTTTGCAGCACGCCCTCGGCGGCCTTCCACGACTGCGACGAGAGCGAGCTGTCATACAGGCCCGAGGCGAGCTCGAGGAGTCCGCGCGCGCGCTGAATGCCGGCGTTGTAGCGCTTGATCGTCGCGCGCCGCTCCTCGGCGTCCAGCATTCGCTTCACGCCCGTCGTCCTTCCTCAGTCGAAGAGCTTGCGCGCGAGTTCCGCCGACGGCTCGCGGGTCTTGAGAATTCTTTCTTCCGACTGATTCTCGAGCTTCGGATATTGGTCCGGCGTCAATGTGTCTTTTGCCGGCATGACGCCGAATTCTTTCAGCCATTGCGTGTCGACGTCGAGCCGGCGCGTCGCCTGACCCATCGCGCGCGAATAGGTCTCCTGGCCTTCCTGGCCGAGGAACCAGTTGATGAAGACTTTGGTCGCGTTCGGATGGGGCGCGCCTTTGATCATCGTCACGTTGCCGCTGCCGCCGCTGACGTAGACCTCGTCGCGCGGGCTGCGAACCGATTTCACCGGGAGCCCGGCTTTGGCAAACGGCAGCAGGGAATAATAACTGAGCCCCATGACGATCGCGATCTTCCCCTTGGCGAGACTCTCCGCGAGCACGCGTTGATCGCGGCCGAGGAGCAGCTTCTGGCCCGCGAGCTTTTTCAAATAGTCTTCGCCCTTCACGCGCCAGAGAAAAGACCACATCGAGGCGCCCGCGCCGGCGGTGCGCGGATCGAGGTAGCCGATCTTGCCGGACCATTTGGGGTTCAGCAGATCGTTCAAGGAGCGAATCTCGTCGGCTTTCACGAAATCCGTGTTGCACCAGATGTTCTCGATCTGGTACGCCTGCGAGGCGTAGATGTAGCGCTTCGCGTTGTCCACCCAGATGTGGCCGCCCCACCAGTTGCCCGGCTCTTTGACGTCCTTCAGCATCATCACCGGCTCCAGCGGCGCCAAGATGCCTTCGGAGAGCAGCCCCGTGACCAGCGACTCACTGCCGCCCATATGGACGTCGAAATCGGCCACGCCGGACTTTGACTCCTGCTGGATCTTCCCGACGATCGACGCGGCTCGGCCGACGTTGAGCTCCGCCTCGATGCCGAAGCGCTGCTTGAAATTCTTCTCGATGCCTTTTCTCAAGTCGGCGCTCGCGGGTATCGAGACGACCACTTTGCCTTCCCGCCTGGCGGCCTCGACCGTTTTTTCCCAGTCGCCCGCGGCGGGTTTCACGTCCGCGGCAAGCAAAGACGCCGCGCCAAGAACAGACAGATAAGCGCCGAGAACGAAAACCGTGAACCGTTTTAATCCCGGTTGCAAATTTCTTCTCCCGTTTGTCGATCAAAATCGATGCTGCTTGACATATAAATCTGCCGCGGATAAGTCAAGGAACGGACTATCACCATCTGCTGTATGCCGGTCGGAAGGATCGCAAATGAATAATGCCGCGACGGCGAACGAATCCAATTTCGATTTGCTGGAATCGTATTTCAAGACATATCCCGACGTTCCCAAAGAAACCATTATCAAGCAGCATCTCCTGAGCCTCGGGCACTGGTTCAGCGACGCGGCGCTCAACGCCGCCGAAGGCGCGCTGGTAAAATCCTACCGCTTGTTCTCCTACGATCTCATCCCGATGTCCGAGTTCAAGCGCAACGAGCACCGGCGCGTGCCCGAGCACTTCGTCGTGCTCGGCGGGCCTTACAATCTCGCGCCGGTCGCGATCCAGACTTCGCTGTCGCCCGACTCGCCGTATCTCATCGACGTTGTGGACGGGCGACTCGTGCTCACGACCGACGGCCACGTGATCGCCGAGATCCGCTTTCCGAAAACGCCGGCCTATTACGTCGGGAGCCTGCCGGACGGCACGCCCTATCACGAGATCGTCGCGTTCGCCACGTTCATCACGATCTTCCGCAACTGCCAGTACTGGGGCGCTAAAGAAGAATGCAAATTCTGCGATATCAACGAGAACGCGCGGCAAATGAAGCTGTCGCGCGACTTCACGCTCAAGGCGCCGGTCAAATCGGTCGCGGATGTCGTGAAAGTCGTCGAGGCGGTGACCGCCGACGCCGACCAACACAACGTCGCGCGGCCCGGCTTTCTCGTGAGCGGCGGCACCATCACCAAGACGCTGCACGGAAAAACCGAGACGGAATTCTACGGCGAGTACCTCCGCGCGATCAAGGCGAGCAACGGAAAGCCGCGCATCACGTTCGAGGTGAACGCGCGCCCGCGCGAGGACATGCAGTTCTATAAAGACGCAGGCGCGGACGCGATCCACCTGAACATGGAGTGCTGGGACAGGAAGCTGTTCGAGTGGATCAATCCGGGTAAGGCGAACCGCATCGGCTGGGACAACTGGGTACGCTGGATGTGCGACGCGGTCGAGGTCTTCGGCACGGGGCTCGTGCAGCCGAGCTATGTCGCGGGCGTCGAGATGGCGCGGCCACACGGCTTTACCTCTGTCGCCGAGGCGGTCAAATCCACCAGCGACGGATTCGAGTTCCTCATGTCGCGCGGGATCTTTCCGCGCCCCCAGCAGTGGCGGCGCGAGCCGGCGACGGCATTGGTCAAAGAAGCCGAGCAGCCGCCGGTGCCGCTCGATTTCTATATTTTGCTCATCCGCAACTGGTACGAAACCTACGACAAGCACCGCGCGATTCTGCCGAAGTTCGGCACGCGCAAGCCGGGCCTCCTGCCGGAGCGCAACCTGCTCGGCCCGGTGCACGGCGCTTACGGAGATTTCGCACTGATCGTCGACAGGCTCCATCCGGCCGATGTCGTCGAGCAGATCAACCGGAACAGCGTGCCCTACGAAAACCTAGAGGTGGATGCCCGTGTTTCATGATATTTCGGCCGAGATGCGGCGCGTGATGCACGCGCTCGAGCAGCAGAACGAGCGCGATCAGCCGGGCCTCCGCAGCGTGGACACGGATGTCGCAAAGCTGCTCGCGATGCTCGCGATCACCGCGCCCAACGGCGCATTCCTCGAACTCGGTACGAGTGCCGGATACTCCACCCTATGGCTCTCGCTCGCGGCCAAAGCCCGCGGGGTCACCGTCACCACCGTCGAGCTCGACGAGAAAAAAGTGGCGATGTCGCGCGAGAACTTCTCGAAGGCGGGCGCCGGGGCGATTCTGCAGTCGGTCCACGGCGACGGGCTCGAATACGCCGCGCGCTTCGACAAGGTCGCGTTCTGCTTCTCCGATCTTCAGCCGCCGGAGCTGAACGCCGAGGTTTACGAGAAGATTGTCCCGCGGCTGGTCCCCGGCGGCTGGCTTGTCGTCGACAACGTGACTTCGCCGCGCATGCAGACGGCGCTCATTCACCGCGCGCAAATCGATCCGCGCGTCGACGCCGTGCTTCTGCCCTTTCCCAAGGGCGATCTCATCTGCCGGAAGTGCTGAATAAAATAACTTTCCATTCCTCGACGGCTTCGGCCATCGTTTTCGAATGAGCGTTTGAACGACCGGCCCGGCACCGTACGTTTCGGATTTTGAGTCGGCTTTTCCTACATATCGGGGGAGTTTCCCTTCAGACAAAACCTAATCGCATGGGCGCTTCGATCGCTGACGGCCGCTTGAGGCCGCCGCCGAGTTACGCGGCGATGAAATTTTGATCGGGATCTTATATTTTATATTGACAAGCATCGCGGCGCGTGGTTTGACTAACAGCGCATAACACTTATTTCAGGGCCGCCCGGCTTGGTCTCGCTGCGCAGCTGGCGCCGAAGGTCCGGATTTTGCTTTGAACCGAGCCATGCTCCCGAGGCTGCGCGATCTTTTTTCTCCGCTCCAACGCCCGCTCAGGCTCCGCACCCAACTGATCGCCGTTATCGTCGCCGCGATGACGCCGTTGCTCGTCTTCGCCGTTTTCATGATCTACCGCGTCGCCGCGAATGAGCGCGATACCTTCCGCTACGGCGTGATCGAGCGGACGCGCGCGATCCTGAGTCTCGTCGACACCGAGCTCAAGAGCTCGATCACGACGCTGGAGGCGCTGGCGACCTCCAATGAATTGGACGGCGACGAGACCGGCGGCTTTTACGACGACGCCTCGCGCGTGCTCCAATCACAGACGGACTGGACGACGGTCAGCCTGGCCGATTCCTCCGGCCAGGAAATCATGCACCTGCCCCGCGGCAACCCCGAGTTGATGGGCGTCTCCGACCGCGCCGAAATCGACGCCGTCGTGCGGACCGGCCGGCCGATCATCGGCGACTTGCGGCGCGCCCCGCTTTCGAACGAGGTGGCCGCGCCGGTGCGCGTGCCGGTGGTGCGGCGCGGCGTGATCCGCTACGTGCTCTCGGCGATGGTCAAAGCCGATGCGATCGCCGCGCTGCTCTCGAAGCAGAAGATCCCCGACGATTGGGTGCTCACGGTTTTGGACGCGAAGCAGCGTATCGCCGCGCGCACGCTCAACGCAAGAATTGCCGTCGGCACGCCGGCGGCCGACAGCCTCGGCGCAGCGCTCGCGCGCTCCGACGAGGGCTGGACGCGCGGCACCTCGCTCGAGGGCGAGCAGATCTACGGGTCGCACGTCCGCTCGCCGTACAGCGGCTGGATCGCCGCGATGAACGTCCCGCTCGCCACCGTCGACGCGCCGCTCAGCGGTCCGACGCTCTACGTCGCGCTCTTCGGCGCGGGCCTGCTTGCACTCGCCGTCGCCGGCGCGCTCTGGATCGGTAGCGACACCGCGCGGTCGATCGAGGCGCTCTCGAGCGTCGCCGGCGACCTGGCCGCGGGCAAATACGACGAACCCGGCGAAGATGGCGCGCCGCGCCCGATCGCCGAGGTCGAGAATCTGCACGGCGCTTTCTCGACCGCGCGGCGGCTGATCCGCGAGCGCGCCGCGGAGCGCGACCGCTACGAGCGCGAGCTTTGGCGCCAGGCGAGCCTGCTGGAGCTGTCGCACGACGCGATTTTCGTATGGGGCTGGCCAAGCCGGCGCATCGAATACTGGAACCGCGCCGCCGAGGCGATCTACGGTTATTCCCGCAGCGAGGCGGTGGGACAGACGCTTCGCGACCTGCTGAAGAGCTACCACCCGCGCGGCGTTGGCTTCGTCGGCGCGGCGCTCGAAAAAGACGGCGAATGGTTCGGCGATATCACACACACGACGCGCGACGGCCGGCAGATCCCGGTGGAGGTCCGGCTCATTCTCAGCCGGCAGCCTGACGGCAGCGGCTTCGTCCTCGAGACGGCGCGCGACGTGAGCGAAAGAAAACAGGCCGAGCGGCGGCGCCTCATTCGCAACGCGGTAAACTCGATTCTCGCCGAGTCCCCGGCGCTCGCCGAGGCGGCGCCCGAGCTCATTCGCGTGCTTTGCGAATCCGCGCGTTGGGAGGTGGGCGCGCTGTGGCTCGTCGACGGCGCCGCGGGCGAGATCGCCTGCGCCGAGCTGTGGCAGATACAGTCGCGCGAAGCGCCGAATTTCGCCGCGGCGACGCGCGGGAGGCGATTCGCCTGCGGAGCGGGGCTGCCGGGGCGCGTCTGGCAGAGCGGGGAAACGACATGGATTTCAAACTTCTCGCTGGAGGGCGATTTCGCGCGCCGCAAGCCCGCCGATAAGGACGGCCTGCGCGCCGGCTTCTGCTTCCCGATCAGACTCGGCGACGACATGCTCGGCGTCATCGAATGCTTCGGCCGCGAGATCCGTCCGGCTGAAAAAGACCTCCTGCCGACGCTCGCAACGATCGGCAATCAAATCGGGCAGTTCATCGAGCGCAAGCGCGCCGAAGAGGCGCTCAAGCGCCTGAACGAAGAGCTCGAGGCGCGCGTCGAGGAGCGCACCGCCGAGCTATTGCAGAGCCGCGCGCAGCAGGAGACGCTCGAAGAACAGCTGCGCCATTCGCAGAAGATGGAGGCGCTCGGCACGCTTGCCGGAGGGATCGCGCACGACTTCAACAATATTCTCGGCATCGTCCTGGGCTACGCGCGCGAGATGCGCGCCGGCGGCGGCGTCGATCCGCTGGGCGGGCTCGAGGTCATTCTCGACGCGGCGGACCGCGGCGCCAAAGTGGTGAAGCAGCTCCTCGCCTTCGCGCGCAAGCCCAGCGTATCCCGGGCACCGATCGACTTGAACACGCTGGCGAGCAACATGATGAACGTCATCCGGCCGGTCTTTCCCAAGACGATCGCGTGCGCGATAGAGCTCGACCCCGCGCTGCCGCTTATCCACGGCGATGAAAACCAGCTCCAGCAGGCCCTGATCAATATTTGTCTCAACGCCCGCGACGCGATGCCGCAGGGCGGCACGCTTGCGATCCGCACCGCGCGCGAGGGCGAGCGCGTACGCCTCGCGATCACCGACGAAGGCCTCGGCATGGACGAAAACACGCGGCGGCGCATCTTCGAGCCGTTCTTCACGACCAAGCAGCCGACCGGCGGCACCGGTCTCGGTCTCTCGGTCGTCTACGGCATCGTCCAAGCGCACGGCGGCACGGTCGAGGTGGAGAGCGCGCCGGGCTGCGGCACGACGCTGAATCTCTTTTTTCCCTTCCCGGCGCGCACCGACGCCGTGCCGCCCGCGCGCGACGCCGCGCCGCGCGCTGTGCGCGGCCACGGCGAGACGATCCTCGTGGTCGACGACGAGCCGAACCTGCGCGAGCTGCTCTGCGGCGGAGCCGAGCGCCGCGGCTTCCATGCGCTCGCCGCGCGCGACGGCTACGAGGCATTGGAGGTCTACCGCGCCAGGCGCGACGCGATCGCCGTCGTCGTGCTCGATTGGGGACTCCCCGGCGTCGACGGCGGCGCGGTGTTCGCGCAGCTCAAGGAGATGAATCCCAACGTCGACGTGATCGGTATCAGCGGCTACCTGGAACCGGACATGAAAGAGCGGATGCTCGAGCTCGGCGTGCGCGAGTTTCTCCACAAGCCCTGCGCGCCGGAGGAGATTTTTGCCATCGTCTCCCGCCTGTGCCGGCGCCGCCTCCGCGCCGTGCCGGCGGCGTAAGGTCCGCCGCCCCGTCAGCCCAACGAAAGATTCATCATCCGCCGCTCGAATCCTCGCGGCGCTTTAGGTAACATACATTCCATGGAACATTTTCTCTCCGTCGCGTGGCAGGCGGCGCGGCTCGCGGGCGCGCTCATCCGCGAGAACTGGCAGCGCGTCCACGCGATCGAATATAAATCCGCCATCGATCTCGTCACCGCGACCGACCGCGCCTCCGAGGAGACGATCGTCGCGCATCTCGCGAAGAGCTATCCCGGCCACTCGATCCTCGCCGAAGAGGCGACCGCGATCGTCGCGCCGGGCAGCATCTATCGCTGGATCGTCGATCCGCTCGACGGCACGACCAACTTTGCGCACTCGTTTCCGCACTTCGCCGTCTCGATCGCCCTCGAGCGCGAGAAGGAAATTATTTTAGGCCTCGTCTACGACCCGCTGCGCGACGAGGGCTTCAGCGCGCTGAAGGGCGAAGGCGCGGTGCTGAACGACGCGCCGATCCGCGTCTCCAAGATCGGCGAGCTCGACAAGGCGCTGCTAGCGACCGGCTTCCCGTACGACCACCGCGAGGACCCCGACTACTATCTAAAATATTTCCGCAGCTTCACGCGCCGCGCGCAGGGCATCCGCCGCGCCGGCTCCGCCGCGCTCGATCTCTGCTACGTCGCCGTGGGGCGTCTCGACGGCTTTTGGGAAATGAAATTGAAGCCGTGGGACATCGCCGCCGGCGCGCTCATCGTGGCGGAGGCGGGCGGCATCGTCAGCAATTTCTCCGGCGGCGGATTCTCCATCGACGGCGAGGAGACGCTCGCGTCGAACGGCTTGATCCACGGCGAGATGATCACGGCACTGGAAGAGGCGGAGGGGGAGGGTGAATAAAAAAGCCGGGGATTTCTCCCCGGCTTTTTTTATTGCCGCGATGTCAGAGAAATGAGCGCTGCGTTAGAACGTTCCCTGGAGAAAATCTTTGTCGAGCGTGCGCGAGGCCGGCGCGAGCGCAGCTTCGCCCGGATCGACCAGCGTCACCGTCGCGGTGTCGCCCGATTGCACAACCGGCACGCCCGCCTGCGCGCCCGGCGTCGTAAGATCGACGTCGCATGTCCCCTTGCCCACCCGCACGACCAGGTTGCCCTTCTTGAGCTGGTTGCGGATGTCGACGGCGAACTCCGCCTCGCGGACGAGGACCGTCTGGCCGTGTTCCATCTCGAGCTCCTGGGCGATGACGTCGAAGTCGAGCGCGCACTCCGCGTAGTCGAGGGTATTGCGCGTGAGAATGACGCGCACGTCGGCGGCCTGCGCCGTGGCGGCGTCGACAATCCCCAGCGCTGCGCTCGGCAGCTCGACCTTGGCCTGCGTGCGGAAGCGCTCCTGCTTGGTCGCGCCTTTGCTCGTCTGCTTACTGTACTCGGCGGTGCCGTCGTTGTTTTCCGACGCGGCGGCGCAGCACGGATCGAGATTCGCTTTTAAATCGATGTTGCTGCTGCTGCCACCGTTCTTCGCCGATGCCGCGCCGGCGCTCGCCGCGAGCGCGAGACCGACGACTAAGGTTGTGAATAGATAATTACGCATTTTCTTTTCCTCCTTGGATTCGTTTTTGGCGGCGCTGACCGTCTGACTCATTCGTTTGAGCGAGACGGGTGCCATTCATCCGCCGACGAGATGCCGGAAAATTTCCCTAATTGTCTTCAGCAGATCGACGACAGGCGCGTTGCCGAATGCGGCATCGCTTGCGATCGCGGAGTCGACGCCGTGGGGCAATTCCACCAAAGTTGAGGCAAATGCACCGGCACCGGACAAATCAACCAGCGCGATGCCGCGATGCGGCCCGGTTTACGATCAAATGTTTTTTTGTGAATCACGCCGCCGGTGCAGGGCTACACCGACGGCGTGCAGGGTTTTCAGTGAATGAAAACGGGGCGCGCCGGCGGTACGAGCGCGCACGCTTGTATTTGAATGAGTGACGCCGCGTCGTCGGGAAACGCACGCGATTTCACCCGACAATGAGTTTACAAACCTTTTTCGCGTCCCTTGTTTTCGTGCTGTCCTTTTTGATTTTCGTGCTGGCCTTTCTGCGGCTGCGCCTTGCCTTCGTGGATTCCCCTCTCCACATGTTGACCGTTGTCTTCGTGCGGCCCGTTGCGTCCCTGCATCCCTTTTTCCTCGACCTGCCCTTTCTTCACGGGATTCGCCTTGCCTTCGCGGATCCCTTTCTCGACGTGCAGCCCCTTGTCTTTTCCCTGCCCTCTGTCCAGGCCGCTCTCCGTGCGCGTCTGAGAGCCTTTTTTGACGACGAAATCGGCGCGGTCGCGCGCCTTGAAGCCGCCGTGCGACTGCCGTTCGAGAATCGTCGTGTGCACCTCGCGGACGTGAACGTCCACCGGCTTATAGGTGTATTTCTCTTTGTAGATGATCACCTGCCGCGACGGCGACGGGTAGCGCTCTCTCACGTACTCCCGCTGGAAGAGCGGCAGCGGCGCCGCGACGTAGTGTCTCCGGTCCCAATGGTCCCAGTCGCGCCGGCGGACTTCCCATTCGCCGCCCCACTGGATGCCCCAGCGCGGCGGGCGCCCGAGCTCCCAGCCGACCCAATACGCCGGTCGCACGCGGTAGTAGCGGTACGGGACCACGAGAATCGGCTGAGGCACGTAGATCGGCTCGACGTAAACCCACGGCCCGTTGTACCACGAGCTCGAATACCAGTAGCCGTCCTCTACGTTGAAGACCCAGAAAAGCCCGTCGTAAAAGAAGTAGTTACCGCGCACGTCCGGCGCGTAATAGACCGGATAGTCGGGGACAACCACGAGCCGCGGGAATACCGGTAGGTTAACTCCCACGTTCACGAAGACCTGAGCGTCCCCGACGATCGGGCCGAGCATAACTACGAACAGCGCGACGACGATAACCCTAGCAACCTTTCTCATGGACCCTCCTTTTCGATGGCTTTCAACCGTCCCCAACCGATGTTGAGCCCAGATAGTACAGCAAGTCGACCGATCGCTTCAAATTCGAAGTGTGGGGCCTGAGAAAACGCCGACATCATCAGCGAATAGCCGGCCGGCTCATTTCGGGTCCGTCGCCTTCAGTTGCTCCGTCGTGTCGCGCATGATCTCTTGCATCTTGGATGCGAAGGCCGCCCAGCGTCCTTGCATGGTCTGCATCGTCTGCTGTATGACGACCGGCATCTTGTTGAGAACCGCCTTGCCGGCGTCGGATTTGTAAAACTTGAGCATACCGTCGACCTCTTGCTGTGTGAAATTATTCCGATAAACATCGACCAGCATCGGCTCGAAGACCTCGGGGCTCATCTCCTCTTTGAACAAAGCGACCATTTTGCTCCGCATATCGGCGAGGATCTTCTCCCGCTCCGGCGTGGGCGTCCGGTCGCCTGCGATCTCACGCATGGACGCATCCATCGCCGCATCCATTTGCTTAAGCATCAGCTCGACAACTTTGCCCCTGTCCGTGAGGCTCAGCAGCTCTTTTATCGATGCCTCGCTCGGCGGCGGCGCGTCCACGGCCAGAGCGGGCAACGACGCGATGAAGACAAATAAAATGGCCGCCAGAATTTTTTTCATGGACACTCCTTCATCGATTCTAAGACTTTCGCACGATGCTGAGACTTTTAGGTCACAACTCAAAGCGGAAAATGTGACCCGGCTTCGCTTTATCGCGAAACAAAGAAATTATACAAAGGGCAAAACAGAGAGCGAAAATACCTGTCGAGTCGTGACGCTCTTAACTGCGGGCAATGGGGGGTCACAGACAGCAGGTTTCCGGCGACCTGTTTCGGCAATAAGGCCTTCGCGCGCGAGGGGCCCGAAAACCGAAGCGGATTGCAAGGGTGGATTTGCGCCCAACGCGCGCGATTCGATCGACAACTTTGAACGTTCTAACAAGGAGGAGCCATGATTTCCATCGTGCGGAATTTCTCGATCGATTATCAAAACGAAAAGTGCAAGGTGCTTTTCATCAAGGAGAGCCCGACGCATTTATATTTTTTCTTCGTCCAAGATCCCGAAGGACGGATGAAGACCGTCAGGTTCGACGAGGTTCACAAGGTTTACGCCGAGGACTGATCCGGTCTTCTCCGATCGCCCCCCAGGCGTACCGCAGGCTCGTCGATCAGTGCCCGTTAGCGCGCCGATCGAGACGCGCCGGCCGCTACGCAAACCGCCGGACGCCACACTAAGCGCCGCGCCCGATAAAAAAAGCCGGGGACTTCTCCCCGGCTTTTTTTATTGCCCTGCGCGATCCAGTGTCCGCTTAGAACGTCCCCTGGAGAAAATCCTTGTCGAGCGTGCGGCTCGCCGGCGCGAGCGTCGCCTCGCTCGGATCGACGAGCGTGACAGTCGCCGTGTCGCCCGCCTGCACGACCGGAACGCCGGCCTGCGTGCCCGGCGTTGCGAGATCGATGTCGCAGGTTCCCTTGCTCGAGCGCACGACGACGTTTCCCTTCTTGAATTGGTTGCGCACGTCGACGGCGAATTCCGCCTCGCTGACGATGACCGTCCCGCCGTCCTCCATCTCGATCTCCTGTTCGATCTCGTCGAAGTCGAGCGTGCACTCGGCGTAGTCCGTGCCGGTGCGGGAGAGGATGACGCGCACGTCGGCGGTCTGCGCCGAGGCGGCGTCGACGATGCCCAGCGCGGCACTCGGCAGGTCGATCTTGGCCTGCGTGCGGAAGCGTTCCTGCTTGGTGACGCCGTTATTCGTCTGCTTTCTGTACTCGGCCTTGCCGTCGTTGTTTTCCGACGCGGCGGCGCAGCACGCATCGAGATTGGTCTTAAATTCGATGTTGTTGCCCCCGCCGTTCTTCGCCGAGGCCACGCCGCCGATTGCGGCCGAGAGCGCGAGGCCGATGACGGCTGTCATGAACGGATGTTTTTTCATTTTCTTCTCCTTAACCCTTGTATTGGCGGTTCCAACCGCCCGGTTACGCTCTCCATGGAGCAAGAGCGGTGCCATGCGTCCTCGGACGGTGTGCGGTGATGCTTTGGAGGCTGTTTCAGGAAATCTCTCGCCGTGCCGGTATCGTTGCGCGGCGTCCCGCTGACCGTTCGCGGCATCTCTCTCGCGCTGCGTGGATCCGGCCGCGGGCAAATCCACCGGTCCTTGGGCAAATCCACCACCGGAGGGGCAAATCCGCCGGTCCATCATCGCCGCACGGCGTGGCTTCCGATCATTGCATCCAATAAATTTTATGCCCGTGGTGAAGGGCCACGCCGACGCCATTGAAGGGAAAATAGAGCACAACACATTGACCAAAAAAAACCCGGGGTTGCTCCCCGGCTTTTTAATTTCATCGGCGGCGCGCTCGATGAAAGGAACCACTTGCTTAGAAAATCCCCTGGAGAAAATCCTTGTCGAGCGTGGGGCTCGCCGGCGCGAGCGTCGCCTCGCTCGGATCGACGAGCGTAACAGTCGCCGTGTCGCCCGCCTGCACTACCGGAACGCCGGCCTGCGTGCCCGGCGTTGCGAGATCGACGTCGCAGGTTCCCACGAGATTCTGCAGAATCAGGCTTCCTTTTCTGAGCATGTTGCACAGACGGAACTCCGCCTCCTCTTTCAGCACGGTGAAGCCTTCTCTTCCTCGAATTCCTGCTCGACTTCCCACAAAGGCAGCGAGCACTCGGCATAATCCGTCCCGGTGCGCGTAAGGATGACGCGCACGCGGTAGCGGATCGCTCCGGGTGACGTTTCGCGGCACCGCGACGGAGCGCATCGGAAATCGGACCCTTCTTATTCGATATATCGGATGATGCTGTCAATATTCGCGCGCGCGGCGAACGCCGCAAGACCCGCCGCCCGCTCGCGCCGGCGCGTGAACTTGCACTCGGCGAAATTAGATATTATGTCCAGAGACGGAGCAGGAGGTTTTTCTCATGGCCATGATCGACGCCGACACGCACGTGGACGAGTCCGACGACACCTGGGCTGCGCTGCTGGGCACGCCCTACGCGAAATACATTCCGGTCACCGTCTCGGTCGCGCCCGAGGAGGCGAAGCGCGCCGGTTTCAGCGCGACGACCGCGCGCTCGTGGATCGTCGAGGGGCGGCTCCAGAACCGCGCGCTCCGCGACGAGATCAACCATCCGCCGCGCGTGCGCCGCGAGCTCGAGGACGTCGCCGGACGCGTCAAGCACATGGACGAGATGGGCGTCGACGTGCAGGTGATCTTCCCGACCTTTTTCATTCGCTACAACACGCGCAATCTCGAAGCCGAGCGCGCGCTCACGACGACCTACAACCGCTGGCTTGCCGCCAAGTGCGCTCCGACGAACGGCCGGCTCCGCTGGGCCGCCGTACTGCCGCTGCTCGATCCATATAAAGCGGCCGAGGAGGTGCGCTGGGCGAAGGCGAACGGCGCCTGCGCTATTTTCAAGCGCGGCTTCGATCTCGACCGCAAGGTCACCGATCCGTATTTCTTCCCGGTCTACGAGGAAGCCGAGGCGCAGGACCTGGCGCTCTGCATTCACACCGGCCATCCGCTGCCGGGGACGGAATGGGACCGCGGCTTTCCGATCATCCACTCGCTCACGGAAATCGTCACGACGAAATTACCGGAGAGATTTCCCAAGCTCCGCTTCGGCTTGATCGAGGCGGGCGCGTCATGGATCCCCTATTCCGTCTCGATGATGGCGGCGCAGCTCCGCGCGCAGCAGCGCGGCCGCGGCTACCGCTTCACCCGCATGTTCGACTTGAGCCAGGACCTTTTCCGGCAGAACCGCATCTTCGTCACGCTGGACGCGATCGACGAGATCGAGCACCTGCTCAAGTTCGGTACCGAAGACAATCTCATGATGGGCACCGACTACAGCCACACCGACATCTCGGCGAACTTGAGCGCGCTCAAGGAAGTCGGCGAGTGGGTGGAGCAGGGTCGGATCAGCGAAGCCGTCGCGCGGAAAATTCTAGAGACCAACCCGAAGAACTTTTACGGGCTGTAAAGAAACGCACCGTATGGACAGCGGCAGCTTGACGCGCTTCAATATACTGCTCGCGTTGGCGCTGCTTCTGTTCTTCGTTGTCCTAGGTTTGCATTGGGTGTTCGTCGTGATGCCGCTGTGCGATCCGCTGGGTTGGAAACCGCCCTGTCCTCCTAGAGACTTCTGAGTTAGAGCGATAACAGCAGTCATGGACCTCGCAGGCAAAGTCGCCCTCGTCACCGGCGCCGGGCGCGGCATCGGCAGAGCGATCGCACTCGCCTTCGCGCGCGCAGGCGCGGACATCGTCGCGGTCTCGCGCACGAAGGAGGAGATCGACGCGACCGCACACGAGGCGAAAGCATTGGGCCGCGAGGCGCTCGCGATTACTGCCGACGTGTCGCGCGAGGACGACGTCAAGGCGGTCGTCGAGGCGGTCGAAAAGCACTTCGGCCGCCTCGACGTGTTGGTCAACAACGCCGCCTTGAGGATGATCCATCTGGGAAAGCGCGACAGTTATCTCATTCCCCTCTCCGAATTATCCGTCGAGGACTGGGACCGCGCGATCGCTGTCAACCTCCGCGGCCCGTTTCTCTGCATCAAGCTCTTCCTGCCGCTGCTCACGAAAGCGCGCGCGGCGAGCATCGTCAATATCTCCGCCGGCGGTGGTAAGCGCGGCATGGCGGGGCGGCTCCCCTACTGCGCCTCGAAATTCGGGCTGGAAGGTTTGACGCAGTCGCTCGCCGGCGAGTTGAAAGAATTCAACATCGCCGTCAACGCGCTCTCCCCGGGGGCGATCTCGATTCTTACCGACCCGGAAAAAATCGAGGAGCTCAAAAAAAATCCCGAGCAGCTTTTCATGAGGCCGGAGATCATGGGACCGCCGGCGATTTTTCTCGCGCGCCAGGACGGCGGCGGCTTAACCGGCGCGCATATCGAGGCGCTTCAATGGGTTCGCGACAACGGGTTGGGCGACATCGAAGACTGGAAGGCCAAAATTTAGCAAAGGAGGAGATCGTGGCGATCAAAATTTACAAGGAGAAGATGGAATACCTCGACCGGGTGGCGGAGGAGTTGCCGAAAAAAACCGATCCCAAGGACTATCGTTCGACGCCGAACGTGACGATCACGTGGGTGGAGAACTGCTCGGGGCGGACGAAGATCCGCGACCAGGAGCTCATCTCGGACGAGAATGCGCACAGCACCGGCTTCGGCAAGGGCGTAAGCCCAGCGCACACGTTTCTCGCCGGCTTCGGCTTCAGCCACTTCACGCAGTGGGGACGCGCAGCCGGCATGCTCGACCTCGAGATCGATTCGCTCGAGGAGCACGTGCGCGGCTGGTTCGACCGGCGCGGCGAGTACCTCTACGAGCAGGGCTACGAGCACAAAGGCATCGAGGAGATCACCTTCGAGGTGAAGATCGAGAGCAAGGAGAGCCCCGAGAAGATCCGCGAGTTCGCTAAATGGGCCGACCGCTCGCCGCCGCACGCGACGCTCCGCCGCGCGGTCCGCCTAGTGGGCATCTTTCACCTAAACGGCCGCTGGCTCACGACCGCGATCTATCACCCCAACCGGACGGAATGGAGGTAGGGCGAGTTCAGCGCAGCGCCGGCAATATGTCCTTTCCCCACAACTCGATCGCTTCGCCGATGTCGGGGCCGAGCGGAACGCCGAGCGCGACCTGCTGAAAGCCGTGGCGCGCCGCGAGCGCGAAGAGCGTCGCGATGCGCTCCCGGCACTCCGCCGGCGTGCCCGCGATGATCAGCCGCTCGACCGCTTCGTCGGGGGTGAGGCCGGCGGCGTAATCGACGCCGCGGTTCTCCGCATACGCGCGGCGCACCCCCGCGATCGCGCTGGGATCTATCCCCTTTCGATATAGAACGTCGTCCGGCCAGCCGGAGATGATGTGCGAGACGAAGCGCTTGGCGTGCTGCTTTGCCGCGGCGCCGTCGCGCGCGATCGAGGCGTTGAGCAGCATCACCTTCTTGAGCGGCTCGCCGAGCGGCGATCCGGCGCGCGCCTTTTCCAGACGCGCGAGCGAGTCCTCCATGTCGGAAGTGCCGTAGAGCGTCTGCAAAATCACGCCGTCGAAGCGGCGCGAGATCAGATCGAGCACCGCGGGCTTGAGCAGGCTCGGTCCGTAGTAAAGCCGGATCGGCGCCTGCGGCCTGAAGCGAAGCGCGTAGGTCTCCGCATTCAAGTGAAAATAGTCGGCGAGGATCGGGATCGTTTCGCGCCGGAGCGTCGCGCCGGCGAAGAGCGTCCTCAGGGAGTCGGCGAGCTCAGCCATGAGACCAAGCGGCTTCGCGCGCTCCACCTGATGCGTCAGGATCGAGCGCGATCCTGGTCCGAGTCCGAGCGAGACCTCCCGCCCGGGCGTGAGCTCGGAGATCGTCGCAAACGCCATCGCGAGATCGATTGGATTGCGAAAATAGGGCACGGTGATCGCGGTGCCGAGCTTCACCGGCACACGCGCGACAATCGCCGCCGACACGGCGACGACGCTGCGGTATTCGAGGTTGTCGTTTGTCCAAACTTGAGAGTAGCCGAATTTGCCTAGGCTCTCCCGCGCGCGTTCGGCGAGCGCGATCAGCTCCGGTACGCCGTAGCGGTTGAGGACGTGAAGCGGATAGTGGACGCCGATCTCGCCGGAAAATTCTTTCTCGTTCGCCATGCTAGGCCAGCATAGCGCGGCGGTGCGGCTTTGTCACCGGCGATGAATGTGGACAGGCGCAGATTCGCTAAACGTCATTACGGCCGCGATCGATCGCAGCGACCGAAAGATACAGCCGAAACCCAGCGCGGGGTTGCGCTTATGGATGGTCGGCGGTCGAAGCGGAGACCTGCACGCCGACATTCACCGGCGTCTCCGTCGAGCCGTCGCAATTTCCATCGGCGTTGAGGCTCAGGTTCAAATGCGCCATGCCGAATTTCTTCTGCCCGGCTTTTTTCAAATCGGTGAATTGGAGATCGAAGGTGATGCTGCCGCTCGCGGCCGGGACGACCGAGACAACGACGGCACTAGGGGCCGTTCCGTTAACCCCTTTGGGCGTGAACGCCTTTTTGCGGGGCGTAATGTTGTTGATGACGACATTGCAGGTCGAGGTATAGTCGAGCGTCACGTGCAGGATGTCGTCCTCGACATAGTTGATGTACTTGACGTTGTTCTCGATCGTGATGGTGTTCGAGCCCACAGTCAACGTCGTCTGTCCGGGGCTGTGGAACACATCGTCGACGGCTAAGGCGGCGCCCGCCGAGAGAGACATGGCGATCAGCAAAACTGTAGTTTCAAGTAATTTCTTCATCGTTAAACCCCTTAACAATCCGGCAGGCCAGCCGGCAAAGGTCGCATTTTACCTCGCACAGCTTGCCGTCGGGCCTTCGGCCAGTCAATGAAACAGGGGGCACAAAATCGACCCCCTTGCGTGACCCCTTAGATGGGAAGTGTTAGACGCCTATGCTTTGACGCCGAGCGCGGCGAGCTCGCTGCGGATCACCGACAGCGCATAGCCGCGGTGCGGGCCGGCGACGACGCCGTGCGGTGATTGGACGTTGCGATAGTGCTGCATGAGGGAGATCGCGGCGGGCGGGTCGGAGAGCGCGACGATCGGGCCGCCGCTCTCGCCGTGGTGCCAGCCGACGCTCAGCTCGTATATATGCGCGCCGGCGAGATCGTATTGCGCGGAGACGATGCCCTCGTTGGCGTGGCTCTTCAGGAAGAAGCGGCCGCTCGTATAATTGCCGTCGCGGTCGAGCGCCACCGAGGCAATTTCCGGCGCCGGGAAGCCGATCGTGACGACGCGGCTGCCGTCCGGCATCGACGCGAATGAGACGGGAAGCGCGGGGATAAGCGCATTCGGCGCCGCGCTCGGGCCGAGCTTTAGCGCGGCGAGGTCGCAGTCGCTCCGCTCGAGCGGGAACGAGACGACCGGAAAGACCCGCGCTTCGTCGCCGTTTCCCGGCACGGTGAGCGCGTAGAACTTGTCGGCGGGGTCGCGCGGGTTGCCGCCGTTGAGGATATGATGCGCGGTAAGCAGCAAGCGGTCGGCGGCGACGGCGAAAGCGCTGCCGGCGAGACTCACCTCGTAACCGGCCTCTGCCTTCTCCGAGTTTTTCGGATGAATGCGCAGGATCGCCGCGACTGATTCGCGCGCCCCGGCAATGGCGGTGATGAAATCGGACATGGTAACATTTTTATCACGTTGACTCGCCGGAGGGCGAATGGTAAGAATTTCCTTCTTTGGGCCCGTAGTGAAAAGGATATCACGAGGGTCTCCGGAACCCTAAGTCCGAGTTCGATTCTCGGCGGGCCCACTATCCCTAACTTCTCGTTTTCTTGTCAGAACTTTCCTCGACGCTCCAATGCCGACGGGTGTTGGACGGAACGACAAACGTAGCGGCGTTTGAGTCCTAACATTTTCCAGTCACGTTATTGGACTAAGGTCCAATAGACACTTACGAAATATGTGACCAAGAAATTCGTGAGCGGGAGAAAAGGCGATGAAATCGAGTTGTCACGCGTTTAAATGCCTATTTCTGGTTCTGGCGACGGCTCTCCTGCTCGGCGCGTGCAGCGCCACGGTAAACTGGGATTACCCGCGCGTATCGTCGACCGCGTTCGAACATCCTGAGACCACGTCCGTCGGCGCACTGTTTCAGGAAGCGGCCGACCGGCATCCCGGCTTATCCGGATTTTCCCTTCTTCAATACGGCGAGAATGCCTTTCTTGCCCGGCTGGCCATGATCGACGTAGCGGAGAAATCGGTGGACGCACAGTATTACATCTGGGATGCGGACCTTACCGGCCGGATCTTAGCCAGCCGGCTAATGCGCGCCGCGGACCGCGGCGTACGCGTGCGCCTATTGATCGACGATATTTATCAAACAAGAGAGAGAGATTACTTGATTGCGCTGATGGACGCTCACCCGAACATCGAGATACGTCTCTTCAATCCGGTAACGAATCGGTTTTGGCGTCACATGAGTTTTTTGGCCGATTTTTCCCGCGTGAATCACCGGATGCACAACAAGCTGCTGGTAATCGACAATGTCCTCGGCGTCGTAGGCGGGCGAAACATTGCGGACATCTATTTCGGCGTTTCAGAAGACCATAACTATCGCGACCTCGACGTTCTTACGGCCGGTCCGATCGTCCGCGAGGCGTCGGCGAGTTTCGACATGTTCTGGAATAGCGCTTGGGCGATCCCCGTCGGCGCGATGGTCAACGATATTACCACCGAAAAGGATTTGGATGCAGCCAGAAAAGGTTTAGAGGAAAGAATCGCCGCCGCCGGCTATCCGTATCCCATGTATCAGAGTGTTGACGAGGTTCGCGCGCGGCTGGCCCAGATCCGGGACAATTTCACGTGGGCGTCCGGCAACGTTCTCGTTGAGAACCCCTCACGAGTCGATACCGCCGTCGGTATCGGTGTCATCCACAAAGCGCTGAGCCAAAGGGTGAGCGAAGTGGAGCACGAGCTGTTGATAGAGTCGCCATATTTTGTCTTACCCGACCCCGTTATCGAAAAAGTGCGCCAACTCACCGCGAGAGGCATCAAGGTACGGGCACTGACCAATTCCGCCGTGTCGAATGATGTCATAGTCGCGCATGCCGAGTATGCCAGGACCCGCGAGAATCTGCTCAAGGCCGGCATCGATCTTTACGAGCTTCGTCCGGATACTAATATGGAAAAGCATTGGTCGGTACTTTCGGGGAAATCGAGAGCGGCCCTGCACTGCAAGTCTATCGTTTTCGACCGCAAGTCGGTGTTTATCGGCAGTTTCAACCTCGACCCGAGATCGTCGACCCTCAATACGGAGATTGGTGTGATGATCAACAGCCCGGAGATTGCCGGCCGGGTGGCCGAGATTATGGATGAAGGGGTCTCCGCCGGCAGTGCCTTTCACGTGATGCTCGATAACGACAATAGCCTGGTATGGACCGCCGAGAACGACGGGCAAAAAATTCAGTACGGTAAGGACCCGGAGACGAACCTATGGCACAGGTTTCTCTTCGGCTTCGTCGGTCTTTTGCCTCTTAAGGACCTGAGTTAGCGCGAGTGGCTTTGATCGAGGCCGGGCGAGCCGGTTTTTCAGAGCTTGGCAACTCGGGTCGTCACCACTAGAGGGATATAACTTGCGATTTCTTTTTGCCTAGTGAGTCCGCGCTTTAAGGTTGGCCGCGGCGACCTTTTCACTATCGTCCATCTCGCGGCGTTTGCTCCGTAATCCTTCTCGATATTATTTCCCCGCTACCGGAAAAGCAGCGCGGCTCATTCCGGCGAGCGACGGCAGCGGAAGAACGCAGAGGAACCGAAGCTCTAGCGGCGGCGAAGCAATCGATGGGCTGATTCTCCTACGCCTAAAGTTCCGTCTCCTGTAAAAACCGATCTTCAGTGCAGAAAGCTGAGATCGACGATCTGCGCGACCGTCAGCCCTCTCGCCTTCGGCTCTTCGCGGGCGAAGTCGGCGAGGACGACTTCGAGGCCCTTGAGCGTCGGCCGGCCGTCGTCGGGGAGCGAGCGCATGTAATTGTCGAACGCTTTCTCCGCCGTGGCGCGGTCGTCGGACTTCGCGAGCGCCATGATCTTCCGGATCGCCTCGCCCTTCGCCGTTTTGAAATAGCGCACGGCTTCCAGGTAGCCGGCCATGAAGCGGCCCACGAGCGGCGCCTGCGCCTGCAGCGTGTCCTCGCGCGCGACGACGCTCACGTGCGGAAACTCGACGCCCTTGGCGATGAAGTCGATGAGCGTCGACATGCCCATCTTCTGCGCGACGATTCCCTCTTCGGGAGTCAAGACCGTGGCCTGGATCGCCCCGGAGCGGAGCGCGACAAGACGCGCCTGCGATCCGCCGATCTGCAGCACCGAGACATCCGCGGCATTGACGCCCAGAAGGCCGAGCGCGAGCTTCACGACGAAATCGGTGTTGCTGCCGAAGCGGCTGATGCCGATTTTCTTGCCGCGGAGCTGCTCGCCCGTGGTGATCGACGGGACGGCGACGAAGACGTACGGGAGAATGTTCGTCACGCCGCCGATGATCTTGAGCTTCGCGCCCCGGACATAAGCGTTGAGAAACGGCGGGCCACCGGTCAGAAGAAGGTCGAGGCTCTTGCCGACCAAGGCCTGCGTCGAGATCGAGCCGCCGGCGATGAAGACCATCTCGAGCGCGAGATTCTGCTTGCGAAAGATGCCGGCGTCCTGTCCGAGGTAAAATGGCGCCGCGCCGTAAAAGCCGTTGAAGCCGACGCGCAGCGTCGTCGTCTGCGCGGCCGCCGAAGGCAGCCAACAGAGGAGTAAAGCGAAGCAGGCGGTGAACGCTTTCATGCGCCTCCTTTACATCGCGCTCTCGTTGAAGAAACGCCGCTTAGCCTATTAGACGAGCGGCGCTGAGGCAAGATGAAAAATCTTCGGTCGTGGAAACGAAAATCACAAGCCGCGGCAGCTTGTAAGTCCTATAAGCGCGGCAACAATAAAGGGGTAAGAACGTCGAATCGAGATCGGTCCGGCGCGCCGATAGGCGAATTCTTTAGCGGCGCGGGGAGTTCTGCACTGATGCTCTCCGATGCGGGTGGGGCAGCGCGCGGCGTTCCGCCTCAAACGCCGCTACAGTAGGTGGCTTACATCCAAACTGCCGATCTCCTCGATCGTCCTGCCGACCTGACTGCGCATGATCTTGCCGACGGCGCCGCAGAAGGCCGCGTCGTCGAACAGCAGCGAGCTCACGTAGCCCACGCTCTCGTGCTCCATGAAGAGAAAAATCTCCGACGGCCGGTCGTTGTGGATGTCCGAGTTGCAGGCGGCGGCGACCTCCACGAGCACGCCATACTCGCCGCGGAGTTGCGGTTTACCCGGCTCGCGCGGCATCCAGCGTGGCGGCCAGTTCGCAGCGCCACTGTGAGCCATCAACGGATGTGCGCGTAATTCCATGGCGCAGAAATATACGACCCTTCTTGATATGCAATCGGGTTAAATCCCGATCGGGATAAATTTTACGATCAATTTTGCGGGCCGGGGACGCGCGCTCCGGCGGCGGTCGCGGCCCTGCGCTCACGGTAAAATTCCGCGATCACGAAGCCGGCGATGATCACGAGCGGGAAGAACAAAACGCTCAGATGGAGACTGTAATGCGTGACCTTGTAGATGACGCCGCTCAAGCCGCCACCGATCAAAACCGAGGCGAGCGCGGTGAAGGTGTCGGAGGCCAGGAGCTTTAAATAATCCACGCCGTCGAGCCAGCTTTTGAAGCCCACGAAGAGGAACGCGGCGATGAGCACGAGAAAGATGAACAGCTCCTCATACCATTTCCAGCGGATGAGAAAGACAACGAACGGCCCGAGCACGAGCCAAAAACCGATCACGGCGCGCCACAGGCGCGGCGCGATTTTTTTCCACAGCAAGCGCACGTAATCCACCACCGGGCTCCTTCGGCGCGAGAGGCTTCGGGTTTAGCAGAGCGGCGACGCCTTTGCAATTGAAAAGCGTCACGCGCGCGCAGGATTCTTGCGCGCGGCGAGGAATTCGGCGAGCCAGAAGCACAAGAGGATGAGCGCCGGCCACGCCCAGAGATGCTCGTGCAGGCGGAAAGCGACGGCGGCGCCGAAAAGTTCACGGGAGGCGCTCGCGATCCAGAGGACGGCGAGCAGCGTCAAGCCGTCGAAGACAATCGGCGCGAGGCAGGCCGCGCCGTCGGAGGCGGCGCGCCCGGCGGCGAAGCCGTACGCCGCGGCAAGGAGGACCAGGACGACCACGAGTGCGTCGGTCTCGCGCGCATAGATGCCGACGAACGGCCCGACGATGAGCCAGGCGCCGAGCAGCGCGCGCGACAACCGGACCACGGCTCCTCTCAGCGATGAAACGGTGCGGCTCATGGCATATCTCTCCCGGCAGCGTCGATTATGCCTAAAACTTTAACGCGCGATGCGCGCCTTTGCCAGACCGTTTCACCATGGTTTTACACCCATCGGGTATCTACTCGCATTGATCAAAAACACCCGCGCGTGCACACTACTCCGAAGGAGGGGATGAAATGAAGGCAAAAATTCTTTTGCTCATCGGGTTGTTGATCGTGGCGGGCTGCAGCGCGTCGGCGGATGCCGACAAGCACGGCGGGGCCGCTAGCGTCGGCGTGGGCGATCAGTCCGCTCCGCGCAGATAGCGCGCAGGCGTTCTACTTCTTTCGGGCGGAAGAGCCCCGGTCCCGTCGCGTCATTTCGGCGGGTCGGCCGCGCTCTTCCGCCCGTTTTTTATGGTCCACGAGTTCCCTGAGATCTACCGCCTTGTTGTATCCGCCGCCTGCCGCCAGATCGGCGCAATTCTCTCCGAG
>Ga0075433_10000437_pt1 | contig 26874 bp, 31 predicted proteins | sample RhiMethybrSRZTD2_FD_75299 | JGI IMG/M metagenome (GOLD analysis project Ga0075433, IMG submission 75299) | Populus rhizosphere microbial communities from Tennessee, USA - Rhizosphere MetaG P. TD hybrid SRZTD2 | ecosystem: Host-associated > Plants > Roots > Rhizosphere > Soil | place: USA... | reverse complement strand
CGTCGGCGAGCTGCGCGAGCCGGTCGGTCTCGGCGGCCGCCGAACGGAGCGAGGACTCGAGTTCGCCGGGTGACCGGCGGCCTCGCAGGGCCAGCTCGAGCTCGGTCTTCAGGAGCGCGAGCGGGCTCCTGAGCTCGTGGCTGGCGTCGGCGACGAAGCGCCGCTCGCGGGCGAGCGTCTCCTCGAGGCGGCCCAGCATCTCGTTGAGCGTGACGCCGAGCCGGTACACCTCGTCCTTCGCACCGGGGAGAGGCAGGCGCTCGTCGAGCGACGATGCCGAGATGTCCGCGGCCCGCCGGCGCATCGCCTCGATCGGGGCCAGGGCCGCCCCGGCGAGCGCGTAACCGCCGAGGGCGGTGAGCAGGAGCGCGATCGGGCCGCCGATCAGGAAGGCGGTACGCAGGCTGGAGAGCGTCTCGGCGCGGTTCTCCCGGGTGGCGCCGACCACGAGGACGCGTGGATGCGTCCCGGATCCGAGCGCCAGCGCGAGCAGCCGGGCGGGCTCGTCGAGCCCGGGAACGGCATCGCGGTCGACGAACGTGTCTTCTTCCTGCGCACGACGGAGCTCCGAGCCGGTGAGCAGCCGGACGTGCCCGATCGGCGCCGTCGACGCCAGAACCCGGCCGTTTCCAGCGACCAGCTCGGCGAACGTCTCGCCGGACTCGATCAGGTCGCCGTTCGAGCCGGGCAGCGTCCCCGTTCGCCGCACGAGCGCCGAGACGTCCTGCGCTCGGGAGCGCAGCTCCTGGTCGAGCGAGCTGCTGAGGTCGGAAGCAAGTCGCGCGTAGACGAACCAGCAAGCGCCGGCGAGCACGACGGCCATCGCGATCGCGAACACGAGCGTCAGCCTCAGCCTGATCGGAATGCGGTTCATCCCTCGGTTCCGTCGCGAAGGCGGTAGCCGACGCCGCGGACGGTCTCGATCGAGTCGCGGTCGAACGGCCGGTCGACCTTCTCCCGGAGGTAGCGCACGTAGACGTCGACGACGTTCGAGCGGTTCTCGTAGGCGAAGTCCCACGCGTGCTCCAGCAGCTGGAGCCTCGACAGGACCTGACCGGGCCGCCGCATGAACGTCTCGAGCAGCGCGAACTCTTTCGGCGAGAGCCCGATCTCCGTGTCTGCGCGCCACGCGCGTCGAGAGCCGGGGTCGAGGCGGAGGTCGCCCACGACGAGCTCCGTCGGTCGCTCGACGCCGCCGCGGCGCGTGAGCGCGCGTAGCCGGGCGAGCAGCTCGGCGAACGAGAACGGCTTCGCGAGGTAGTCGTCGGCGCCGGCGTCGAGACCGGCGACGCGATCCTCGACTTCGTCGCGCGCCGTCAGCATCAGCACCGGAGCCCAGACGCCTGCGTTGCGAAGCCGGCGGCACGTCTCGAAGCCGCTCAACCCCGGCAGCATCACGTCGAGCACGATGGCGTCGTAGGGGTGCGCCTGCGCCATCCAGAGTGCCTCCTCGCCGCGACCCGCCACGTCGGCGGCATGTCCGTCCTCGCGCAGACCACGCCGGACGAGGCCTGCCATCTTCGGGTGATCCTCGACGATCAAGACGCGCACTGTTCTCATCTTGGCGCTCCCCGGATGAGAAGAGAATGAGAACGACAGTCTGCGCTCTCATGGCGGTTTCACCTCGGCTCCCTACCGTGCGCGCGGATCAATGGCGAAAGGAGCACGAGTTGAGCAAACGGCTGGTCATCCTCATCTCCGTCGCGGTCGCCGCCGTGGCGCTCGCCGCGGGCGGCGCGGCGTTCGCGTTCGCGGGCGGAGGCCACGGCGACGGGTCCGACTCCGAGAAGCCGGGAGCGCTGGACGACGGCAAGGAGCTGGTCCCGCAGGCGAAGGTCAAGCTCGCCCAAGCGGTGGCGGCTGCGCGAACCGCGGCCTCGGGGAAGGTCGGCCAGATCGACCTCGAATCCGACGCCGGCAAGGTCTTCTACGAGGTGGATGTTGGCAACCGCGAGGTTCGCGTCGACGCGTCGAGCGGAAAGGTCGTCAGCGTCGAGCGCCAGTCCTAGAGCTCACCGCCGGCGGGCGGCGCGGAGCCGCTCGGCTACCTGCGTCCCCGACTGCTCACGCCGCACCCAGTCCGGGAGAAACGGCTCGATGATCGCGTACCCCTCGCGGCCGCGCGCGATGAGGTCCTCGTGGGTGAGCGCACCGACGGCGCGCTGGATATAGGTGCTCGACGGTAGGCGGTGCCGGGCGCGGTAGTCGCCCGAGTACAGACGGCCGGGCTCGTCCGAGAGCGCGATGAGCACGAGACGCTGATTCTCGGTCGCCTCCTCCCAGAGGCGGGCGAAGTGGTTGTGCTCCGACTGCAGCACCTGCTCGAGGGCGGACTCGACGTCGGCCACGTCCGCCTCCTTGCCGGTCGGGACGAGCTCCCAGAGGAAGTAGGCGAGCTCCTGGGTGGCGTAGGGGTGACCGCGGGTCGCCGCGAGCAGCCGATCCAGGGCCTCGTCGCTGACGCTCCGCTGCGTGGCCGCGAAGCGCTCGCGGAGGAAGGGCGTGAACTGCTCGGCCGCGATCACCCCGAGCTCGGCATGCTTGGCGCTGCGCCAGAACGGCTCGTTGCGGTCGCTGAAGATCCTGTCAAGCAGATGGCGACGGCTGCCCAGATACACGTGGGCGACCTCCGGCTGGGTCTGGAAGACCGAACGCATCAGGTTCGGGAACCGCTCGTCGATGCGGATTACCTCCTGGAACTCGTCGAAGACGAGTGCGACACGACGCTTCCGTTCCGCGGCGATCTCGCCTGGTAGCTCGAGCAGCCGCTCGATCGTGTCGTCGATGTCCTCACGACGGGGCACCGGCTCGTAGCTGAACCGGAGCGAGGCGTCGTCGGGATCGACCTCGATCGTGGGGCGGACGCGGAGGCCTCGGAAGAGCGCCGTCGCCCGGTCGAGCGCGTGGCCTACCGGGGATTCGAGGTCCTCGTAGATCGTCCGCGAGAGCGCCGCCGCGAACCGCTCCTTCGTCGGCGTCTTCATCACGTCGCAGTACCCCACGAGCACCCGGCGACGAATGGCGTCCTGCGCGGCGCGGAGGACGAGCGACGACTTTCCATAGCGGCGCGGCGCGAAGATGACGACGTCCTGGCCGTTCCGCATGTCGGCGACCAGGTCGGCCAGCTCTCGCCCTCTGTCGGTGAACGCCTCGTCGAGGGCGAGCGCGCCGAACGTGAACGGATTCGTGTCCATATACGCTTTAGCACGATACACGCTCGTATACAGCGTCGCTCGATATTGTATAGTGCGGATCTGTATATTCGATTCGCTCGGCCAGAGCGTGGAAGATTCAGGTGTGGCGCGGTCTGCAACCCGTCCGATCGTCGGCGTCACGAGCTACGCGCCTGACGTTGTTGAGTGGGGCCCGTGGCACGAGCCGGCGGTGATCATCCCTTCGTCCTACGTGCGGGCACTGACGAACGCGGGGGCGCGACCGCTGATCGTGCCGCCCGACGACGGCTCCGCAGAGCAGACGCTCGACCTGCTCGACGGCGTCGTCTTCTCTGGCGGCACGGATATCGACCCGGCTGCGTACGGCGCTGAGACCGACCCGTCGACCGAGGGGGCGGCCACCGACCGCGACCGGGCGGAGCTTGCGCTCCTCGACGCCGCGCTCGCCCGAGACATGCCGCTTTTGGCGGTCTGTCGGGGCAGCCAGCTACTGAACGTCGGTCGGGGCGGCGACCTCGTCCAGCATCTCCCCGACGAGGTGGGTCACGATGAGCACCGCCGTCGCCGCGGAACCTTCTCGGAGCACGACGTGGAGGTGAAGCCCGAGAGCCGCCTTGGCGAAATCCTCTCGGGCCGCGTAGCGGTCAAATCGCACCATCATCAGGGCTTCGGCAGGCTTGGCCGCGGCCTCGATGCGGTCGGCTGGGCCGAGGATGGCACGGTCGAGGCGCTGGAGGACTCGACCCGCCGGTTCGCACTGGGCGTCCTGTGGCACCCCGAGGAGGCCGAGGATCCGGCGCTCTTCGACGCGCTCGTCGCGTCGGCACGGGCGTATCGGGCGGCTCGCGGGCGGTGACCGGCGGCGCCGCCCAGGCGGTGGAGGAGCGCCGGGAGGCGCAGTCGGCATGGGCACCGCTCAGGCATGGCCTCTTCAGGCGGCTCTGGGCAGCGCAGCTCGCGTCGAACGTCGGCACCTGGATGCAGAACGTGGGCGCCGTCTGGCTGATGGGTTCGCTGACCGGATCTCCCGCGCTGGTGGCGCTGGTGCAAACCGCGACGACGCTGCCGATCTTCCTGTTCGGACTGCCCGCCGGCGCGCTGGCGGACATCGTCGATCGGCGGCGGCTCCTGCTCGTCACACAGACCTGGATGCTCGTCTGCGCCACGGCGCTCGGCGTGCTGGCCACGGTCGACCTCGTCACGCCGGCCGTCCTGCTCGCGCTCACGTTCGCGATCGGAACCGGCGTCGCGCTCAACCAGCCCGCGTGGCAGGCGATTCAGCCGGAGCTCGTGCCGCGCGAGGACTTCGCGCAGGCCGTGGCCCTCGGGGGCATGAGCATCAACGTCGGTCGCGCGGCCGGGCCCGCGCTCGGCGGGGCGATCGTGGCGGCCGCCGGGCCGGAGTACGTCTTCCTCGTCAACGCGGCCTCGTTCCTCGGCGTCCTCGCGGTTCTGCTGACGTGGAAACGGGAGCGGCGCTCGACGCCGCTACCCGCGGAGCACGTGGTCGGAGCGGTGCGCGCCGGTCTTCGTTATGCGCGCCACGCCCCCTCGCTGCGCGCGGTGCTCGTCCGCACCGGACTGTTCATCATCCCGGCGAGCGCGCTGACGGCCCTCCTTCCCGTCGTCGCTCGCGACCACCTCGGGCTGGGCGCCGAGGGTTACGGCCTGCTGTTGACCGCGTTCGGCGGCGGTGCCGTCCTGGCCGCCGCTGCGCTCCCGCGGCTCCGAGCCCGGGAGCCGCTCGACCTGATCGTCGCGGTGGCGTCCGTGGTGCTCGGCCTTGTCGTGCTGGCCGTGGCGCTCCTCGAGTCGCCGGGTGTGATGGCGGCGGTGCTCGTCGTCGGCGGCCTGGGGTGGCTGCTTGCGATCGCGAGCCTCAACGTGTCGGTGCAGTACTCGCTGCCGGGGTGGGTGCGCGCACGCGGGCTCGCGGTCTACCTGCTCCTCTTCGGAGGCGGAACGGCGGGCGGTAGCGCACTTTGGGGCGTGATTGCTGGAGCGGCCGGGACGAAAGTCGCCCTCGGTGCCGCGGCGGCGGCGCTCGTCGTGGGCGCCGCCGGCGCCTTCCGTTACCGGCTCGGGATCAGCGAGCGCCTCGACCTTCGTCCGGCACTGCACTGGCCGGAGCCGACCGTCGTCGCCGACCTCCACCCGGGTCAGGGACCAGTCCTCGTCACGGTCGAATACGAGGTACCGACCGCCTCTGCGGAGGAGTTCGCCGTCCTGATGCAGCGGATCGAGCGGATGCGACGCCGGACGGGCGCGGTGGGCTGGGGCCTCTACCAGGACTCATCCGATCCCGACCGTTTCGTCGAGAACTTCGTCGTCGACTCCTGGGACGAGCACCTTCGCCAGCACGCGCGCGTCACGGAAAGCGACCGGCGTCTCGAGGAGCACCGAAATGCTCTCCTCGTTCCGGGGACGTCGCCCCGGGTCCGCCATCACATCTCGGCCTACGGCCGAGGCGGCGCCGTCGACGTCCTCCATGCGCCGATGGCAGCCGGCGAAGACCTTTCCACCGAATGACGCGGAGTCGGTTCTACCGCTCCGGTCGCCAGCCGCTGGCTCGTTTGAAGCGCTCGTTCGAGACGTGCTCGCCGTTGCGGCAGACGTTGTAGACGCCGCTCGGAACCGCGAGGCCCGCGACGAGGGCGCGCCCCGCGTCGGCTACATGGAGGGTGGAACGGTAGCGGGGGTCCGGCAGCTCACTGGCTGTGCCGGGACCGTCGAGGAGACCGAGGCGCAGGACGACGCCGCGGCGACCCGGGGCCGCGAAGCGAGCCGCCTCCTCCTCGGCCGCGAGCGCCGAGCGCAGGTGCTCGGGCACGTCACCGAGAGGTGTCTCCTCGTCGACCTCTCCTTCGGACTGGTAGAGGAAAGTGACGCTCGGCTGAACGAACACTTCGGTCTTCGCGGCGATCGCACCGTTGACGAGGAGCCGTGAGCCCTCCGCTCGCAAGCGGTCGTTGAGTCGCCAGGCTTCCGGGTCACCGGCCTGCTCGCGCGCCGGGATATGCGTTGCGAGGTGCAGGATTGCCACAGCACCGTCGACGGCGCGCGCCACCGCTACCGGGTCGAACAGGTCCAGCTGCGCGGGCGGGGGAGCGTCGATCTCGTGGCCCTTCGCAGCGAGGAGCGGGATCGTGGCGTGGCCGAGAGTGCCACTTCCGCCGGTCACCAGGATGCGCACGTCGCACGTCCTACCACGTTCTTCAAGAACCCGAGTTCGGCCGGGGAGGCTCGATGCCCTCCCCGGCCGAGATCGGTTTAAGCTGCCTGTGCCAGGTCCTTCGAGTCGGCGAGGCGGGTAAGTGCCTCCTGCTCGAGCTGGCGGACGCGCTCCCGCGTGATCCCGAGCCGGCGGCCGATCTCCTCGAGGGACACCGGGCCGTCGTCCTCGAGCCCGAAGCGGAGCTCGATCACCTGCCGCTGGCGGTCCGGAAGCGCCGCGACCGCCTGCCGCACGGCCTCCTTGCGGAGGAGCTCGTCGGCTTCCTCGTCGGGCGCCTGCTGCTCGGCGGCGTACAGGTCGCCGAGCGACGCGCCACCCTCGTCGCCGACTGGCTGGTCGAGGATTGCGAGCGCCTGGGCTGCGTCAAGTGCGTCGCGGACGTGATCGAGGGGCAGTCCGGCCTCCTCGGCCAGCTCCTCCTCGGTCGGCTCGCGACCGTACTTCGCGACCAGGTCGCGCCTCGCCCGCGAGAGCTTCTGGCGCCGCTCGTTGACGTGGACCGGAATCCGGATCGTCCGCGACTGGTTCGCCACCGCGCGCTGCACGGCCTGGCGAATCCACCAGACGGCGTAGGTCGAGAACTTGAAGCCCTTGCGCCAATCGAACTTCTCCACGGCTCGGACGAGGCCGATGATGCCTTCCTGGATCAGGTCTCCAAGCGGCAGCCCGTGACCCTGGTACCGGCGCGCGACCGACACGACCAGTCGGAGGTTCGACGTGATCATGCGGTTCTTCGCCTCGACGTCGCCGCGCTCGATGCGCTTCGCGAGCTCGACCTCCTCAGCCGCCGTGAGCAGCTGGTAGCGACCGATCTCGCCGAGGAAGAGCCCGAGCGAGTCGGCAGCCTCGCGGACCTCCGCAGCCTCGGCCTTCGAGAGCTCGTAGGCCTCCTCGTCCTCGATGCGCTCGTCGTCAGGTGTGGTCATGAGGTCTTCAAATGTGCGAATCAGAATCAACTCCTTGCTGGTACTGGCCCCGCGCGCCTTACGGGGGAGAGATGAGGCGCGCTTCACCTCTTGAAACGTCGAAAGGGCCTGCCCTATTCCGGTTCCGCACCTAGGTGAGCCAGCTCGCGAGCCGGAGCACGTCGCGCGCGATGTCGTCGACCGACCGGTCATCGGTCTCCACCAGGTGGTTCTCCGGCCGCGTCTGGTCCAGGCGCTCTTTCCACCAGCGCGCTCCGTCGATCTCGGGGTCGGGATTCCCAGGCTCGCGATGACGGATCCGCTGCTTCAGCACGGAGAGCGGGGCGTGCATTCGCACGAGGGTGACCGCAGCCCCCGGTACCGCCTCCGAGACGAGGCGCAGCTCTGAACGCTGCTCGAGAAGACCGGACAGGAGAAGCCGCGATGCGCCGAGCGCGGCGAAATTCGGCCAGATCGCCGCAAGGTTTGCGTACACCAGTCGTGCGCGCGAGCTCTCCATTTTGTCCGTCCAGCAGCCCGCGATCTCCTCGAGTTCGACCGTGGCGTGTTGGGCGCCGGCGTCGATGAGCAGCGCGTCAGCCGCGTGGAGCACCGCGGTTTTTCCAACCCCGATGGGGCCGGTCACGAAGAGGACGGGAACGACACTCGGAGGCATTTGCCGAATGTTTTTGTCTTGAGTCGGCGAACTCAGGACTCAAGGAGGTTTCACATGAGTGGCTATGCAGTGGCCCATCTTGACGAGATCGACGAGATCAGCGACGGCCGTTGTCCTTCGCGGCCGGTCAGGCACCACTTCGGCATCACGTCCTTCGGCGTGAACACCTGGACCGGACGTGCGGCGGGCGACCGGTCATCAACGAGCACGACGAGTCGCATGAAGAGGACTCGCAGGAGGAGCTGTACCTCGTCCAGCGCGGCCGCGCGAGGTTCGAGTTGGACGGCGAGCGAGTAGATGCCCCGGCCGGCACGTTCGTCTTCGTCCGACCCGACGTCAAGCGGACGGCCTTCGCCGAGGAGCCGCAGACGACGCTCGTCGCGATCGGCGGGACGCCGGGAAAGGCATATGAACCCCACGGCTACGAGGTCTGGGCGCCGCTCCGTCCGCTCTACGAGGCGGGCCAGTACGCCGAGGCTGCCGACCGCGGCCGCGAGCTGATCAAAGGCCATCCCGAGTACGCCATCGTGACCTACAACGTCGCGTGTTGCGAGGCCCTCGCGGGGCGGACGGACGATGCGCTCGGGCACCTGCGACTCGCCGCGGAGCGCTCGGATCAGCTTCGCACCCTCGCCGCCGAGGACTCCGACCTCGACTCGATCCGCGACCAGCCCGCGTTCAGGGAGCTGGTCAGCCGCTAGGGCCGGATCGGCGGGCGACGAAGACGTATTCGCGGCTTTCGTCGTCCAGCGCCTGTCGGTCGAAGCCACCGAACAGCGCCTCGAGCTCGAGCCCCGCGACATCGAGGAGCCCGAGCCATTCGTTCTTGGTTGTCCACCACAGCGAGCTCGTGCCGCCGTCGTCGAGCCTAATGTCGATCCGGTTGTCGCCGACGGCGTACCGGATCGTGTGCGGAACCGGTTCGTCCTGGTGCTGACCGTGGAGCCGGGCAGCGATCTGATGATCGAACGCGAAGGCGTTCCACGCGAACCGTCCGCCCGGACGGAGCGATGCTGCCACACGTTCGAACGTACGTCGCCGGTCGGGCCAGGTCGCCAGGTGCAGGAGCGACCGGAAGGGGCAGTAGATCAGCGCCGCCGGCTCGTCGAGCGTCAGCTCACGCATGTCGACTTCGCGCAGATCGAGATCGACGCCCGCCTCGGCGGCGCGGGCTCGCGCCTGTTCGAGCATCGCGGGCGAGGAATCGACTCCGATCACTGACCGACCCGTCGCCTTGGCAACGGGAATGGCGACTCGACCGTTGCCGATCGCAAGCTCGACGAGCGGACCGTCGGCATCGCTCGCGAGCTCGATGTAGAAGGCGATGTCCTCCGTCATCTCGGCCGACCACTCGTCGTATCGGCGCGCGAAGCCCTCGTCCCAGCTCACGAGGCGATGCTACGGCAGCTGATCGACCACGGTCCGGGTCACCTCATTCCTTTTTTCCTGCTCGCTCTAGAGTTCCGGGCGATGGAGTCGTCGACGGTCGTTGCGCGGGCGGCGCGGGCGCGGCGGCGCCTGGAGCTGCGTTCGCGGGCGGCGTGGCTCGGCCCGCTGGTCTACGTCGTGGTCCTCGCCGTCGCGATCGCGGTCCGGGGGCTGCCGACCTCGCGCGACGCGCTCATCTTCTGGATCCTGCTCGGCCTCCTTGCGGCGTCGCTCACGAACATGCGCCGGTGGTTCCGGGGACTGGTCGTGGACTGGCTGCCGTTCGCGGTCGTCCTGTTCGGCTATGACCTGCTGCGGGGATACGCGGACCGGCTGTTCGCACCGCACATCTGGCCGCAGCTGCGGATCGACGAGTGGCTGTTCGGCGCCGTTCCGACGCCGTGGCTGCAGGCGCGGCTATGGAACCCGGCCCACATCGACTGGATCGACTACGCCGCCTGGGGCGTCTACCTGACGCACTTCTTTGCGACGCTCGTGGTCGCCGCGTGCCTGTGGCTGGTCGCGTACCGGCTGTTTCGGCGCTACATGGCCATGGTGATCGTGCTCGCCGTCGCCGGCCTCGCGACCTACACGCTGTTCCCCGCGGTCCCTCCCTGGATGGCCGCCGAGAACGGAGACCTCGCGCCGACGAGTCGGATCGTCGGGTTCGTGTCCGAGGCGGCGCCGATCGGGCACTTCGGGGCGATCTGGGAACACGGCACGCGCTACGCGAACGACGTCGCCGCCATGCCGTCGTTGCACGCCGCCTACTCGATGCTGATCGCGCTCTTCTTCTGGCGGCTCGTGAGCCGGCGCTGGCGCCCGTTGCTCGCCGCCTACCCGCTCGCGATGGCCTTCGCGCTCGTCTACACGGGAGAGCACTACGTCTCCGACATTCTCGTCGGCTGGGCGTACGCGGCCGCCGCGTACTTCGGGGTCGAGGCCCTCGCCCGGCGGCGCGCAGCGGTCCGGCGTGAGTAACGCGCTGCTTCTCGTCATCCCGCTCGGCGCGCTCCTCTACCTCGCGCTGATCGGTGCCGGCCTCGCCGCCTGGTTCAGCCCGCGATTCCCGGCGGACGCCCAGGCCGCGCTGGCCGTGCTGGTCGGCGCGGCGCTTGTCGCCGTCGCCAGCGCGGTCGTTCCGCTCGGCGTACCTGCACGGCCCCTGACGGTGTCCGTGGCCGCCGCTGGCGCGCTCGTCACGGCGCTGTTCGCCCGCCGTGTCATCGCCGTGCTCCGGGCCGGAGCCGTGCCGCTCGCCGTCGCGGTCTGCGCGGTCGTCCTGGCCGGCGCGCCCGCGCTCGCGCGGGGGAGCTGGCAGGCCTCGACGCTCTTCGGAAGCACCGATCCGTACCACTGGTCGTCGCAGGCCCGCCAGTACCAGAACCACCCGACCGCAAAGCCGTTCTCGGATCATCCGGACCGGCTGACCTACGAGCGTTCGCAGTCGCAGCACTGGGCGTTCGCGCTTCCGTTCGGCGACCTGCAGCTCGCGTGGTTCACCGGCGTCGACCCCCCGGACGTCTACGAGGCGCTCGCCGCCGTCGTGTTCGCGCTGCTCCCGCTGGCAGCGTTCGCCTGCGCGCGCGTCTGCTTCCGGTGGCGCGGGCGGTGGGCGGCCGTTGTCGCGCTCCTCGTCGTCGCGGATGCAAACCTCCTGTACGCGACCCACTTCTCGTGGCAGCAACAGTTGGCCGGCACGGCGTTTCTCTTCGGCGCGGCGGTCGCGCTGCGGCTTGCGCTCGAGCCGGGCGCGCAGCGGCGTGAGGCGACCCTAGCGGCGCTCCTCGCGGCGGCCTCCCTGGCCAGCTACCGGCTCGGCTTCTCGCCGTACTTCGTCGGTCTACTCGCGGTGGTCGTGGTCGGCTACGCGCTGGGTCGACGCCACGACCTCCTTCGCATCGGCCGTCGCCTGGGCGGCTTCGTCGTCGCGTTCGCCGCACTCGGAGCGCCGTCGATCGCGGCCGTTCTCCTCGGGATCCAGGACTTCTATGCTTCGGGGAGCTTCTCGACGAAGCAGAAGCGCGAGTTCCCCGACGGCCAGATCGCCGAGGCGCTCGGGCTCGTGCCACGCCTCTGGGCGCGTCAGGACGGCTGGAGCCGGGTGGTCACGATCACATGGCTCGTCGCCGCGTCCGTCGCGGCGGCGGCCCTGCTCCTCTACGGCTACCGGGCTCTTCGGCGCGCCGGGCTTCCGCGGGCCGATTTCCTCGCGGCGGGTGTCGGCGTGACGCTCGTCCTGTACTTCGTCTTCCTGCTCCCGTCCTTCGCGTCGTACCTGTCCTTCAAGGTACTCGCGTACGGGGCGCCGTTCCTGCTTCTCCTCGTTGTCCTCCCGGCCGCGCTCGGGCGGCAGTGGGGTGGGCTCGTCCTCGCCGCGGCCGTCGCGCTCCTGATCATGCCCTCGACAGCGGTGGCAACCGCGATCGCCATCGACAAGACCAGAACCCCGGGCAATCTCGCCCAGCTCGCCGCCGCTCCGCTGCCGCGGGACGCGGTCGTGTCCGTCACGCTGGACGATGCGTGGCAGCAGGCGTGGGCGGTCTACTACCTGCGCGCGCACCGGATCTCGGTCGAGCACGCGTCGTTCGTGCTGACGGGTGAAGGACGGCACCGCGATCCCGCGCTTTTCCGGCACCGGCCGGTCAACTACGTCGTCGGGGACGACCCAGTCGGCAAGGTGATCTGGCGGCGTGGCGGGCTGGCGGTCAGCGCCTGCCCATCCGGTATCGGGGCTCGGGCGATGGCGGCCGCGGCTGCGTGCAGCCCTTAGAACTCGAACCGCGCCGAGACCTTTGACTTCGGGCACGCCAGCTCGCGGGCGGCCGATCTGCCCGCGTCGCCCATCTACGATCAGAGCTCGCTCGTGCTCGAACTCGATCTCGCACTCCCCGCCGCGCAGGTTCTCGAGGAATGCCGCCGACGCGGCATGGTCATTCGAAGCGAGCGTGAACTAGCCGGACGAGCCGGCAGCCATCATTGGCATCTTCGGATGCCAGGTCGTCCGGGCACGCTGGAGCTGAACGAGTGGCAGAACCGGGTGTGGGTGAAAGTGCACCCGCGGCGCGATGGTGGTTGGGCAGCTGACGTCGCACACGAGCTCTCCGCCCAGCCCACCCGGTAGCGCTCTGAGGACGCCGGGGGCCGGTCCCCCAACCGGCCCCGGCTGCCTTGTCGCTCCCCCTGGGCTAGCGGGGGAGTCCTGCTGCCGCCGTCCGCCTCCGGATCTCCTTGGGGCGGTGGTCGGCGATCGAGTACCTGAGCGCGGTCAGAGCTCTCGGCAACCACGCCTCGCCACGAGCAGCTCCCATGCTGTGGCGGAGCTCCGCGGCGCGCTCATCGGCGAGAAGCCGGTGGGTATGCGCGTCGATGAACATTCTCTCTCCGCCTCCATCTACTCGACAACAACTATCTTGAGATCGAAATTTATAGGACGAGTAGCTTGACGTCAAGCAAAATTTTCGGCACAATCGTCGCGTGACGGTCGAGACGAGCCAGAAGGATCAGACGGCTACGGAGCCGGACTCGGTCGACCGGTTTCTCGAGGAGTGGAACGAGGACGTTCCGGAGCTCGATCTCGAGGTCGAAGGGATCGTCGACCGCATCTACGCGCTCTCCAAGCGCCTGCGCCAGAGCGCCGACGACACGTTCGCCGTGTACGGGCTCAACAACGGCGAGTGGAAGGTGCTGCTGGCGCTGCGGCGGACGGGAACGCCCTACCGGCGCTCGCCCGGATGGCTAGCCGAGCATCTCTGTCTGTCGAGCGGCGCGATGACGAACCGTCTCGACCGGCTGGAGCAGGCGGGCCTCGTGCAACGTCTGCCGGACCCGAAGGACCGGCGTGCCCTGCAGGTCGAGCTGACCGAGGAGGGGCATCGCGTCTGGAAGGAGTCGATCGGCGCGCAGGCGACCAAGGAGGCGGGCATCGCGTCGGCGCTCGACGAGACGGAGAAGCGGGAGCTCACGGCGCTCCTGCGCAAGCTGATGCTCTCCTTCGAGCGGGATCAGTAGCCGGCCGGTCTCAGGCGATAGACGGCCACCGCGGCGGCGCCGCCCTCCACGTCGTCGACGATCCAGCCTTGTCGGACCGCGGTGAGAAACTCCTTCGCGATCGGCCTGCCGGGGTCGGCGATCAGCGCTTCGCCGCGCGTGCTCACGAGCCTCGGTAGCAGCTCGAGCAGCGGCTCGAGGTTCCGGCGCTCGTAGAGCACGTCGCCCGCGAGCACGAGGTCCCAGGGCGCGCCGGCGATGAGCCGGTCGGGAGCGTTCCAGTCGCAGACCGCCGTCTCGACGCGCGCGCCGTTCCGCCGCGCGTTCCATTCCGCGAGCGCGACGGCCTCCGCCGACCAGTCCGTCGCAAGCACTCGTGCGCCGCGGCTCGCCGCGGTGATGCTCGGAAGCGCGAGGCCGCAGCCGAGCTCGAGCACGCGGAGCCCAAGGACATTGAGCCTGGAGACGGCGCTCGCGAGGGCCACTCCGCTCGGCCAGAGCTCCGCCCAGTAGGGGAGGAACTCGTCGTGCTCGAATGCGTGCTCGTCGAGCAGCGCCTCGCTGTCGCGGGGGAGCAGCACCGCGAGCTCGACGTCCCCCGTCGAGACCACCGCCTCGACTACGCTGACCGAAACCACGCTCCCAGTAGCGTAGGCTGCTCGAGTGAGCGTCGGCAGCCGGCACAAGAGCGTCGTCCTCATACTTGCCCGCGAGTTCGCTACGCGCCTGGCGACGCCGATGTTCATCACGGATGCCGATGGCAACCTGATCTTCTTCAACGAACCGGCCGAGCAGGTCGTCGGGCGTGCGTTCGCCGATTCCGGTGAGATGTCCGCCGCGGAGTGGCGGGCGCTGTTCAAGGTCGTGGATCCGGAAGGGAACCCGATGCCGCTCGAGAAGCTCCCGAGCGGCATCGCTCTGAACGAGCGCCGTCCGTCGCACGCGCACCTCACGGTCGGCTGGCCCGACGGCCGGCTCCGCGAGATCGCCGTCACGGCGTTCCCGCTCTTCTCGCGCTCGGCCGAGTTCGAAGGTGCGGTCATCGTCTTCTGGGAGGAGCCCGGCGCCTCGGCGGGCTGAAGCCGCGCGTGGAGGTGAAGATCTGGGGCTGCCGCGGGTCCCTCGCGACGCCGGGCGTGGAGACGCTCCGGTACGGCGGTAACACGTCGTGCGTCGAGGTGCGCGTCAACGGCGCGGTGCTCGTCTTCGACGCCGGCACGGGGGCGCGTCGGCTGGGAGCGGCGCTCGCCGAGGAGGGTCCCGAAGAGCTCCATCTCCTGCTGACGCACCTGCACCTCGACCACCTCGAGGGGCTCGGCTTCTTCGCTCCTCTGCGCCGCCGCGGAAATGTCGTGCACATCTGGGGCCCGCCGTCTCCGGTGCGCAGCCTGGCAGAGCGCATCAGCCGCTATCTGTCGCCGCCGCTCTTCCCGGTGCAGCTCTCCGACCTTGACGCCACGATTCACTTCCACGACGTGCCGGACGGCGAGTGGGAGATCGCAGGGGCCAGGCTGACGGCCGGGCATGTCATTCACCTGGGGCCGACGGTCGGTTACCGGATCGAGCACGACGGCTGGTCACTCGCCTACCTGCCGGACCACGAGCCGGCGCTCGGGGTCGAGTTGATCCCTACGCACTCCGAGTGGATCTCCGGGTACCCGATCGCGCACGGCGCCGACGTCCTGCTGCACGACGCCCAGTACACGGACGACGAGTACGCGGCGCGGATCGGCTGGGGTCATTCGAGCGTCGACACGGCGGTCGCCTACGCGCAGGCCGCTCACGCGGGGCGCCTCGTCCTCTTCCACCACGACCCCGTCCACGGGGATGTACAGCTGGAGCACATGCTCGGCCACGCCTGCGGCCTCTGGCGCAACGGCGGTCCGCCGCCGACGCTCGCGTCGGAGGGAATGGAGATCAGCCCGTAGCGAGCGCCCGGAGCTCCCGGGCGAACGTGCCGCCGCCGATCGTACGGGCCGCCGCCGGCCCCGCGGCTTCGCGGACGGCTCGGTCCGAGGTCACGAGCCAGTAGGGCTCGCCGCTCGCGGCGAGTCTCGCCGCCTCCGCCACGATCACGTCGTCGGCGCTGATCGTCCCGCTGCCGACGACGCGACCGCTTGAGCAGCCGTCCTCCAACGCCGGCGCCGCGCCGTCGTAGACCACGAGGGTGCTGCAGTCGCGGGCCGTCGCCCACGAGCAGGCGAGGAGCGCCGTCTCGGCCTCGCCGAGATTCGGCCAGACGGACCGGAGGACGTTGCGCGCGTCGACGAGGACGACGGGCCGGTCCGGCGCGCCGGCAGCGCTCAACGTTGTTTGCGGGCGATTGCGCGCGCGAGCTCGTCCTTGTTCATGCGCGATCGACCCTCGACGCCGAGCTTCTTCGCCCGCCTGTACAGCTCCTCCTTCGTGTTCCCGCGGGCGTCGACGCCGCCGTACGTGGGTTTGCTCTGGTTCGGGCCACCGCTCTCTGCGCCCGGGTCCGAAGGCCCTTTCTGGCGCTTCGCGACCCAGCGGTCGCCCTTGCGCTCGAACGAGTGCTTCAGCGCGTCGTAGGCCGTGCGATGTGCGCGCTCGCCCTCGCCGTAGGTCTCGACGGCGCTGTCGTGCACCTTCGCCCAGGTGCGTTGCGCCTTGCTCGAGGACCGCCGGATCGTGCTCGGCATCTCCTTTCTCGCAGGCATCGCATGTCACCTCGCTCGGTTCGAGATTCCTCGTCCATATGCTGACCGGCCATGGAGATTCGAAACGCCCGCTGTCTCGTGACAGGTGCATCGAGCGGCATCGGCCGCTCGGTGGCGCGCCGTCTGGCGGGCGAGGGCGCGCGCGTCGTGGCCCTCGGGCGCGACGCAGGCTCACTCGCGGGGATGGGGGAGCAGGCGATCGTCGCCGACCTCACGGAGCCGGAGGCCTGGCGGCGCGTGGCGGAGGAGGCGGGGGAGGTCGACGTCCTCGTCAACAACGCGGGTTCGGGCTGGGCCGGGGGCTTCGGGGAGATCGAGCCCGCCGAGGTCGAGCGCCTCGTCGCGCTCAACCTCGTCGCGCCGATCCTGCTCGCGCGGGCGCTCGTCCCTGGCATGCTCGCCCGCGGGCGCGGCTGCGTCGTCAACGTCGCCTCGATCGTCGCGCACACGGGCGGCAAGGATGAGGCCGTGTACGCGGCGACGAAGGGCGGGCTGGTCGCATTCTCCGAAAGCCTGCGCCAGGAGCTCGCGGGCACGCCCGTTCGCGTGTCGGTCGTCAGCCCGGGCGTCGTGGACACACCGTTCTTCGAGCGCCGAGGGCGGCCGTACAGCCGCGAGTGGCCGCGGCCGATCCCGCCGGAGCGCGTCGCGGATGCCGTTGTTCGCGCGCTTCGAACGGGCCGCGCCGACGTCTTCGTCCCGCGCTGGATGGCGCTTCCCGCTCGCCTCCGCGGCGTGGCACCGGGCCTCTACCGCCGGCTGGTCGACCGCTTCGGCTAGCAGCATGGGGGAAATGGCGTTTCCCCCATGAGCCCCCTCGCGAAAGCAGACGCGCGTCCCGCGCTGTGGCTGCGGCTGGCAGAGCCGGCCTCCGCCAGAAGGACTGTCAGCGCGAGGCGACGGCGCGTAGCGACTCGCGGCTAGAGAGCATGGGGGAAATGCCGTTTCCCCTATGAGCCCCTTCGCGAAAGCAGACGCGCGTCCCGCACTGTGGGTGCGGCTGGCAGAGCCAGCCTCCGCCAGAAGGACTGTCAGCGCGAGGCGACGGCGCGCAGCGACTCGCGGAGCGAGCTCATCGACTGCAGGACGGCGGTGGGCTCGTAGCCGCAGTGCGCCATGCAGTTGTCGCAACGCGGATCGCGTCCGCGCCCGTACTTCGACCAGTCCGTGGTCTCGATCAGCTCCCGGTAGGTCTTCGTGTATCCGTCCGCCATCAGGTAGCACGGCCGCTGCCACCCGAAGATGGAGTAGGACGGGATGCCCCACGCGGTGCAGGAGAAGTCGACCTTCCCCTCGAGGAAGTCGAGGAAAAGCGGCGTGTGGTTCAGGCGCCACTTCTTGCGGCGGCCGCCGGCGAATGCCTCGCTGAAGAGCTTCCGCGTCTGGGTGACGCCGGGGAAGTGCTCCTGGTCGGGCGCCTTCTCGTACGCGTAGGCCGGCGAGATCATCATCGAGTCGACTTCGAGCTCGTCGTTGAGGAAGTCGAGGACGTCGCGGACGGTCTTCGGCGAGTCGGTCGTGAGAAACGTCGTATTCGTATTCACGCGGAAGCCGCGCCGCTGCGCCTCGAGGATCCCGTCCACCGCCTTGTCGAACGTCCCCTCACGCTCGACGAACCGGTCGTGCCGCTCCCGCATCCCGTCGAGGTGGACGACCCACGCGAAGTAGGGAGAAGGCTCGAAGTCGTCCATCTTCTTGCGCATCAAAATCGCGTTCGTGCATAGAAAGACGAACTTCTTGCGCTTGATTAGCTCCCGGGCCATAACGTGAACCTCAGGGTGGACGAGCGGCTCGCCGCCCGCGATCGACACCATCGGCGCCCCGGCCTCCTCGATCGCAGCGAGCGCCTGATCGACCGGCATGCGCTGGCGCAAGATGTGGTCCGGGTGCTGGATCTTCCCGCAAAAGGAGCACGCGAGGTTGCACTGGTAGAGCGGCTCGAGCTCGACGAGCAGCGGGAACTTCTCCCGGCCGGACAGCTTCTGTCGCAGCAGGTACGAGGCGATCCGGACGCTCTGGCGGACGGGAATCGACACTTAGGCCGAAAGCCTACGCCAAGCGGCACACGGCCCGTCCCGGCTTCGCAGTGCGTCAACCATCAACCTGGCGAGAAGGGCGCACGAGGCGGTCGTCTCTCGTCGAAACATGCCACGGATATCCTCTCGGTGAGCGCGTGGGTCGCGGAGCATCCGAAAGCTGACCGAATTCGAACTCCGACGCAAGGATGGCACTGTTCTCGCTCGCTGGGCGGAACAGCGCTACTTTCCACCGGAGACGCCGATCGAGGACACGGTGGTCCTCGTGGTCAACGGCCGCGTGATCGGCGAGTTAGACGGGTGGCCTACTCTGCCCGATCGGCATGGCCAGTTTCACGAATCCGCCCAGGCCCGCAGATCGGCAATCCCGGCTGCCGCCTCCACGCTGCTCCCCGCGAGCCATTCCTGGATATAGATCTAGCCGCCCCAAAAGCCTTGTGGCGTCTTCTCGACAGTCAACACCTGCACGAGACAACCGTTGCGGCAAGTGCTCGACCAAGCACGGATTGAGACGGAGCGGCTGCTGCTCCGGCCTTTCGAGGCCGCGGACAGTCCCGTAGTTCAGCGGGAGCTTTCCCGTGTCGAGATGGCGCGGATGCTCGCCGTCCCTCACCCGTACCCGGAGGACGGAGCTGCGACATGGATCGCGACGGCGCGACCTGGCCGTGACTTCGCGATCGTGTTGCGCGAGACCGGCGAGATGATCGGGGGATCACCATCGAACCGAGCGAGCAGCATCGGCGGGCGGCGCTCGGTTACTGGTGCGCGGTCGGGTTCTGGGGACAGGGGTACGCGACGGAGGCGGTGCGTGGGGTCATCGATTACGGGTTTCGTGTGCTCGCGCTCCATCGCGTGCACGCGGACTGTCATGGCGACAATCCGGCATCCCGTCGGGTTCTTGAGAAGGCGGGGATGAAGTTCGAGGGTCGGCTCCGTCAGCACTCTTTCCGCCTCGATCGCTTCGCAGACAAGCTCCAGTTCGGCGTGCTCCGCGACGAGTGGCTCAGTTGACAGGGCGGCTGCTCTGAAGCGTGCCTGTCATCCGAAGGCACCGCAGAGAAACAGGTGGTGTAATGCAGGTAGTGATCCGCGCCGTCACCGTTGCGGCAGTTCTAGCGCTCGCGCTCGTGTTCGCTCTGCCGGCTGATGCGGCCGCACCCAACTACATCCTGATCAGCGGGCCACGACTCGAGCATTCCGTCCTCCTCGCCGACTGGAACGAGAACCTCGACTTGATGAGCGCTCTCATCGGCGCCCCGAGGGCCAAGGGACGCGCGATTCAAGGCCTTCGACGTCGTCCGAGCTTTGACCTCGCCGAATTCTGGGCCTGGACACTTCAAACGCCACCGACGCAGCCAAGCGAGGCCACCCAGCACGGCCGGTTGTTTCCGGCCCACGGCCACAAACCCGCGGTCATCCGCCTGATGGTCAACGGCCACAGCTTTCCCCGACTCCTGCCACGAAGCGTGCGCGAGATCCTTGCTCGTCACCGCGTTCCGCTGCGTCTCTGACCGTCACAAGTTGATCACCCCGGCCCTTACGCGAGCTGCGCCTCCCGCAGCGTCGCTCCGGCACGCCTGAGCGCGCGAAACGCCCGCACACCGGCCGGGAGCGTACGAGGGTGCAGCAACCGGCGTCCGGCCTCGTCGACGACGACGCGGAGGACGATCAGCGGACGATCACCGGCGGCCTCGGCGAGCCAGTACGACTCCATGTCGACCGCGAGCACGCCGTCCTCTCGGAGGCGTTCCCGCTCTTCGGGGCCGGCGATGCGCTCCGCCGAGAACACCGGTCCGGTATGGACCCGCAGGCCACGGCTTTCGAGCGCGGACGCCAGCGACCGGCTCGCCGTGCACGGTCGTGTGCCCGCGCCGGAACGCAGTTCGTCCGCGAGAACGACGTCGCCTGCGCGCAGCACCGCATCCGCCGCGCCGCAGAAGCCGGCGACGGCCACGGCGTCCCCGTTGGAGACGTCGGCGGTGCGGCCGCCCATCCCGGTGCGCCGAACGTCGAGCCCACGCAGAGCGAGCGCCTCGATCCGAAGCGGCGCCAGCACGACGAGCCTCACGGCGGGTTGCGGACGTAGCGCCCGAGCGCCATCACGGGGAAGATCACGCGATAGAGGTGGTAATTGATGTAGAAGGCGCCGGGAAACCCGGTGCCGGTGTACCAGGGCTCGTCCCAGCCGCCGTCGGGAAGCTGGTTGGCGGCCAGCCACGACAGACCCCGCTCGGCGACGTCGGTGCGCTCTCCTGCGGCATGGAGCGCCAGAAGCGCCCACGCCGTCTGGGACGCGGTCGACGCGCCGCGGCCGCGCCAGGCCGGGTCGTCGTACGAGCGCAGGTCCTCTCCCCAGCCGCCGTCCTCGTTCTGCACGCGCTCGAGCCACGCGACAGCGCGGCGCACCGCCGGGTGACCCGGGGACAGCCCGCCCTCGACGAGCGCCGGCACGACCGCGCCCGTCCCGTAGACGTGGTTCGCCCCCCATCGCCCGAACCAGGAGCCGTCGGCTTCCTGCTCGCGTAGCAGCCAGTCGATGCCGCGCCGCGTAGCGTCGTGCTGCGCCATTCCCTCGCGACCAAGCATCTCGACGATGTGCCCGGTCACGTCGGCGCTCGGCGGGTCGATTACCTCGCCGAAGTCGCAGAACGGAAGCTTCCGGCAGAGCTCGCGCGTGTTGTCGGCGTCGAACGCTCCCCAGCCGCCGTCCCGCGACGCCATGGCGAGCGTCCAGCGCACGCCGCGGCCGATTGCCTCCGCCGTCCCGTCGGCGTCCGTTCGCCGGAGCGCCATGACGACTTCGGCCGTGTCGTCGATGTCGGGGTAGTTGTCGTTCGCGAACTCGAACGCCCAGCCGCCCGGCTCGGCGTCCGGCCGCCGGACGGCCCAGTCGCCGCGGACGAGCACCTCCTCGTCGACGACCCACCGACCGGCCCGCCGAAGCGCCTCATGGCCGGGAGCGAGCCCAGCGTCGGCGAGCGCGATGACGGCGAGCGCGGTGTCCCAGACCGGTGACTGGCACGCCTCGAGCCGGCGGACGTCTCCCTCGACGATCGTGAAGCCGTCGAGGCCGCGCAGCCCTCTGGCGATCGCGGGATGGTCGAGGGGGTAGCCACGCAGCGTCAGCGCGATCAGCGAGTACACCCACGGAGGCTGGATGCCTCCCCACGAGCCGTCCTCCTCCTGGCGGTCGAGGATCCAGCGCTCGAGCTCGGCGAGCGCGCGCTCGCGGAGCCCCAAGTTCGGGCGTCGCTGATACGCGTGCAGGACGCGGTTGAGACCGCTGAAGAGTGGTCCCCAGAGGCCGACATCGCGCAGCACGGTCGGCCTGCCGGTGTGGAGCTCGTCGAGCGTGAAGGCAACCGGGCGGACGGGGCGGTAGGAGGAGACGATCGCCAGCGCCGCGACGGTCTGCCGAGCCCAGCAAGCGAAGTCATAGAGGTTGAGCGGGAACCAGGCGGGGAGGAAGACGAGCTCCGGCGGGATGACCGGCACCTTCTCCCACGACCACAGCCCGACGACCGAGAACCAGAGCCGCGTGAACACCCGTGTCTGCTCCACACCGCCCGCGTCCAGGATCCACTCTCGCGCGCGCGCCAGGTGCGCGGCATCGGGCGGGTCGCCGGCGAGGCGGAGCGCCGCGTAGGCCTCCACCGTCGTCGAGAGCTCCGGCGGGCCGCCGTAGAAGTTAGCCCAGGTGCCGTCGTCGCGTTGCTGCGAGCGGATCCAGTTGGCGGCCTGCTCCGTCTCGCGGTCGCCGCGGATGCCGAGGAAGTGCCGGAGCAGCAGGTCCTCGGCGTCCATCGTCACGTTCGTCTGCAGCTCGCCTTTCCACCATCCCTGCGGCGACTGGAGCGCAAGCAGGCGCTCGACCGCTCGTTCCAGGGTCGCGCCGGCGACTTCGATGGAAGCCGCGACCGTCATCAGAACTGTCGGTTGACGATGAAGCGCGCGAGAGCGGCCAGGCCGTCGCGCGATGCAGCCGGGATGTCGACCGCGTCGAGCTCGGCGAGCGCCGCCTGGAGTCGACGCTCGGCCTCCTCCGCCGCCCAGGCGCGCCCGCCCGCGCCCTCGACGAGCGCCGCTGCGCGCGCGAGCTCCGGTTCGGAGAGGCTCGGCCGCTCGAGCAGCGTTCGGAGCTCCGTGCCGTCGAGCTGCAGCGCGGCGGCGACCGGCAGGGAGCTTTTGCGCCGGCGGAGGTCGCTCCACGCGGGCTTCCCGGTCAGCTCCGGCTCGCCCCAGATGCCGAGCTGGTCGTCGACCGCCTGGAAGGCGATGCCGACGTGCTCGCCGAACGCGAGCAGCCGGCCGACGAGCTCGTCGGGGGCTCCTGCCAGCACCGCGCCGATGGCGGACGCGCAGGAGACGAGTGCGGCGGTCTTCCCGGAGAGCATCGTCAGGCACTCCTCGAGCGTGACGTCGGGACGACCCTCGAGCGCGAGATCCTGCGCCTGGCCGGTGATCATGCGCTGGGTCGCGTCGGCGAGCAGGCCCGCAGCCCGGACGCGCTCCGGCGACACGGTGTCGAGGAGCACCTGGAGCGAGAGCGTCGCCAGCGCGTCGCCGGCGAGGATCGCCCTGGCCTCGCCGAACACGGTCCACGCCGTCGCGCGGTGATGGCGCTCGTCATCGCGATCCATGATGTCGTCGTGGAACAGCGAGAAGTTGTGGACGAGCTCGACCGCGACCGCGCCATCGAGGCCAATCTCGACCGGGCGGCCCGCCGCCTCCGCGGAGAGCAGCGCCAGTGCGGGCCGAACTGCCTTCCCGGCCGTCTGCCCGTCCGCGAAGCCGAAGTGGTAGTCCGTCACCGTCCGGATCCCGGGCTCGAGGCGCGAGAGCGCTTGCTCGAGCGCCGGTGTGACGAGCTCGCGCGCCTGCTCGAGGACGCCGGGGAGCGCGCCGGCGTTCACGCGGCCGCCTCAACGCGCGGCGCGCGGCCCGCGTACGCGAGCGCGGCCGCGGCCGCGGTACGGCCGCTCCGCACCGCGCCCTCCATCGTCGCAGGCCAGCCGGTGTCCGTCCACGCGCCGGCGAGGAAGATCCCGGGAACCGCGGTGCGAGAGCGAGGGCGCAGCCCCGCGGTGCCGGGCGCGCCGAGAAAGGTGGCCTCGGGCTCGCGTGTGACGAAGCAGCGGTCCACGCGCGCCTCGCGAGCCGCCGGAAACAGCGCCGCGAGCGCGGGCTCGAGTTCGGAGCGCAGGTCGTCCACGGATCGGTGCTCGTAGCCGCGGGCGCCCGAGATCGAAACGGCGAGCAGTTGTCCACGATCAAGACCCGACGGGACCGTGCGGTCGAACACGAACTGGACGGGCGACCGAAAGCCCGCGGCGAACGGCAGGTCGGTGACCCTGCGGTCGTATGCGAAGTGGGCGTTCACGATTGGTGAGGCCCCGAGCTTGCGGATGTCCACGTCCACGGCGCCGGACGGAAGCATGTCCGCAGCGTCCGTGTGTGGAACGGCGACGACGAGCGCGTCGGCCGCGAACCCGTCCAGCGAGGAGACGCGGGAGCGCAGCCTGACGTCGACCCCTGCCGCTTCGAGCGCGCGCGCCGCAGCGTCCCCGTGCAGCCGCTGCAGCGGAACGGCTGCGTAGCCGATGTCCGCGGCGTCCGCGCGCTCGAGCAGTCCCGTCTTGAAGACCTTCGCGCCGAGTGCGAGCGACGCCTCGTCCGCCGGCAGGTTGACAGACGGCAGCGTGATCAGGTTCCAGAGCGCCGCGACGGCGTTCTCCGACTGCCCGTGCTCGACGAGCCAATCGCCGAACGTGCGCTCGTCGAGCCTCGGATCCGCCAGGTCGACGCGCCGCAGGGCGAGCGCGGCCGGCAGCACGCGCAGGCGCTCGCGCGGTGACAGGATGCGGTAGCCGAGGATCGCGCGCGCGAGGTGAAACGGCGCCGGCAGGCCGGTCCGGTCGAGCGCTGCCCGCCGGCCACCGGGCTCGAGCACCGGGATCGAGAGTCGGGGCTGGAGCACGACGTCGTTCTCGACGCCGAGCCGCCGCAGGAGCCAGCGGTACTCGGTACAGCAGCGGAGGAATACATGCTGGCCGTTGTCGAGCCAGAGTCCGTCGCGCTCCACCGAGAACGTCGCGCCGCCGAGCCTTGGTCGAGCCTCGTGGAGCGTCACGGACGCGCCCGCGTCGGCCAGCTCCAGGGCCGCCGTGATGCCGGCCAGCCCGCCCCCCACGACCACTGCCCTCATGGCAGGACAGCCGCGCGGACGGCGACCCAGCCTTTCTCCCAGCCCGGAAGCGAGAGGCGCTCACGGAGCACTAGTTCGGGGTGTCGCTCGATGCGGTCGAGCAGGCGCCGGTAGATGCCGGCCATCGCGGCAACGCATACGGCGCTGCGGCGATCGAGAAGCGGCAGCAACCGGAGGCCGCGCGCGAACCACCCGCGCGCCCGCTCGGCCTCGAACCGGACGAGCTCGGAGACCGGCCCCGACACCTCGAGCGGCGTCAGTGTGCAGCCGAACCGGTCGAGGTCCTGCTGTGGGATGTAGATGCGGCCGCGCTCGAGGTCCTCCCGAACGTCACGGAGGATGTTGGTGAGCTGCAGCGCGACCCCGAGATCGTCGGCATGGTGCATTGCGACGTCGCGGTCGCGAGCCTCGAAGACGCCGAGCGACAGGCGCCCGATCGAGCCAGCCACCCGCCGGCAATAGACGAGGAGGTCGGCGAACTGGGCGTACGACTCGCCGCGCACGTCCATCTCCGCTCCGGCGAGCAGGTCGTCGAAGGCCTCGACAGGAATCGGGAAGCGACCGGCCGCATCCGCGAGCGCAACGAAGACGGGGTCGTCGCCGACGGTGCCGAGCGCGCCGAGATCGACACGGACGGCGTCGAGCAAGCGGACCTTCTCGCCGTCGGGAAGCGGGCCGTCCGCGAGGTCGTCCACCTTGCGGGCGAGCGCATAGACCGCGCAGAGGCCGGCCCGGCGAGGCGCCGGGAGCAGGCGAATGCCGTGGTAGAAGTTGCCCGCGCGCAGCCGGGTCACGTCCTCGCAGTGCCGGTACGCCTCGTCGACCGTCACGACGACGCCTCCCGTGTTACCTCCACCGCCCGGCGGAGCCGCAGGGCGTTGCCTGCCTTGGGCGGCTCGCCGAGCACCTCGAAGCCGGAGCGCTCGACCGCGTCGAGCGCCGCCCGTCCGCCGCCGACGTACCCCGCGATCGCGAGCCGTTCCCGCCCGCGCAGCGACGCGGCCAGCGGGACGCCGGCGTCGAGGAGTCGGCGCGCGCGATCGACCTCGAATGCCATCAACTGTCGGAACGCAGGCGACGCATGCCGGGTTCCCAGCACCTCCTCGTCCACGCCGAAGCGCCTGAGGTCTTCCCGGGGGAGGTAGACGCGCCCGCGCCGGTAGTCCTCGCCCACGTCCTGCCAGTGCTCGGCGAGCTGGAGCCCGGTGCAGACGCTGTCCGACCACGCAACCCGTTGCAGCGAGGGACGGCCGAAGACGTAGAGCACGAGCCGGCCGACGGGATTCGCCGACAGCTCGCAGTAGCGCTCGAGGTCGCCGTAGGTTTCGTACCGCGAGACCCGCTGGTCCTGTCGGTTCGCCTCGATCAGCCGCTCGAACGGCTCTCGGGGGAGCCCGAGCTCGTAGATGGAGCCTGCAAGCGTGGCCATGAGCGGATGCCGGGGGTCGGCACCGGAGAACGCTCGGTCGAGGTCGGCGGCGACCGCGTCCAGGAGCGCCTCGCGGTCTCCGGCGACCTCGTCTCCGACGTCGTCGACGAGCCGCGCGAACCCGTACACCGCGCGCAGATGCCGCCGGATGTCGTCCGGGAGCACGAACAGCGCGACGGGGAAGTTCTCGCGGCGCGCCTTTGCCAGCACGTCGTCGGCGGCCGGCGCGCCGACATTCGGCGACCGCACGCCGGTCGTCGTCATCGGGTTCCTCTCAGTCCCCGAGGACCTGAATGAAGACCTTGCGCTCCCTCGCGCGATCGAGCTCGCAGAAGAACACCTTCTGGTAGCGACCGAGCAACAGGTCGCCGTCGACGATGGGAATGGCCTGGGACGACGACGAGAGCAGCGCCGCGCGCACGTGGGAGTGGCCGTTGGGGACGTCGTGCGGGTCGTCCTCGAGCCCCTCCGTGCGGATCGAGAGGTCGTCGTGGCGGTAATACGGCCCCTCCTTCGGCACGAGCTCCTCGAGGCGCTCGCAGAAGTCTTCGAAGAAGCCGCTCTCCCGCTCGTTGATGAGAATGGCGCAGGTCGTGTGGGGCGAGTAGACGAGCGCCATGCCGTTCTTGACCTCGCTGCGCGCAACCGCGTCGCGGAGGTCGCCGGTGACGTCGATCAGCTGACCACATGCCGTCGTCGACAGATCGTGGTTTTGGAACAGGTGCTTCACTGCCTCATCGTCCTCCCACGATCGCCGGCTGCGTCCAGTACGATTCCCTCCCTTTCCGCCAGGCGGGCGGGGTCTCGGCCCAGCACCAGGCGGCAGAACCTACCATTTCGCCCAGACGGGGACAAGGATCGATGGCCGCCCTCCGAGTTGCCCTCGTGTGCCCGTACTCCTGGAGCGTACCGGGCGGAGTGCAGGCGCAGGTGCGCGGGCTTTCACGCGCCCTCCGCGCGCGCGGAAACGAGGTCGAGATCCTGGCGCCGGCAGACGGTCCTGTCGCCGAGGACGGCTTCCTCGCTCTGGGCCGCACGATCCCGTTCCGGGACAACGGCACGATCACGCGCGTCGCCCTGAGTCCTGCGGCGCTCGTCCGCACCGTTCGCGCCGTG
>Ga0075433_10000436_pt1 | contig 26913 bp, 27 predicted proteins | sample RhiMethybrSRZTD2_FD_75299 | JGI IMG/M metagenome (GOLD analysis project Ga0075433, IMG submission 75299) | Populus rhizosphere microbial communities from Tennessee, USA - Rhizosphere MetaG P. TD hybrid SRZTD2 | ecosystem: Host-associated > Plants > Roots > Rhizosphere > Soil | place: USA... | reverse complement strand
TGATCTCGAGCTGCCAGCTGGTCGCCGGTGGGAATACGGACACGTCGAGCAGCACCGCCCCGACAAATGGCCTCATCGACGGCGGGCCGCAGGCAACCCACAACATGCAGCTCACACAGACGTTCGCGGCCGCTACCGGCGTTTCGCTGCAGTGCAAGGCGAGCTACGGGACGTGGACAGCGTCGAACGTGAGCATCATCGCGATCCACGTCGGCGAGGTCACGCGCGTCGGCTAGGCGTTTCGGGGGGCCCGCCGACGGCGGGCCCCCCGAAAACGGTCAGCAGCGCTCGCGAGCCCACTCGGCGAGAACAGGATCGACGAGCACGAGCTCGGGCGAAATCTCCCGGGGCGACGGAGCGTCTTCGTCGTCGTGCTGCGCAGGGTCCCGGTCCGCCAGCGCGTCACCCAACCCGGAGAGCCGCAGTGACCTGATACGCGCGCGCAGCCCCGATTCGGTCGGCGAGTCGCCCTGCGCGCTCACAAGCCGGGGTTCGGCGGTACGCGTGCAACCCCTCTGCTCCTCGCGACCGCGCGGTTTCGTCTAGATTCGCGGCGTGCTACTGCGGCAAGTCGAATACGCCCGCGCGGAAAGCGTCGCCGACGCGGTGCGACTCCTCGGCGAGAACTCGAACGCGCGGCCGCTGGCGGGGGGTCAGACCCTCGTCAACGTGATGAAGGCGCGGGCGGCGTCGCCGGACGTGCTCGTCGACCTCAATGGTCTCGACGAGCTGAAGGGCATCCGGACGACGCCCGCCGGCGGTCTAGAGCTCGGCTCGATGGTCACGTACACGGAGATGGTGGAATCGGAGGACGTTGGCGACTTCCGCCCGCGGCTGGCCGAGGTGACGAGCACGATCGCAGACGTCCAGGTGCGTAACCGCGGCACGCTCGGCGGCAACCTGTGCTCGAACGACCCCACGAACCACCTCCCCCCGCTGATGGTGGCGATGGGCGCTGAGATGACAATCGCCGGCTCAAGCGGCGAGCGGACCGTTCCGGCGGAGGACTTCTTCCTCGGCGTCTATCTCACCGCGGTCGAGCCGGACGAGCTGCTGACGAAGGTGACGCTCCCGCCGCCGGGCGGAGGCGACGGCTTCGCCGCGGTAACGATCGGCCGCGAAGGCACGTGCATCGTCAACGCGGCTGCGGTGGTGCATGACGGGGAGGCCCGCCTGGCCATCGGTTGCGTCTCGGCCGTCCCGGTGGTCGTTCGCGCGCCGTCCGAGCCGGAAGCGGCGGCTGCTGCCGTGACCACGGCGGATTTCGATCCGCCGACGGACGTCCATGCGTCGGCCGGCTACCGGCGCCGACTCGCCGAGGTGCTCGCACGCCGGGCGGTTCAGCAGGCGATCGGGGTGGGATAGTGGATCCCGTCACCGGCAAGACGATCGCCGTCAACGTCAACGGCGACCAGTACGAGCGCGAGGTCGAGGCGCGTCAGCTCCTCGTCCACTTCCTCCGTGACGATCTCGAGCTGACCGGGACGCACATCGGCTGCGATACCGGCAACTGCGGCGCCTGCACCGTCATCTACGACGGCACGGCGATCAAGAGCTGCATGCTGCTCGCGATCCAGGCGGACGGCGCACGAATCGATACGGTCGAAGGCCTCGCGAGCGACGGGGAGCTCCATCCGCTCCAACGGGCATTCAGCGAGACGCACGCGCTTCAATGCGGCTACTGCACACCCGGAATGCTCATGAGCGCGAAGCACCTTCTTGACAACAACCCGGAGCCGACGCAGCACGAGGTGCGCCGCGCCCTGCAGGGCAATATCTGCCGTTGCACCGGATACTGGAACATCGTCGAGGCGGTCCTGGCCGCCTCCAAGGGAGAGGCATGACCGAGACCGTCACGCCGACCGAGGCGCTCGTCGTCGAGGAGACCGAGACCCGCCCCGGGTTCATCGGCCAGAGCGTGCCGCGCAAGGAGGATCGCCGGCTCGTTCAGGGCGAGGGCATCTTCATCGACGACATGAAGCGGCACGGGATGGGCTTCGTCCACTTCGTGCGCTCGCCGTACGCACACGCGAGGATCGTGAGCGTCGACGTCTCGAAGGCGCTCGAGCTCGACGGCGTCTACGGCACTCTCACGGGCGACGAGGTCGCGATCCAGACGGATCCGTACTTCGAGCTGACGGTTCCACCGGGGAACGAGATCAAGGACTACTGCCTCGCCGTCGGCAAGGCGCACTACATGGGCGAGCCGGTCGCGGCTGTCGTCGCCGCGACGCGCGACCTTGCGCGCGACGCCGCGGAGCTCGTCGAGGTCGAGTACGAGCCGCTGCCGGTGCTCGTCGATCCGGAGCGCGCTCAGGATGCAGACGCGCCCGTCATCCACGAGGACCCGGGGTCGAACGTCGTCTGGTCGGGCCTCTTCAGCTGGGGCGAGATCGAGAGTGCGATGGCCGAGGCGGATCACGTCGTCCGCATTCAGCGGCTGCACTTCGACCGGTTCTCGTCCACGCCGCTCGAGTGCTCGGGCGGCCTCGTCGAGTTCGACCGACCGACCGGCCAGTGGCACATCTACTCCAACAACCAGTTCCCGGGCTTCGCGGCGATCATGATGGCACCGGCGCTCCGCACCGGCATCGACAAGTTGCGCTTCATCTCGCACGACATCGGCGGCGCCTTCGGCAACAAGATCTGCACGCATCCACAGCTGACGGCCTGTTGCCTGCTCGCACGGAAGCTCAAGCGTCCCGTGCAGTGGACGGAGTGGCGTACCGAGCAGCACATGACCAACACGCACGGGAACGAGCGCGTCTTCCTCGATGTGGAGGTCCCGGTCAAGGCGGACGGGACGATGCTCGGGTTCCGGTGCCGGGCCATCGACGACTGCGGTGCCTACCCGCGCTACGAGCCGCTGGGCTGCATCATCTGGTCGCAGGTGACGCCGGGGATGTACCGCTGGCGGCACATCGAGATCGACTTCACCCAGATCTGCACGAACAAATCGCCGGTCGGCCCGAACCGCGGCTACTCACGAATGCAGCACCTCTGGTTCACCGAACGCGTGATCGACATCGTCGCGCACGAGCTCGACCTCGACCCAGTGGAGGTCCGGAAGCGCAACTACATCCGCAGCGACGAGATGCCGTACGAGACGCCGAACGGCTGCGTTTACGACTCGGGCGATTACTCGAAGATGCTCGACATGGCGCTCGAGCTGATCGGCTACGGCGTGCTCGAGGAACGGCGGGCCGAAGCGGCCGAGCGCGGGAAGCTGCTCGGGCTGGGGATCGGATCGACCCTCGACTCGGGGACGAACAACTTCGGGCAGTCCCAGCTTCTGAACCCGGAGCTCCAGTTTTCGGGGAACAACGAGGTGGCGACGATCAAGCTCGACCTGCTGGGCGAGGTCGTGATCACGCTCGGGACCGTGCCGCAGGGACAGGGCCACGAGACCGTGGCGTCGCAGGTCGCGGCCGAGATCCTCGGCTGCACGCCTGACGACATTCACGTCCGCGTCGGTCACGACACGTACTGGAACTCGCACTCGGGTTTCTCCGGGACGTACGCGAGCCAGTTCGCCGTCACCGGTCTCGGTGCGGTCAAAGGCGCCGCGGAGAAGCTCGCCGAGGAGATGAGGCGGCTCGCGGCAGCGGTGCTCGGCTGCCCCGCGGACGACATCGAGCTGGCGGGGGGCATGGCACGCATGCGCGACAACCGGGAGGCCGCCCTGCCGTTCATGGCGCTCGGGGCGATCATCAACGTCAACAACGCCGGTTTGCCCGAGGATCTCGACGTCACGCTGAACGCGCGCTACGTGTACCGGCCGCCCTTCCAGGTGCCGGACAAGGAGCGGAAGTTCGGAAACCTGACGCTGACCTACGCATCCCAGATCCATGCGTGTCTCGTCGAGGTGGACCCGGAGACCGGCGCCTACGAGATCGTCAACTACGCGGCCGTCGACGACTGCGGCAAGCGGATCCATCCCCAGATCGTCGAAGGGCAGGTGCACGGCGCCACGGCGCAGGCGATCGGAGCCGCCACGCACGAGACGTTCGCGTACGACGAGGACGGCAATCTGCTGACGCCCAACTTCTACGACTACCACGTGCCGCACGCGCTCGACATGCCGCCGCTGCACGCCGGATACCTCGAGTCGCCGTCCCCGTTCACAGCATACGGCGCGAAGGGCATGGGGGAGGGAGGCGGCGCAGGCATCCATGCGGTCTGCGCGGCGCTCCAGGACGCCATGCGCGCGGCCGGCAACCAGATCGTCCACGACAGCTGCAACCCGCCCTGGCGCGTGTGGGAGATGTTGCAGGATCCCGAGTCGACGCGGCGGCTCGTCTCCGTGGAGGAGCGACGATGAAGATCGAGGGGACGCGCTCGTTCTCGGCCCGGCGGAAAGTTCTCTGGGACGTTCTCAACGATCCGAAGCGGATGGCGGCGATCATGCCGGGCGTCGAGCGCTTCGACATTCAGGACGACGATCACTGGACGGCGAACGTCGTCGTCCCGCTCGGGCTCGGCGGCCTGCGTATGAAGATCGACTTCGAGAAGACGGAGCAACGCGAGCCCGACTACGCGAGGCTGCATGCGAAGGGGCAGGGGGTCGGGGCGCTGATGAACATGGACACGGAGTTCAATCTCGCCGAGGAGGGCGATGGGACGGCGATGCGCTGGGTAGCGGACGTTCGCATCGCCGGCCCGGTGGGCAGCATGGGCCAGCGCGTGCTGCAGCCGATCGTCAATCAGCAGGTCAAGAACGTCCTCAACGCGCTGGACGAGCAGGTGGCGCAGGCGGCCGGTGGGGCGGGCGGCGGAAGCCCCGCCGACGGCGCTGCCTGATGCTGCGGCGACAGCCGGCGGCGGGCGTTGTTCTCGCCGGGGCGGCGGCGGCGGTTCTCACATTCGCCTCCGTGGCTGCTTCGGCGTCGCACACCGCTCGCGCCACCGTGGCGGTGGGCGGCAAGCGGTTCACGTTCAACGGCGGTCGCTGCCGTCCGGCCGTCCACGGCTTCGAGGTCACGATCGGGCGGATCGGCGCCCGCCGGTACTTCCGGCTCGACTACATCCTCACCCGCAAGAGCGGCACGTACAGGAACGGCGGGATCGTGACCATCGTCGTCGGCCGGAAGGCGTACGTCTCGCAGCACGGACGGCTGACGCTGACGATCCGGAACCGGGCACGGAGCGGCACCTTCTCGGGGCGGCTGATGTCGGGCGGCGCCTTCCGCGGCTCGTTCCGCTGCTGAGCGATCGGAGTGTTTCGACACACTTTTGTCACGGGCCCGCATCAAATCCGGTGGGATGATGAGGGGTCGAGCGTTTTCAGGGGTCAGACCCCGCTAGAGGCGAAATCGCCGCTCCGCGAGCTCCGGGCCCGGCCTGCGGTCGATGCGTTCGGGTCGCAGCTCGAGCTGAAGCTCGATGCGGCCGAGGACGTCGAAGCCGGCCCCGTGGAAGAAGCGGAGCGCGGCTTCGTTTCGACCGACCGGACGTACCGTCAGCCGGCGGATCCCCCGCGCGTGAGCTGCCGCGACGACCGCCTCGGTGAGCTTTCCGCCGATCCCTTCTCCTCGGAAGCCTTCGGCAACGACCACGGGTTCGAGCTCGGCCCTCCCGTCGCCGCGAACGATCAGGCCGGCGAGGCCGACGACGGCGCCCCCGATCTCGGCGACGAAGACGCCGTCCTCAGCCGACTCGGAGAGGTACGCGTCGAAGGCCGCGCCGGGGTTCGAACCGCCGATCTCGGGATCGTCGTAGAGTTCCCGATGCCACTGCGTCAGCTCCGCCCACAGCTCGCGGCAGCCGCCGAGGTCGTCGGCGCGGTACGGGCCAATCAGCGGCGGAGTGGGGCCATGCACCGGCACCCATGAGAGTATTGCGGCCGTGACGCCGCCGTTCCGAATCGGAGTCATGCAGCTCACCATGGAGCCGGTGGAGGAGATGCTGGCGACGGCCAGGGTCATGGACGAGGCCGGCATCGACACGATCTGGCTCGCCGAGGCCTATCCCTGGTGGCGGAAGCACGGAATGGAGGCGCGTTCTTCGACCGTCGTGTCCGCCCTGATCGCCCGCGAGACGGAACGACTCGCGATCGGGTGGGGGATCATCTCCCCGTTCACACGGCATCCGGTACAGATCGCGATGGATGCACGCGTCGTCCAGGAGGAGGCCGGAGACGGCCGCTTCCTGCTCGGGCTCGGGACCTCGAAGATCTTCCTGAACAACGCTCGCATGCAGACGAAGAAGACCCTTGGGCCAATGCGCGACGCGATCGCGATCGTGCGCGGCGTCCTCGGCGGCGGCGAGTTCACGTATGAGGGCGAGGCGTGGAGCGCCGACATCCCGCCACTCCAGGCGGCTGCCGAGTCGCCGAGGGATGTGCCGCCTGTCTACGTCGCCGCCACGGCACCGCGCATGCAGGCGCTCGCGGGAGAGCTCGCCGACGGCTGCCTGACCCCATCGATCACGACCCCGGCGTTCGTTCGGTACACGCGCGAGAACGTCGAGGCGTCCAAGAACGACTTCGACATCGGCTGCACCGTCATCGCGTCGATCGACGAGTCCGACCGCGAGCGCGGCCGCGACGGCGCGCGCGAGATCGGCGCCATGTACCTCGCCAACAAGTTCCAGAACATTCGCGGCTCGGCCGACACGCTGCTGGACCTCGCCGGCATCGAGATGGAGGAGCTGGCGCCGGTTGCGCAGGCGATGGAGCAGGGTGGGCGTCTTGCCGCGAAGGAGCAGGTCTCCGACGACATTCTCGACCGCTGCAAGCCGATTGCAGGGACGCCGAGCGATTGCATCGAGGCGATCGAGGAGTACCGCGAGGCTGGCTGCACGCACGTGATGCTCGAGCTGTGGGGGAATCGCCGTCACGAGCAGCTGCGGCTCTTCGGCGAGCGCGTCCTGCCGCATTTTCGGTGATGGCGACCGTGACGGTCAGGGGTCGTGCGGCCGTGCCGGCCGAGCCGGACGAGGCCACGGTCATGCTCGAGCTGTCGTCCCGCCAGCAGACGGCCGACGCGGCGTACGGCGAGGTGGCCGAGCGGAACGCGCAGCTGCGGGCGGTCTGCGACGAGCTCGGCATCCCCGCCTCCTCGCGCTCGACGGAAGGCATTTGGGTCGGTCCGCACGTCGAGTACGTCGACGGGAGGGAGGAGCATCGCGGCTATCGGGCGCTGAACCGGATCGTCGTCCGGCTGGCTTCGCCGGAGGTCGTCGCGCGCCTTATCCAGGAAAGCGTCGCGCAGGCTGACGCGCGTGTTCAGGGCCCGTCGTGGTACGTCCGGCCGGACAATCCGGCGCACGCCGAGGCCCGTCGACTCGCCGCCGAGGACGCTCGTGAGCGGGCGGCGACGTACGCGGCCGCGCTCGGCGTGCGCCTGGGCGCCCTCGAGCGCGTGGCGGAGCCAGAAGTGACGTCGCAGCAGCCCCCGGTCGCCAGATCGTTCGCGGCGATCGACCAGGGGGTCATCGACGTGGAGGCGGGCGAGCGGCTCGTGCACGCGGCCGTCGACGTCTCCTTCGTGCTGGAGCAAGCCTGAATGGCCGTTGAAGCGCAGACGATCGTCGCGGCGGTGGACGAGCAGGCGCTCGTCGACCTGGCAGTCGAGCTCGTGTCGATCCCCAGTCCCACTGGCGAGGAGTGGGAGATGGGCGAGCGGATGGCCGCCGTGCTGGACGAGCTCGGGCTTGCGGTCACCGTTCAGGAGGTCGAGGAAGGGCGCGCCAACGCCGTGGGAGTCTGGGAGGGATCGGGCGGAGGGCCGACGCTGATGTTCAACGGCCACATGGACACCTCATACTCGGGCGACGAGCCCTGGCTCCGGCGGATCCCCGGCTTCCAGCCCGCCGGCTTCGTCCAGGACGGGCGCATCTACGGCCTGGGCATCTCGAACATGAAGGGCGCGCTGGCCTGCTACGTGGCCGCGCTTCGTGCGCTCCGCGACGCCGGCGTCCGCTTGCGCGGCGACGTGATCGTTGCGGCCGTGGCCGGCGAGATCGAGAAGACCCAGTGGGACGGGTTCCGCGGGCGGCTCTACCGCGGGTACGCGGCCGGGACGCGGTATCTCGTCTCGCACGGCGGGGTCGCCGACATGTGCCTCCTGGGCGAGCCGACCGAGGGCAAGGTCGTCCTGGCGCACTTCGGAACGCTGTGGGCGCGCATCTCGACGTCGGGTCCGTTTGTCCACACGGCGTTCAGCGCGGGACGGCTCGGCGAGAACTCGATCGTACGAATGGGCGACGTCCTCGACGCCGTGCTCGAATGGGCGCCGGAGTGGGAGCAGCGGGCGAGCTACCGCGGGCGCGCAGGGCTCGTGAACGTTGGCGCGCTCTCCGGCGGCTTTCCTTGGCGCGTGAGCCGGACGCCGCACCGAACGGATCTCTTCCTCGACCTGCGCGTGCCCCCATCGATGCCGATGGCCGAGGCTCGCGCGGCGGTGGGCGAGCTGGGACGGACGCTGCGTGAGCGGTTCCCGCAGCACGGCATCGAGTGGGAGGTCTACGTGACCGCGCCGGGTGCCGAGATCGACGAAGGGCACGACCTCGTGGCCGCGGTCGACGAGGCGCACGAGTCCGTGTTCGGATCGCGTCCCGAACGCGACGTGATGCACTGGTTCTCGGACGCGTCCGTGCTGACGCGCTACGGCGTGGCGACACTCAACTACGGCACGTCGAGCGGCCTGCCGGACGCCGAGCTCGGCGAGAATCTGGACATCGCCGGGCTCGTCGACACGACCAAGGTGTACGCACTGGCGGCGGCGCGAATCTGCGGAGCTTCATCCGAGACGTGACCGGCGACGTGTACACGCTTCCGGAGGGACTTCCGGTCCCGCAGGACGACGGAGCCTGCGACCACCTGCTCGGGCTTTCGATGCCGGCGTTGACGCTCGATTCGTCACGCGGGCCCGTCGCGTTGCGCGCGCTCGCCGTCGGGCGCCTCGTGCTCTATGTGTATCCCCGGACCGGAAAGCCCGGCCGACCAACGCCGGTCGGCTGGAATGCCATTCCCGGCGCCCGCGGCTGCACGCCGCAGTCGTGTGCCTTTCGCGACCACCAGGCCGCGCTGCAGCGGCTCGGCGCGGATGTGGCGGGGCTGAGTGCGCAGCCGCTCGAGGAGCAGGTCGAGTTCGCCGAGCGCAACCACATTCCGTATCCCGTGATCGCGGATCCCGAGCGGCGATTGGGCGAGGCGCTTCAGCTACCGACGTTCGAATTCGAGGGCGCGGTCCTCTACAGGCGCGTGACCCTCGTCTTCGAGAGCGCACACGTCGCCAAGGTGTTCTATCCGGTCTTTCCGCCCGACCGGAACGCGGCCGAGGTCTTGGCGTGGCTGGAGGGGAGGGGCGCATGAAGCTCGTGACGTTCGATGACAGGCGGGTGGGGTGGGTCGAGGGCGACGAGGTCGTGGAACTCGACGCCCCGACGATGCGCGACTACTTCGAGCGCGACGAGGTTCCGCGGGCGACCGGTGACGTCTTCGCGCTGTCGGACGTTCGTCTACGCGCCCCGATCGTCCCGCGGAAGTTCTTCCATACGGCCGGCAATTTTCGCGAGCACGAGGAGGAGTCGAAGCGGGTGGCGTGGTCGCACCGCATCGCGCCCTGGATCGTCTTCTTTCAGAACGTCGACGCGATCATCGGGCCGGAGGATCCGGTCGTCTATCCGGAGCACCTGACCGAGGAACTCGACTACGAGCTCGAGCTCGCCGTCGTGATCCGGAAGGCGGGCAGGTGGTTCGCCCCGGAAGAGGCGGCGGACTACATCGGCGGCTACGTGATCTTCAACGACATCACCGCCCGCGATATTCAGCGGCGGGAGATGGAGTCAGGCGTGTTCTCGTTCTGCAAGGCGATCGACACGTTCTGCCCGCTCGGCCCGTGGATCGTGACGCCCGACGAGATCGCAGATCCGCACGACCTCGCTATGGAGCTGCGCGTGAACGGCGAGCCGCGACAGCGGAGTCATAGCGGCAACATGAGCGTGACGATCCCCGAGATCCTGAGTCACTACTCGCCGCTCGGATACTCGGCCGGCGATGTCGTCTCGACCGGGACGGTGAGCGGCGTGGCTGGGTTCAGCGAGGATGCCGCATCGCTCTATCTCAAGCCCGGCGACGTGATGGAGGCGGAGATCGAGCGGATCGGCGTCCTGCGCAACCCGGTCGTCTCGTGGGAGGAGGCGCACGGCGAGGCGCCGCCACCCCGGGTGCGCTGGTGATCGCGCGACCCGTCGCCAGGCAGGCCATGCCGGGGCGAACATATCCCGGGCGTACGGGAGGGCTCCCGCGCCGGCGCCAACGCGCATCCCCCTCCCAGGGTGGGGAGCCGGGGCTCCACCCACATCCCGCCTTCGAGCATACCCGCCTCCGGCGCACACGTCTGTGCCGATTCTGTGTCGATAACGTGACAGCGAGGCGAGTGACGGCCAGGAGGCGGTGCGGTGCGCGAGTTGCAGGCGTCGATCGAGATCGAGGCGGGCCCGGAGCGGGTCTGGGAGGTGCTGACGGATGGCGCCGCTTACCCCGAGTGGAACCCGTTCATCCGCCGGCTCGAAGGGCCGATCGAGCCCAACGGCAGGCTCGAGGTTCGGATCGAGCCCCCGGAACGCCGTGCGATGACCTTCCGGCCGCGCGTCCTCGCCGTCGAGCCCACCCGGGAGTTGCGCTGGCTGGGCTCGTTCCTCTTCCGCGGCCTGTTCGACGGCGAGCACGCGTTCCTCATCGAGCTGGTCGCGCCCAGCCGCGTGCGCTTCGTCCAGCGTGAGCGCTTCACCGGCCTCCTCGTCCCCTTCTCCCGGAAGGGACTCGTTGCGACGCGGACCGGCTTCGAGCGAATGAACCTGGCCCTGAAGAACCGGGCGGAGGGCCGCGCCGCGTAGTGACCTGGCCTCGCGACGACGCCAAGCTCGACCGAGTCCGCGCGCTGATGGCCGAGGAGGACCTGGACGCGCTCGTCGTCCGCGCACCCGACAATGTCCTCTACCTCTCGAACTACTGGTGCATGAAGGGGTACGACGTCGTCGTCTTCCCGCGCGAGGGCGACCCCACGCTGATCGTGCTCGAGCCCCAGGCCGACGATGCCGCGCGAAACGCCTGGACGCGCGACATCCGCCTCTTCCGCGGCTACGACGAGCGCGACGCGCGCCCGCCGTGGTTCCGCTCGCTCGACCTCGCACTCGACGTCCTCGCCGAGCGCGGCCTCGAGCGCGTCGGGCTCGAGCTCTCGCAGGGAACCCAGATCGCGGACAGGATGGTCGGCGAGCCGACCGTCTTCACGGAGGGCTTCTTCCAGGTGTTCCCGAACCGCGTGGACGCGTCGACGCTGCTCGCACGCGCCCGCGCGATCAAGACGGCGCAGGAGCTGGAGCGGATGCGTCTCGCCAACGAGCTTGCGGCGCTCGCGATGGAGTACGTCCGCGAGAGGATCGAGCCCGGGATGACCGAGAGCGAGGTTGCGGCGATGTGGGAGGGGCGGGTGCACACGCTCGGGATCGGCTTCGAGGGCAAGGTGGAGATGGCGCGCGGGTTCTCGCTCGTGTGGTCGGGACCCGGTATCCGCACCTTCACGGCGACCGGCAATCGCCCGGTGCAAGAGCGCGAGCCGACACTGTTCGAGATCTGGGTCTGCGCCGACGGGTACTGGTGCGACCACACGAAGAACCTCTGTCCCGGCGACCTCGAGCCACGCTATGTCGAGCTGCTCGAGCTCCTGCTCTCGCTCTACGGCGAGGCGGTCGAGTTCGCCTGCGCCGGAGCCGACCTGCCGGAGCTCGACCGGCTGATCCGGAAGCGCATCGCCGAGGGCGGCTACCCCGGCCAGCCCTCGCACCCGGTCTGCCACGGCGTCGGCGCGAGGGCTCACGAGCCGCCGTACGCGCACCAGGCGGGCGAGGGGACGATCCAGGAGGGGATGGTGCTCGCGATCGAGCCCGGTATCTACTGGGAGGGGGGAGGAGGCCTGCGGCTGGAGGACAACTTCCTGATCACAAGCCACGGAAACGAGAAGCTGTGCCGCTTTCCCGACGACTTCCGCTGATGGGGCTGATCGACGTCATTCCGGAGCTGGAGCCACCGGTTGTCTGATCGCGTCTGGACAGGGACGATCAACGACGCGCACCGGATCGGCGGTCGCGTCGGCCTCTACGACACGACGCTCCGCGACGGCGAGCAAACGGTCGGCGTCGTCCTTTCGCCCGAGGACAAACTGGCGATCGCGCAGGCACTCGACACCCTCGGGGTCGACCGCATCGAGGCCGGCTTCCCGCGCGTGTCACCGGAGGACGCCCAGGCCGTGCGGCTGATCCTCGACGCCGGGCTCGAGGCCGAGATCTGGGGCTTCTCCCGCGCCGTCGCCGCCGACGTCGACGCGCTGCTCGAGCTCGGCGTCAAGGCGGCGGTGATCGAGTCGCCCGTGTCCGACGGCAAGCTGGCGGCGTACGGTCTCGAGCGCGAGGAGGTGCTGCGGCGGATTCGCGCCGCCGTCGGCCACGCCGCGGCGAACGGTGTCCTCGTCGCCTTCTTCGGCGTCGACGGCACCCGCGCCGACCCGGCCTTTCTCGAGGCCGCGTACAAGGCGGCGCGGGAAGCCGGCGCGAACGAGGCAGTTGTGGTCGACACGATCGGCGTCGCGACGCCTGAGGCCGTATCCGATCTCGTCGGGCTCGTGCGCGACTGGCTTGGAACCGACGTGCCGATCCACTTCCATGGGCACAACGACTTCGGTCTCGCCACGGCTGCGGCGGCCGCAGCCGTCCGGGCGGGCGCCACGTGGGTGCACGGGACCGTGAACGGCATGGGCGAGCGCGCCGGGAACGCGAACCTCCTCGAGATCGGGCTGACACTGGACGCGCTCTACGGCGTCGAGACTGGCCTCCGCCTGGAGCGCGCCCGCGAGACCGCCGGGCTCGTCCAGGCGCTCTCCGGATACGACCTGGAGCCGTGGAAGCCGCTCGTCGGCGCGAACCTGTTCACGCGCGAGTCGGGTGCGGTCGCGAGCCAGTTCCACGACCCGCCTGCGATCGAGCCGTTCGCCGCTTCACTTGTCGGCGCCGACCGGCACATCGTCCTCGGGAAGAAGTCCGGGATCGACAACGTGCGGCTGAAGTGCGCCGAGCTCGGGATCGACCTGCCCCAGGAGGCCGAGCGGGCGCTCCTCGCCGACGTCAAGGCGCTGGCGGCCGAGAAGCGTGGCCTCGTCACCGACGAGGAGTTCCGCGCCCTGGTGGCGCGCGCAGCCGTTCAGCAGGATTAACTGCATGGACGTCCTGACTCCGCGCAGCCTCGACGAGGCGCTCGAGCACAAGGCCGAACACCCGGACGCCCTCCCGATCCAGGGCGGCACGGACGTGATGGTCGACCTCAACTTCGACCGTGCGCGACCCGACGTGTTGCTCAACCTGAACGAGGTCGCGGAGCTGCGGGGGTGGGAGCGGGAGAACGGGCGCCTGCGGCTCGGTGCGTCGCTCAGCTTCACGCAGGCGCGAGCGGCACCGCTCGGGGACATCCTCCCCGCCCTCGCCGAGGCGGCCCGCACGGTCGGTTCGCCGCAGATCCAGAACCGCGGAACGATCGGCGGAAACCTCGGCACGGCCTCACCGGCCGGCGACGCGCTTCCGCCGCTGCTCATCGAGGGAGCCGGGATCGAGCTCGCCAGCGTCCGCGGCGCAAGGACGGTTCCGCTCGCCGATTTCCTCGTCGGCCCGAAGCGGAACGCGCTCGACGAGGACGAGCTGATCACCGCGGTGACCGTGCAACCGTCCGGCGCGCCGCAGACGTTCATGAAGATCGGCCCGCGCAATGCGATGGTGATCTCGGTCGCGTCCCTCGCGCTCGTGGTCGATCGCGAGCGCGGGGAGCTCCGCGCCGCGTACGGATCGGCAGGACCGGTGCCGGCGCTCGTCGTTGCTCCGCTGGACGAAGTTCCGTCGTTTCCCGAGCGCGTCGCAGAGGCCGCGGCGCCGATCGACGACGTGCGCGGATCGGCGGCCTACCGGAGACACGCGCTGCGGGTGCTGACGAGCCGTGCGGTCGAGAGGTGCCTGGCCGCGTGAGGATCGAGCTCGTCGTCAACGGGCAACGTTGCGAGGCGGACGTCTGGTCGGGTGAGAGCCTGCTCTTCGCGCTGCGCGAGCGACTCGGCCTTCCCGGATCGAAGAACGCGTGCGAACAGGGCGAGTGCGGTTCGTGCTCCGTGCTCCTGGACGGCGAGCTCGTCTGCGCATGCCTGGTCCTTGCCGCGCAGGCGGACGGCCACGAGGTCGTGACGGTGGAGGGGCTGCGCCGCGACGGCGAGCTCAACGCGGTGCAGGCAGCGTTTGCGGAGACGGGCGCCGTTCAGTGTGGCTTCTGCACTCCGGGTCTCGTCGTCGCGACGACCGACCTCCTCCGGCGTAGTCCTGAGCCGTCGGAGGACGAGATCCGCGAGGCGCTCTCGGGGAACCTGTGCCGGTGCACGGGCTACCAGAAGATCTTCGAGGCGGTCAGGACGGCGGCGGGCCTGTGACGGCGGCGACGGAGCGTCTCCAGGTCGGCCGAGTCGGGGAGGCCGTCCTCCGCCGCGACGCGGTTCCGAAGGTCGCCGGCGAGTTCGCGTATGCGAGCGACCTGCACGCGGCCGGCATGCTCTGGGGAGCGACCGTGCGCAGCCCGCACGCGCACGCGCGGATCGCGGCGATCGACATCTCGGAAGCGGCGCGCCTGCCCGGCGTGCACGCGGTGCTTACGCACGAGGACGTCCCCGGCCAGCGGCACTACGGACTCGAGTTCCCCGACCAGCCGGTGCTCGCGTTCGAGCGGGTCCGCTACTTCGGCGAGCCGGTTGCGATCGTCGCGGCCGAGGACCCGGAGCAGGCGCGCCGCGCCGCCGAGCGCGTCCGTGTCGAGTACGAGCCGTTCGAGCCGATCGTCGACGCCGAGCGTGCCCTCCGGGCGGAGCCGTTGCATCCGGACCGGCCGACGATGGGCCACACTTATCGCGACGACCCCCGGCCGAACGTCCTCCGCCACCTCGTGATCGAGCAGGGCGACCCAGAGGCGCAGGGAGAGGTGACCGTCGCCGGCGAGTACGAGGTCGGCATGCAGGACCAGGCCTTCCTCGGTCCCGAGTCGGGCCTCTGCGTCCCTGACGGCAAGGGCGGCGTGGACATCTACGTGGCCACGCAGTGGCTCCACGTCGACCGCGACCAGGTGGCGCCCTGCCTCGATCTCCCGCCCGGCCAGGTGCGGTTGCATCTCGCGGGCGTCGGCGGCGCCTTCGGCGGCCGCGAGGATCTCTCGATGCAGATCCATGGGGCGATGCTCGCGCTGCGGACGAATCGGCCGGTCAAGTTCGTGTACGGACGTGAGGAGTCGTTCGTCGGCCACGTGCATCGACATCCGGCGACGATCACCGCGGAGCACCGTGCCCGGGCGGACGGAAAGCTCGTCTGCGTGCGCATGCGCATCCTGCTGGACGGCGGTGCGTACGCCTCCAGCTCGACCGCCGTCGCATCGAATGCCGCCTCGTTCGCCGTCGGCCCGTACGCGGTGGAGAACGCGCTGATCGAGTCCACCGCGGTCTACACGAACAACCCGCCGTGCGGCGCGATGCGCGGTTTCGGCGCCGTCCAGACGTGCTTCGCGGCGGAGGCGCAGATGGACAAGCTGGCGGCCGCGCTGGGGATCGATCCGATCGAGCTCCGTCTTCGCAACGCCCTTGCGCCCGGCGACACACTGCCGACCGGGCAGCGGATCACGGGCTCGCTACCCGTCGCCGAAGTCATCCGCCGTGCGGCGGCGCTGCCCGTCCCCGAGCCGGAGGAGTTGCCGCGCGATCCGATTCGGCTGCCCGGCGGATCGGGCAACGTCACGCGCGGCCAGGGCGTGCGCCGCGGCGTCGGGTTCGCGGTCGGATTCAAGAACCTCTGCTACTCGGAGGCGTTCGACGACTTCTGCACCGCGCGTGTCCGGCTGCTCGCCGACGGCCGCGCGGAGCTGCACTGCGCGGCCGCCGAGGTCGGCCAGGGCGTGAACGATGTCGTGCTCCAGGTCGCACGCACTGAGCTGGGCTTCGACGAGGTCGAGCTGGCGTCGCCGGCGACCCCCGAAGTCGGCTCCGCCGGCTCCTCCTCGGCGTCCCGGATGACCTGGATGGCAGCGGGAGCGGTGCAGCTGGCCTGCCGGGCCGCGCTGGAAGAGCGCGAGCGGCGCGGCGGCGGCGAGGTGGACGTCGAGCGCGTCTACCGGCATCCGCGGACGTGGCCGCTCGACCCCCGGACCGGGCAGACGACCGGCGACCGGACGCACGTGGCGTTCGCCTGCGCGGCGATGCGCGTGGTCGCCGAGGTCGACATCGACCTCGGGCTGACGCGCGTCGAGTGGATCGGCACGGCTCAGGACATCGGCAAGGCGATGAACCCGCAGGCGGTCACGGGGCAGATCGAGGGCGGAGCCGCCCAGGGGCTCGGCCTCGCGCTCATGGAGGAGATCCAGCTGCGGGATGGCGAGATCACGAACGCGAGCTTCACCGACTACCTGATCCCGACCACGCTGGACATGCCCCCGGTCGTCTCCGACCTCGTGGAGGTGCCCGAGCCGGACGCGCCCTATGGGGTCAAGGGCGTCGGCGAGCCCCCGACGATCGTGTCGACAGCGGCTATCGTCTCGGCCCTCCGTGCTGCAACCGGCCGTGACCTCACCCGCGTCCCCGTCCGCCCCGACGACATTGTGGGTTTATGACTGATCTCCTGCGCCGGCTGGCCGTCGCGCGCGGCGACGAGCCCGCGGATCTCGTCATCAAGGGCGGAACGGTGCTCTCGGTCTTCACGCGCGAGTGGCTCGCCGTCGACGTCGCCATCTGCGACGGGGTGATCGCCGGGCTCGGCGACTACGGCGGGCACGAGGAGATCGACGCGTCCGGACGCTGGATCGTCCCGGGCCTGATCGACGCGCACTTGCATCTCGAGTCGTCCAAGTTGCTCATGGACGAGTTTGCGCGGCTGGTGCTGCCGCTCGGCACGACGACCGTCGTCGCCGACCCGCACGAGATCGCGAACGTCCTCGGGACTGACGGCGTCCACTGGCTGGCCGATCTCTGCGACGACATCCCGCTCGACATCTACTTCATGGCGTCGTCCTCCGTGCCGGCGTCCCGGTTCGAGTCGCCGCGCCGGCCGTTCACCCCGGGCGACCTCGAAGGTCTCCTGCGGCGCCGGCGTGTGGTCGGCCTTGCCGAGATGATGAACTTTCCCGGCGTCATCCACGGCGACCCCGATGAGCTCGTCAAGCTCACGCTCGCGCGCCACATCGACGGCCATGCGCCGGGCGTCCTGGGTCGTGAGCTCCAGGCCTACGCCGCGGCCGGCATCGGTTCGGACCATGAGATGTCGAGCCTGCAGGAGGGTCGCGAGCGGCTGCGGGCGGGCATGTGGGTGGTGATACGCGAGGCGTCGGCGGCGCGGAATCTGAAGACGCTCCTACCGCTCGTGAAGGAGTTCGGCCCCAATCGGCTCGCCTTCTGCACCGACGATCGCGAGCCGGAGACCATCGAGGAGGAGGGCCATGTCAACTCGATCGTGCGCGAGGCTGTTGCCTGGGGCATCTCCGCGGAGGATGCGCTCGTCATGGCCACGCTGAACCCGGCGCTCTGGCACGGCCTTCGCCAGCGGGGGGCGGTGGCACCCGGGTACCAGGCCGACCTGCTCGTCCTCTCCGACCTCGAGCGGTTCGTGCCCGACCTGGTGCTGAAGGCCGGACACGAAGTCGAGGAGATTCCGCGGGTCGACGTCCCGGAGTGGGTCCGGCAAACCGTACGGATCGGTTACGTGCGCGCGGACGACCTCCGCGTCGACTGGGACGGTGGGCGTGCGCGCGTCATCGGCCTCGTCCCCGATGAAATCGTCACCGACGAGCTCGTCGAGTCCGTGTCGACGAGCGACGGCCACGTCGAGCCCGATCCGGAAAGGGACCTCGCCAAGGTCGCCGTGATCGAGCGCCACCACGGCACCGGTCGGATCGGCGTCGGGCTCGTACGCGGATTCCGGCTCCGAAGCGGAGCGCTCGCCTCGACCGTCGCCCACGACGCGCACAACCTCGTCGTCGTCGGCATGTCCGACGCCGACATGATGGCGGCGGCGCAGCGGCTCGCCGAGCTTGGCGGCGGCACGTGCGTCGTCGACGCGGGCGAGGTGAAAGCCGAGCTGGCCCTCCCCGTCGCCGGCCTGCTCTCCGACGCTCCGCTCGACGAGGTCGTGGCGGCCACCCGGGCGTGTAACGCTGCGGCCGCCGAGCTGGGTTGCCCGCTCGAGGCGCCGTTCCAATCGCTCTCGTTCCTCGCGCTGTCCGTGATCCCGAAGCTGAAGATCACCGACCGCGGGCTCGTCGATGTGGAGCGCTTCGAGCTCGTGCCGCTCGCGGCGCAGTAAGTGGTTCCGGTGCGCGTCTGGATCAGCGGAGTTGTCGCGCTGGTGTGCGCCGGGCTGCTTGCCGGCTGCGGCGGCAGCACGAAGAAGCCCGAGCTCGTTGCGGGCACGCTCCGGCTCGGCGCCGTGCGCGGCCCGACCGACTGGGATGCGGAGGTCCTGGCGGGATTGCGCGCCGAGGTTCGGGCGCTCAACCAGAGCGGCGGCATCGACCAGAAGATCCGCCTGGCCCTCGCGGTCGGGACGGCTCGCCACGTGCTCGCGTCGGGCGCGCGCGTGGCGGTCCTGCCCTGCGACGCCCGCCTCCAGGCAGAGTCCGCAGCGATCCTGCGGCGCCGTAGCCTGTTCGTCCTCGAGCCGTGCAACACCGAGCTCTGGAAACGCTTCCCGAACGTCTGGCCGGTTTCCGTGTCAGCCGCCGACGAGGCCCGCGCCCTCGTGGGCTACGCGCAGAGCCAGAAGTACGCACGGCTGTCGGTGATCGGGGACGGGCAGATGGCGCGAGCGGTCAGGAAGGCGGCGCGCGAGGCCAAGCTGAAGGTGGCTCCGCTTCGCAGGGCCGATGCGGTCGTCGTCGCGCTCGCCGCGCCGTACGCCCAGTCGGCTGTTCTCCGGCTTCGCGCCGACGGGGTGCCAGTTCCGATCCTGGCCACGCACGGCATGGACGACCGGCTCGCGCTCGCCGCCGATCCCGCCGAGTTCGACGGCGTCGTGTTCACGACGTTCGGGCTGCCGGAGCCTGGCTCCGAGCAGGACGAGATGGACGAGCGGTACCGCGCGCTCACGGGCCACCATCCGGCTTCCAGCGTCGCGGCACTCGGGTATGACGCGGGCAACGTCCTCGAGTATGCGATTCTGAACGCGTCGTCCACGCGCACCGCGCTGCTGGCCGCCGCGATGCGAGGCCTCGACGTCCACGGCGCGGTCGGACGGATCGTCTACCCGAAGGCCGGCGGCCGCAATCCGTCTGTGAACGTGGCGATCGTGCAGGTCGTCCGCGGCCGCGAAGAACTGGTCGACCGCGTGGGCGTGTGATCGAGCGCGTCTGGGTCGTCGGCGCCGGCGCAATCGGAAGCCTGTTCGCCGCACACCTGGCGCAGGTCGCGGACGTCTCGGTGCTCTGCCGCCGCGAGGAGCACGCCCGCACGCTGTCGGAACGGGGCCTGCGCGTCTCCGGCCGCCACGAGTTCACCGCACGGGTCCGAGCCTCTGCCGACCCGTTCGACCTGCCGGACTTCGATCTGGCGATCATCGCGACGAAGGCCACCGAGCTCGACGCGGCCGCCGCGCGCCTGGCCGGGCGAACCGCGGGCGTCGTGATGACCGTCCAGAACGGCCTCGGGGCCGAGGAGGTCGTCCGTCACCACGGCGACTGGCCGCTCCTGTCCGCGGTCACGTTCATGAGCGGCACGCGGCACGCCGACGACCACGTCGAGTACATCCTCGACACCGAGACCTGGATCGGGCCGTACGAGGGCACGCCGTACGAGCTCGCCGCCGAGGCGGGCGAACTGATCGAGCGCGGCGGCCTCGAGGTGGAAGTGCTCTCCGACCTGCGGCCGGCGCAATGGTCGAAGCTCATCTTCAACGCGACCGTCAACGGCGTCGCGGCGCTGACCGAGCTGCCCCACGATCCGCACTTCGCGGAGCGCGACGACCATTCCGACCTGGGCCATCTCGTCCACGAGCTGGTCGAGGAGGGGAAGCGAATCGCCGCGGCGGCCGGCGTCGAGCTGCACGACGATCCCTGGGAGATGAACGTCCTCGCGACCCGGCGGGGCAGCGCGCACTACCCCTCGATGCTGGAGGACGTCGAGTCGCGGCGCCCCACCGAGGTCGAGCTCATCAACGGTTCGCTCGTCCGCGAGGCGAACCGGCTCGGCGTCCCGGCGCCGATGCAGACGGCGATTTACCGGCTGGTGAAAGCCAAAGAGGCCTCATATTCGTAGTACGTTGGCAGTCTGCGGTGGTAGAAATCATCGCGCGGAGGGGCCAACAGGAGGAGGTTCGATGAGGTTTTCGAGGAGGATCTGGGCAGCGGCAGCTCTGACCGTGCTGGCCGCTGCCGCGGTGACGGCGGTCGCGCTGGGAGGAACCACGAACAGCGCGGCCAAGAAGCCGATCATCGTCGGCGCTGCGGTGGACCTCACCAGCCAGATGAAGCCATATGACAGCGCGGCGTTGCTCGCGGCGAAGCTCCGCGCCGCGGCGACCAAGGTAAACGGACGGCCGTTCAAGCTCATCCAGTGCAATACCCAGCTCGATCCGGCAAAGACGAAAGCCTGCGCGGACCAGCTGATCTCCAAGGGAGCAATCGCGCTCCTGGTGACCTGTGACGTGCAGTACGCGGCGGCGGCCACCACAGAGGCGATCAACGCCGGCAAGCTCGCGCTCGGGTCGTGTATCGGCACGGACGAGCAGGGCCCGAAGCGGTTCGGCGCGAAGGGAAGGCTGGCCTTCAGCTTCGGCAACGTCGCCCAGGACGAGGGCGCAGCGATGGCGAACTACGCCTACAAGGTCAAGAAATGGAAGCGGGCGATCACGGTCTCCGATGACCTGCTCGTCTACTTCCAGGACGTCGTCAAGGCGTTCACCGCCCGGTACAAGGCGCTCGGTGGCAAGATCGTCGCTGCCGAGCACTTCAAGTCGTTCCAGAACCAGACGCCGAACGTCGTCAACAAGATCCGCTCGGTGCGCGGGGCGCAGGTGATTGTGACCGCGAACGCCTTCGAGCCCGGGCCGCTGATCTCGGGGCTGCGCAGCCTCCGGGTGAATACGCCGATCCTCAACTCCTGGGCTGGCGATGGCACCAACTGGTGGCCGAAGAGCCCGAAGGTGACGAAGTACTGGTTCGTCAGCTTCGCGTCGATCTTCGGCGACGATCCGAACCCGGCCGTGCGAAAGCTGGAGAAGGCGATGAAGGCACGCGGCGCCTCACCTGCCACTGGAAGCTTCGTCACAGGAGCGACGGCGATCGACGCGCTGGCCACGGCAATCAAGCGGGCGCATGGATCGACCAAGGGATCGACGCTTGCAACGCAGTTCCTGCACTTCCACAAGCTGCAAACGATCTCCGGGAAGATCAGCTTCTCGAACCGGTTCCACACCGTCTTCGGACGCACGTACCGCGTGATGGAGGTCGAGAACAACAAGGGCAAGTACGTCGGCGCCATCTCCGCCGGGAGGCCGGCGAACATCGGATAGGTGGCGGCGGCCGCCGACCAGCAGACCGACCGGTGGCCCGGAGGCGTGCTCCGGGCCACCGCCGTTTCGCGCTCGTACGAGGGCATCCGGGCGCTCCAGGACGTCACGCTCGAGCTGAACCGGCACGAGGTCGTCGGCCTGATCGGGCCGAACGGCGCCGGGAAGACGACGCTCGTGAACGTCATGAGCGGATTCGATCGGCCCTCGGCCGGGACAATCGAGCTCGACGGCCGCGACGTCACGCGCTGGAGCCCGGCGCGGCGCGGCCGGAATGGGCTCGCACGCACGTTTCAGCACAGCCGCTCGTTCCGCCAGCTGACCGTCCGTGAGAACGTCGAGGTCTCGGCGCTCGGGGTACGGACCGGGCCACGGGAGGCGAGACGGCGCGCGGCGTCTCTGCTCAGCCTCCTCGGGCTGAGCAGGCGAGCCGAGGCCCCGGCCGCCTCGCTGCCCCACGGCGACGAGCGCAAGCTCGGCGTCGCACGCGCGCTCGCGTCGACCCCGCACTACGTGCTCATGGACGAGCCTGCGGCCGGGCTTCCCGAGAGCGAGGTGCCGGATTTCGTCGCGGTCGTCCGCGCGGTGCGGGACGACTTCGAGGCGGGCGTGCTCCTCATCGACCACAACATGGCCCTCGTCATGGCGGTATGCGATCGCATCTACGTCCTCGACCAGGGACGTACGCTCGCAGCCGGCACGCCGCAGGAGATCCGCGGCAACCTCGACGTCGCCGCCGCGTACCTCGGCGAACGCGCCGTGGACCAGGATGCCTGAGGCCGTCCTCGAGCTCGACCGGCTCGACGTCCGCTACGGCGGCGTTCCGGCCGTCCGAGCACTCACGCTGCGGGTCGACCACGGCGAGATCGTCGGGCTCATCGGCCCGAACGGCGCCGGGAAGACGACGACGCTCCACGCGATCATGGGCGTCGTGCGACCCGTCGGAGGCGACATCCGGCTTGCCGGGCGGTCGATTCGCGGGCAGAAGCCGGAGCGCGTCGCCCGCGCGGGGATCGCGCTGGTGCCGGAGGGCCGGCGAATCTACCCGCAGCTGACCGTGGACGAGAATCTGCGCCTGGGCCTCGCCGCCGGACGGTCGCGGCGCAGCGACCTGCGGGACGTCCGCGAGCTCTTTCCCATACTGGGCGAGTTCGGCCGCCGCCGAGCCGGGGCGCTGTCCGGCGGGCAGCAGCAGCAACTCGCCATCGGACGCGCGCTGGCGGCGCGACCGGATGTGCTCCTGCTCGACGAGCCGTCGCTCGGGCTGGCGCCGACCGTCGTCGACGCGGTCTTCCAGGCGCTCGAGCGCATTCGCGAACGGGGCGTCACGACGCTGCTCGTCGAGCAGCGCGCTCAGCGCACCGTCGCTTTCGCCGATCGGACCTATGTCCTCTCGAACGGCGAAGTGCGCGCGACGCTCACGCCGGCGGACGCCGACGACACCGACCGGCTGGTCGCGGCGTACTTCGGCTGATGCTCCAGACGATCATCAACGCCGTCGGGCTCGGCGCGACGTACGCGCTCATGGCGGTCGGAATCGGGCTCGTCTTCGGCGTGCTCCGCCTGATCAACTTCGCGTATGGCCAGCTGATCATGGCGGGCGCGTTCTCGCTGGCGCTGACGAGCGCGAAGGGATGGCCGGAATGGGCAAGCGTCCTGACGTGCGTCGCCGTGGTCGTAGCGCTGTCGCTGCTCATGGAGTTGGCCCTCTTCCGCCCGCTTCGCGGCGCCTCGCCCGCGACAATGCTCGTCGCGACCTTCGCCGTGGCATTTCTGCTCCAGGCGATCGCGCTGCTGAAGTTCGGCTCGCTCGGGCGGATCGCGATCATCTTCCCCGGGCTCTTCAATCCCGTCGGCAGCGGCCATCTGGCGACCGTCCGCTGGATCACGGTGGTCGCGATCATCTGCGCCGTGGTGGCCGTCGCCGGCCTGACGTTGCTCCTTGCCCGCACGAGCATCGGCCTGCACATGCGCGCGGCGGCGACCGACTTCCAGACCGCCCGGTTGCTCGGCGTCCGTGCGAACCGTGTGATCACGGTCGCGGTCGTCCTCTCGGGCGTCCTCGCGGCCGCCGTCAGCGTCATCCTCGTCGTCCAGACGCCGCAGGTTGTGCCGACGTTCGCACTCCGCGACACGATCATCGTGCTCGTCGGGGTCGTTGTCGGCGGGATCGACCGGCTGTGGACGGCCACGCTCGGCGGCTTCTCGATCGGGTTCGCGACGTCGGTCTTCACGGACAAGCTGCCGCAGAGCGCCACCGACTATGTCGATTCGGCGGTCTTCGGGCTCGTCATCGTCGTCCTGCTGCTCCGTCCCGAGGGGCTGTTCGCACCGTTCCGGTCACGCACGGTGGAGCGCGTATGAGGCTCGCCGAGCGCTCCGTCCAGTTTCTGGCGCCGGCGGTGCTCGTGTGTCTGACCGCGTTGCTCGGGAGCTTCTCCGCGACCACGAACGAGGTCTATTTCGAGACCGCGCTCGTCGACGTCGCCATCGTCGTCGGGCTCTACCTCTTCGTCGGCAACTCGGGCGTGCTCTCGTTCGGCCACATCAGCTTCGTCGCGGTCGGTGCCTGGACGGCCGGCGTCTTCACGGTCCCGGCCGACGTGAAGTCGACTGCGCTCCCGGATCTGTTCCCGTTCCTGGCGCATCACAACGTCGGGAACGTCCCGTCGCTGCTGCTGGCGACGGCCGCCGGAGGCGTGTTCGCGTTCCTCGTCGGCCTGCCGCTCATGCGCCTTTCCGGCTTGGCTGCCGGCATCGCCACGTTCGCCGTGCTCGGAATCACCTACAACGTCCTGCTCAACTGGACGAAGATCGGTCCCGGGCCGGGCCCGTTCACGCTCGTCCCGCAGACAACCGGGCTCGTGCAGGCGCTCGGAGGGGCGCTGATCGCAATCGCGGTCGCGTGGCTCTACCAGCTCAGCCGCTTCGGACGCCTGCTGCGCGCCTCGCGGGAGGATCCGGCGGTCGCCCAGGCCGTCGGCGTCGGCATCCATGCGCAGCGCCTGGGCGCATTCACGCTCAGCGGGGCGCTCTGCGGCTTCGCGGGCGGTCTCCTCGTGCATGAGTTCGGCAGCATCTACGCCAACCAGGTCTACCTCGACCTGACGTTCATCACGCTCGCGATGCTCGTCGTCGGGGGCGTGGGCAGCCTCCTGGGCGCCGTCCTCGGAGCGCTTCTGATCAGCGGCCTGAACTCGTTCCTGTCGGCAGCCGAGGGAGGCGTGCACGTCATCGGCTTCAAGCTGGACGTCCCCAGCGGCACGAACCTCGTCGTCCTCGGTGCGGTGATGGCGATCGTCCTCGTTCTCCGCCCGTCCGGGATTACGGGCGGGCGCGAGTTGCCGGTGCCGAGGCTGCGCGGCCGCGCGCCGCAGGAGGCGCCCGCGACCGGAGGTCCGCCGTGAGGGTCTGCGTCGTCGGCTGCGGCGCCGTCGGCTCGCTGTTCGCGGCTCACCTGGCGCAGCTCGACGACGTCGAGGTCTGGGCCTACGACCTGGACGCCCACCACGTCGCGGCGATCAACCGCGACGGGCTCCAGCTCACCGGCGCTGCCGAGCTTGTCGGACAGATGCGGGCGACCGGCGACGCGTCCGAGCTCCCGGAGTGCGACTTCGGCATCGTCGCGGTCAAGAGCATGCATACGGAGGGCGCGATCGCCGCGACCGCGCACGCGTTCGGCGAAGGCGCGGTCTGCTCGGTGCAGAACGGCGTCGGGAACGAGGAGGCGATCGCCCTCAGCGTCGAGCGCGTCATCCGCGGAACGACCTTCCCGGCGGGGCACGTCGTCGCTCCCGGCCGCGTGAACATGGACGTGGGCGGCGAAACGACGATCGGCCCGTTCGAGCCCCGGCCGGCGGCGATGGACGCCGTCGAGCGTCTCGCCGACGCGTGCACCCGCTCCGGCATGGTGACGCACGCAGTCGCCGACGCCCGCGGCCCGCAGTGGCGGAAGCTGATCTTCAACGCCGCCACGAACCCGATCGGCGCGCTCACCGGGCTGACGCACGGGCGGGTTTGCGAGGACGGGGCGCTCCGGCAGCTCGTCACGGCGCTGGTCGACGAGGGGAAGGCCGTCGCCGACGCGCAGGGGATCGTCCTCGACGACGACCCGGAGCAGCTGATCGACTACGCCGCCCGCCGCGACGTCGCCTACGACCACAAGGCGTCGATGCTCCAGGACGTCGAGGCCAGCCGCCAGACCGAGGTCGACTACCTCAACGGCGGCATCGTCCGGTTCGGACGGGAGTGGGGGGTCCCGACGCCGCTGAACTCGGCCGTGACGGCGCTCGTGAAGGGCGTCGAGCGCTCTTGGATAAACGACTCAACGGAGTAGGCTCTTGGCGGCCCAGATGATCTGCCCGAACTGCGCGACCGAGAACGAGCAAGGGAAGAAGTTCTGCACCGAGTGCGGGACGCCGCTTGCGCGTACCTGTCCGTCGTGCGGTAGCCCGATCTCGGGCGAGGAGAAGTTCTGCGGCGAATGCGGTGCCCCGCTGCAGGCCGTGCCGAGCCCTCCCGCCGCGACGCTCGCAGCGCCGGCCTCCGAGCGTCGTCTCGTCTCCGTCCTTTTCGCCGATCTCGCCGGCTTCACGAGCCTCTCCGAGTCGCGGGACCACGAAGAGGTCCGCGAGCTTCTCTCGCGCTACTTCGACGCGTGCCGGACGCTGATCGAGCGCTACGGCGGTACGGTCGAGAAATTCATCGGCGATGCCGTGATGGCGGTCTGGGGCGCGCCGGTCGCCACCGAGGACGATGCCGAACGGGCGGTCCGGGCGGCCCTGGACCTCGTGGCCGGCGTCCAGGCGCTCGGCGACGAGGTCGGGGTGTCGCAGCTGCGGGCCCGGGCGGGCGTGCTGACCGGTGAGGCGACCGTGACGATCGGCGCCGACGGCGAGGGCATGGTGGCGGGCGACCTCGTCAACACCGCCTCGCGCGTCCAGGCTGCGGCGCCTCCCGGTGCGGTTTACGTCGGAGAAGGCACGCGGCGCACGACCGAGCAGGCGGTCGTCTACGAGCCTGCGGGCGATCACGAGCTGCCCGGCAAGTCCGGCCTCGTACCGCTCTGGCGTGCCCTGAGGGTCATCTCCGGCGCCCGCGGCGCGCTGAAGGCCGAGGGCCTGGAGGCGCCGTTCGTCGGCCGGGGACGTGAGCTGCGGTTGCTGAAGGACCTGTACCACGCCACCGCAGAGGAACGGACGGCCCACCTCGTCTCCGTGACCGGCATCGCCGGGATCGGCAAGTCGCGGGTCGCCTGGGAGTTCTTCAAGTACATCGACGGGCTGCCCGAGCTCACGTACTGGCACCGCGGCCGCTGCCTCGCCTACGGTGAGGGAGTCACGTACTGGGCGC
>Ga0075433_10000433_pt1 | contig 26965 bp, 24 predicted proteins | sample RhiMethybrSRZTD2_FD_75299 | JGI IMG/M metagenome (GOLD analysis project Ga0075433, IMG submission 75299) | Populus rhizosphere microbial communities from Tennessee, USA - Rhizosphere MetaG P. TD hybrid SRZTD2 | ecosystem: Host-associated > Plants > Roots > Rhizosphere > Soil | place: USA... | reverse complement strand
CGACATGGCTGAACCCAAGAGCTATTTGTGGGGTACGGGCCGCCGCAAGACCGCCATCGCGCGCGTCCGCATCGCGACGGGCACCGGACTTCTCACGGTCAACCGCCGGCCCCTCGAGAAGTACTTCCTGACGGAGCAGGACCGCAACCACGCCGTCGAGCCCATCTACCAGAGCCGCGCCACCGGGCGCTTCGACTTCTTCATCACCTGCCACGGGGGCGGCCTCGCCGGCCAGGCCGGAGCCGTTCGCCTCGGCATCGCCCGCGCCCTCATGAAGGCCGACCCGACCCTCGAGCCCAAGCTCCGCCAGGAGCGCCTGCTGACCCGCGATCCGCGCATGAAGGAGCGCAAGAAGTACGGCCTCCGAGGCGCGCGCCGGGGCGTCCAGTACTCGAAGCGGTAGAAGCTCCGAGCTTCGAGCTTCGAGCTTCCAGCGAGGACACGATGTCCTTCTCACCTTCCGATCGCCTGGGGCGACTCCCTCCTTATCTGTTCGCCGAGTTCGAGCGCAAGCGCGCCGCCCTCGAGAAAGCGGGGAAGGACGTCATCAACCTCGGGATCGGCGACCCCGACCAGCCGCCGCCGCGCCTCCTGACCGACCGCCTCGTCGAAGTGCTCCACGAGCCCGGCATCCACCAGTACTCCTCCACGCACGGCACGGAGGAATTCCGCTCCGCGGTCTGCCGCTGGTTCAAGAAGCGCTACCACGTGGCGCTCGAGCCCGGCGAAGTCTGCCTCGGCGTCGGATCGAAGGAGCTCATCGCCCACGCGCCGATGGCGCTGACCAATCCCGGCGACGTCGTCCTCGTCCCGGAGCCCGGCTACCCTCCGTACCGGTCGGGCACGATCTTCGCGATGTGCGAGCCCTTCGTCATGCCGCTCCGCAAGTCGAACGGATTCCTCCCGGACCTCGACGCGATCCCGAAGGACGTCGCGTCGCGGGCGAAGATCCTGTACGTCAACTACCCGAACAATCCGACGGGCGCGACCGCGACGCGCGAGTTCTACAAGAAGTGCGTGGAGTTCGCGTGGAAGCATGGGACGATCGTCATCAGCGACGAGGCGTACGCGGAGCTCTACTACGAGGAGGCGCCGCCGTCGTTCCTCGAGACGCCCGGCGCGAAGGAAGTCGGCGTCGCCGTCCACTCGATGACCAAGACCTTCTCGATGGCGGGATGGCGCATCGCGTGGGTCGCGGGGAACGCGTCGATCGTCGAGACGCTCCGCGGCTTCAAGGCGAACTGCGACAGCGGCCAGTGGATGGCCCTGCAGAAGGCGGTCGCCACCGTGCTCGACCGGGGCGAGGCGGACATGAAGGGGATCCGCGAGATGTACCGGCGCCGCCGCGATCTCTTCGTCGGCGGCCTGCGGGGTCTCGGGTGGGAAGTCCCCAGCCCCCGCGGAGCCTTCTACGTCTGGTTCGATGTGCCCGAGAAGGGGACCGGCTCGATGGCGTTCGCCGATCGCGTCCTCGACCGGGCCGGCGTGATCATGCTTCCCGGCATCGGCTTCGGCGCGTTCGCCGAGGGCTTCATGCGCGTGGCCCTTACGGTTACCGAGGATCGGCTGAAGGAAGCCGTCGACCGCTTGAGGAAGTTGTGACCCGCGAGATCGTGATCGCCTCCCGCAACAAGGGCAAGATCGCGGAGATCCTCCAAATCCTCGCGGAAGCTCCCCTCAGGCTCCATTCGCTCCTCGATTTCCCCGACGCCCCGACGGTCGAGGAGACCGGGACAACGTACGTGGAAAACGCCCGCCTCAAGGCCCGCGCCATCGCGCGCCACTCGGGTCTCTGGGCGCTCGCCGACGACAGCGGGATCGAGGTGGACGCCCTCAACGGAAGCCCGGGCGTCCATTCCGCCCGGTACGCCGGACCCGCGGCGGCCGATGGACCGAACAACGAGCGGCTCCTGCGCGAGCTGGCCGCGGTCCCCGACGAAAAACGGACGGCGCGGTTCCGCGCGGTGGTCGTCCTGGCGGCGCCGGACGGCTCGTTCCTGGCCGAGGCCGAGGGAGCCTGCGAGGGAATGATCGCGCGCGAACCCCGGGGCGCGTCCGGCTTCGGCTATGATCCGCTCTTCATCCTTCCGGAGTTCGGCCAGACCATGGCGGAGCTCGGCCTCGAGATCAAGAACCGGATCTCGCACCGGTCCGTCGCCCTCCGGCGGCTCCGCGATCGGATGGCCGAATTGAAACTCGTCGGGTGATTGACTCCGGGCGTCCCGCGCCTTACGAATAGAAGCGTCGCCATGGCCTCGCGCAGAAGCAACGAACCCGCCCCCGGACGGTTCATCTCCGTGGACACCGAGCAGGCCGACCGGATTTTCTCCTCGTTCGAGATCCGGGTCGCGAAGTCGCTCCTGAACAAGGACGCCGGGAACATCGAGGCGCTCACGCTCCTCGGCGCCGCGCTCACCCGGGCGGGACGCCACGAGGAGGCGCTCGAGATCGATCTCCGCACCACGACCCTCCTCCGGAACGAGCCCACCGCGTTCTACAACCTCGCCTGCAGCTACTCGATGCTCGACCGGATCGACGAGTCGATCGCCGCGCTCACGAAGGCGCTCGATCTCGGCTACCGGGATTTCAATCACATGCTGAAGGACGCGGATTTGAAAAACGCCCGCCGGGATCCGCGGTTCCGGGACCTTCTCCGGCGCAAGTGGGGCAAGCGACAGCCTTGACCCGCGGCGGAAAAGGGGAAGATCCTTGGCCAGCCTGCACAGTCCGGAACAGAAATCGCGCCTCCAGCTCGAGGTCCGCGGGTACCAGCTCCTGAAGCCGGTCGGGGAGGACTGGGACGACAACTGGCTCATCCTCAAGATGACGGTCGAGACCCCGAAACGGCGGTGGAACGGCCAGGGGCCCTTCCTGACGACCTTCGAGGTGATCCACCTCGTCACCCAGCTGAAGGCCTGGTCCGCGAAAGGCGAGATGGAGGAGACGCTCAAGTTCACCGAGCCCAACCTCGCCTTCGTGAAAAACCCCTCCGGCGACACGCTTCTCCTGCTTCGCGTGGGATTCGACCTGGAGTGCCATCCCGACGGCATCACCCGCGTGGGCGGAGCCTTCTGGGTTCCCTTCGAAGTGACCCCTGCGGAGCTCCTCGCCTTCGCGGAGAGCCTCGAGAAGGAGGTCGCGGCGTACCCCGAGCGCCATCTCACCCGGGGGTCGAAGATCTACAAGGCGAAGAACACCTGATCCCGCATTTCCTGCCGCCCCGTGACCTCTTCCGGCACACCGAGGCGTGAGAATGGGTGTCGGGATCGGTCGTCCCGGAAGTAAAGGGGTCACATGACGAAGCTGAAAACCTCGTACGCCTGCCAGCAGTGCGGCGCCAAGGCGCCGAAGTGGGTCGGCCGCTGCCCCGAATGCGGCGAATACAACTCGATGGTCGAGGAAGTGGAGCGTCCGCCCGACCGCCCGGCGCGCCACGTCCTTTCCGAGGAGCGCCCGATCCCCATCACGGAAGTCGCCGCCTCGGAGCGGCCCCGCATCGCGGTCGGCATCGGCGAGCTCGACCGCGTCTTCGGCGGCGGCATCGTCACCGGCTCCGTCGCGCTCATCGGGGGCGACCCCGGCATCGGGAAATCGACGCTGATCCTGCAGGTCTGCCAGCGGGTCGCGGCGCAGGGACTGAAAGTCCTCTATGTCTCGAGCGAAGAGTCGGTCATGCAGACGAAACTGCGCGCCGACCGGCTCGGCGTGGGCTCGGAAAACCTTTTCGTCGTCAGCGAGACGAACCTCGACGTCATCCGGCGCTACCTCGAGGAGGTCAAGCCCGCCCTCGCGGTGGTCGACTCGATCCAGATGATCTACAAGCAGGACCTCCCCGGCGCCCCCGGCACGGTGGGGCAGGTGCGCGAATGCGCGGCGGAGCTGACGTACTTCGCGAAGCGGGGCGGCGTCTCGCTCTTCATCGTCGGCCACGTCACGAAGGACGGCGCCATCGCGGGACCGCGCACCCTGGAGCACCTCGTCGACGCGGTTTTCTACTTCGAGGGCGACCGCTTCCAGGCCTTCCGCGTCCTGCGCGGCGTCAAGAACCGGTTCGGGTCGACGAACGAGATCGGCATCTTCGAGATGCGCGGCTCGGGCCTCGCGGAAGTCGCCAACCCGAGCGAGCTCTTCATGTCGGCGGACCGCAAGGGGCGCGAGGGCTCCGTGGTGGTGCCGAGCATCGTGGGCTCGCGCACGCTCCTCGTCGAGATCCAGTCGCTCCTGAACCGGACCGTCGTGGGTTTCCCCGCGCGGCGCGTTTCGGGCGTCGACCTGAATCGCGTCCAGCTCATCCTGGCGGTCATCGAGCGGCGGGGCGGGCTCGCGGTGGGAGCCCAGGACGTCTTCGTCAACGCGGTGGGGGGCGTCGAGATCGACGAGCCGGCCGCCGACCTCGGGATCGCCGTCGCCGTGGCCTCAAGCTTCCGGAGTCGCGCCGTCCCCACGCGTACCTGCATCTTCGGAGAAGTCGGCCTCGCGGGTGAAATCCGGGGCGTCGCCCAGGCGGGTCAGCGCGTGATCGAGGCGAGCCGGCTCGGTTTCGAGCGCGCCATCGTTCCCGCCGACAGCGCGCGGGCGATCGAGGCTCCGGACGGATTCGACGTGGCGCCCGTGAAGAACTTGCGCGAAGCCTTGGAAGCCGCCGAGGTGATGTAACGGCCCTGTCACGAGTCGAGCGTCAAGCGTCGAGAGTCGCCGAAAGAGGTCGAGGGTCATGATGCGCGACGCGCGACTTCGGTGGACTCGCGACCCACGACCGTCGACTCGTGACTTCTTTCTCCGACCCTCGACCCCTGACTCTCGACCCGCGACTCATTTCCCTGTGGCCACTCTCATCGTCGCCCGCTTCAGGAAGAGGATCGCGAAGCAGTTGTCGTACAGGTTGACGTACTTCCCCGTGTGCCAGTACCCGCCGCTCGTCTGGTTCGAGATGAGCAGCGTCGCCCCCTCGGCGTACCAGTCATGCTCGCCGAGCCGCGCCACGCCGTCGAGCATCCCGCATCGCTCGAGGCCGTATAGGAAGTAATAGAGCCAGTCCCTTCCGTGCGTCGGATTGCCCTTCACGGTCCAGTGAAGTTGCAGCCACGCCCACCCGTCGCGGAGCGCGGTCTTGACCCGCGCCCGCTCCCGGGCGTCGTACTTGGAGTCGTTGAGGCGGCGCCGCAGGGCGTCGAGGATCACGAGGCTCGAAAGTCCGCCCGCCGTCATGCTGCCGTAGATGGGGTCGAGCGGATGGTCGTAGTAGGGCCAGCCGCGCGCCTCCGCCATTTGCTTCGCGCCCGTCTTTCCCTCGGAGTCGGCCTCGACGAGGGCGAGTTCCACCCGCGGCCCCTTCTTCTGCTGGACGCGCAGGTAGGACTCGGCGACGCGGCGAAGGATCGCGAGGTCGGGCGTCGCGCCGCACCGCGCCGCGGAGTACAGGCCGAGGACGCCGTACTGCGTGTTCGAGAAATCGCGCGCCTCGGCGTCGGTCGAGGGATAGCTCCACATGTCCTTCGCCAGCTTCATCTCGAGCCACCGCGCGGCGCTGCCCACCCAGCGCGCGTGGACCGGGTCGATCCGCGCCGAGACCTCCTTGTCCGCCGCGGGGGCCTGGCCCTGCTTGACGGTTTCGTCCTTCGGCGAGTAGTACGCCTCGAGGGCCATGAGCGAGACCGCGGTGTCGTACGTGTGCTCGAACGTCTGGTCCAGCATCCAATTCAACGCCGTGCCGAGCCGCGGGTCCTTGCGGTCGGAGCTCCCCTTGAGGATCGTCAGCAGGGAGAGCGCCGTCGGGCCGGGCTTGTGCTCGTAGTGGAATCCCCAGTGGCCTTCGCGCTCCTGGTATTGCCGCCAGACCCAGGCGAGCCCCTTGTCGATGGCGGTGATGACGTCCCCCTCGAAGCCGCGGTAGCGGTTGGGGAGGACCGCCTCGAGCTCGAGGCGCTCCCTGAAGTCGGTCGTTTCGCGATTCCCCTTCGGATCGGTGGGGAGGAGCGTCAGGGAAAAGATGAAATCGAGGCGGCGGGCGACGCCCTTCGCGGCGTCGAAGAGGAGCGTGCCCTCGAACATGCCTTTCTCGACGACGCGCTGGGACTTCGGCGGCGGATCCGCGCGGAGGAGCGCGGTGATGCGCGCCTTGAGATCGATCGCCACGCACGACACGCCCTCGACGTCGACGGCGGCGCGCCGCGTTGCCGAGCAGCGGGCCGTGATCGGGGCGTAATCCCAGCCCTCCTCCCAGTCGACGCTCCAGTCGTGCGCCTGCCCGATCTTGAGGGGCTTGGGGGGAAGGGAGAACCCGAGGAGGATCGGGAGCTCGGCCGTCTCGAATCCCGACGGACGGTACCTGATCCCCTCGGAGATTTCGTACCCGAAGAGGCCGCAGGTGCGGAGCGGGTTGGCCGCCGCCCGCTCGTCGCCCCCCGAATCGAACGAGATCGTGCTGGAGCGGTAGCGGGCGAAGTCGGTGCGCGCGAGTTTCCACGCGAGCGAAACGGCGGGTTCGGGCGGGTCCTGGAAGGCGAGGGGCAGAAGCAGAACCAGGAGGAGCCCCCGCATCGCTGCATTATACCGATCACGGTCGGAAGCCAATCTTTCGTCAGATCTGACCGCGGAGAGCGGAAGGGGGTTGGCGATCCCCGTCATCAATTCTGGTCCGGCTCGCTGACCGCCGTTAGAATTCCCGCCTTACATGATTCACCTGGCCTTCCTCTGGCACTTTCACCAGCCCTCGTACCACGACGCGCGCAAGAACCTCCTGCGCATGCCGTGGGTGCGCCTCCACGGGGTCAAGGACTACACGGGGATGGCGCTCCTCCTGGAGGAATTCCCGTCGATCAAGGGCACCGCGAACTTCAGCCCGGGCCTGCTCGACCAGCTCCTCGCGTACGGGCAGGGCGCGAGCGACACGCTGCTGCTGACCGTCCGCAAGCCGCCGGAGGCCCGCACCGACGAGGATCGCGCCTTCCTCCGGCACAATCTCTTCCTCGTCCCCGAGCGGCAGATCGTGAAGTACCCCCGGTACGGCGAGCTTCGGGAGAAAATGCGCGCGGGGGGCGCTTTCGACGCGAAGGACTGGCTCGATCTCGAGACACTCCACTCGCTCGTCTGGTTTCATCCGCTGATCCTGGAGCGCGAGGAGACGCTGCGCGCGCTCGCGGCGCGGGGGCGCGATTTCACCCCGCAGGAACGGGACGCCCTCCTGGAGCGACATCGGTCCCTGCTGTCGGACGTGATCCCGCGATGGAAAAAGCTCCAGGAGGCGGGAAGCGTCGAGATCGCCGTCAGTCCCTACTACCACCCGATCCTGCCGCTCCTGTGCGACTTCGAGTCGGCGAAGCGCGCGATGCCCGACACGCCCCGGCCCGCCCTGGGAAAGACGCTCGCTCCGGACGCGGAAATGCAAACGGCGCGGGCGCGCCAGAGAGCCGCGGAGCTCTTCGGACGCGCTCCCGCGGGAACCTGGCCGAGCGAAGGGTCCGTCAGTCCCGAGACGATGGAACTCCTTCGCTCGTGCGGCCTCCGGTGGTTCGCGACCGACCAGGCGATCCTCGAGAAATCGGGCGGAGGCGATCTCTTCCGGCCCCATCCCGTGCGCGGCATGACGGGCGTCTTCCGCCACGCGGAGCTCTCGAACCTGCCGGGCTTCATCTACAAGACCTGGAATCCGCGCGATGCCGCGGCCGATTTCATCCGCCGGGTCGAAGCGCTCGCCGCGGACAAGGATCGGCTCGTCGTCGTCGCGCTCGACGGCGAGAACGCGTGGGAACACTACGAGGAGAACGCGGTTCCTTTCTTCCGCGAGCTCTACCGGGGTCTCTCCGCTCATCCCGTCATCCGCACGGTCACGGTGTCCGAGGGGATCGCCAAGGTCGCGGCAGGAGAGCCGATCACGGACCTCTGGAGCGGGTCGTGGATTGGCGCCAATTTCGCGATCTGGATGGGGCACGAGGAGGATCGCCGGGCGTGGGACCTGCTGGCCGAGGTGCGGCGGCGGCTCGGTGCCCCGCGCGCCGACGCCGCGTGGGATTCGTTCTACCGCGCCGAGGGGAGCGACTGGTTCTGGTGGTTCGGGGAGGACTATTCGTCGGCGCAGGATCCGGAATTTGACGCGATCTTCCGAATGCACCTGGCCAACGCCTGCGCGTACGCCGGCGTCGATCCGCCGGAGAATCTTTCGAAGCCGGTCCGCCGATGAGCGAGTTGAGACGCGATCCGATCACCGATTCGTGGGTCATCATCGCGCCCGACCGGGCCGCACGGCCGCTCGACTTTCCGATCGCGAATGCGCGACCTTCCGCCCAGGCGACCTGCCCGTTCTGCGCGGGACGCGAGCACGAGACGCCGCCGGAGATCGCGTCGATCCGCGACGCGAAGGGCTGGCGCGTGCGGGTCGTCCCGAACAAATTCCCGGCGCTCCGGAGGGAGGGGACGACGGGGGGCGGCGTCGAAGGCCTCCTCGAGTCGGCCGCCGCCGTCGGCGCGCACGAGGTGATCATCGAGGGCCCGGAGCACGTCCTGAGCCTGACGGGGCTTCCGAAGGAGCGGATCCCGGAGATTCTCGCGACGTGGAAGTCGCGTCTCCTCGACCTCAAGCGGGATTCTCGCCTCGCCTTCGGCCTCCTCTTCAAGAACGTGGGGGAGCGCGCCGGCGCGTCGCTCGAGCACGTCCACTCCCAGCTGATCGCCGCCCCGGTCGTGCCTGTACGGGTGCGGGCCGAGTTGGAGCGATGCGTGCATCACCACCGCGAGACGGGCCGGTGTCTCCTCTGCGACCTCATCGCACAGGAGCGGAAAGACGGGGCGCGCATGGTGGCCGAAACCGCGCGGTTCATCGTCCTCGCGCCGTGGGCTTCGAAGGCGCCGTTCGAGACGCACATCCTGCCGAAGGGCCACGCCTCGCACTTCGAGGCGACGGACGACGCGGGGATCGCGGAGCTGGCGGAGGCCCTCCGGACGACCTTGATCCGGATCGAGCGGGCGCTCGACGGTCCGGCGTACAACGTCCTCGTCTGCGGCGCGCCTCTCAACGCGCCGGCGTCCGATTCTTACCACTGGCGCCTGGAGATCATCCCGCGCGTCGCGGGCGTCGCCGGATTCGAGTGGGCGACCGGCTTCTTCATCAACACCGTGGCCCCCGAAACGGCCGCGGCCCGGCTGCGCGACCTTCCCGTCTGACCCCGCGGATATATGCCAATTCCGGCATATTGTCGGTGACGCGTCCTGCGTCCTGGGTCCGGAGTTCGTTCGGAGTTCCGGGTCCGATGTCGGTCCGAAGCCCGGGAAGAGTGCCGACCCTGGACCCAGGACGGGCATTGGAGGCAGGGCCAAGGACTCGACCCACAGACTCGGTCTAGTCCGTCCCGAAGAGCTCCTGCAGGGCCCGCCGGTACGTGTCGGCGTCCTCGGAGTTGAAGCAGACGAAGCGGACCGTCAGGAGGACGGGGTCGGTCTTGAGGAAGCGCGCGGTCTCGGCGAGCGCGATCCGGGCGGCGCGCAGCTTCGGGAACCGGTAGGCGCCCGTGCTGATCGCGGGGAAGGCGATCGACGAGAGGCCCAGGTCGGCCGCGATCCGGAAGGAGTTTCGGTAGCAGGAGGCGAGAAGATCGTCCTCCTTCTCCTCGCCGCCTTGCCAGACCGGGCCCACGGTGTGGATGATCCACTTCGCCCGGAGGCGGTAGCCCTTCGTAACGCGCGATTCGCCTGTGGGGCAGCCCGTGTACCGCGCGCACTCCTCGAGGAGCTCGGGCCCGGCCGCGCGGTGGATCGCGCCATCCACGCCGCCGCCCCCGAGGAGCGTCGAGTTGGCCGCGTTGACGATCGCGTCGGTCTCCTGGCCGGTGATGTCGCCCTCGGCGATTTCGATCCGGTCGCGGATCCCCACGGCGTCCGTCCTCGATGCTAGAATGGCTTCGTGAGAATAGCGGAGATCGCGTCCGAGGTCGCGCCCTTTTCGAAGACGGGCGGGCTGGGGGACGTCGTCGGGGCGCTCCCGCCGAACCTCGCCGCGCTGGGGGCCGAAGTCCTCGTCGTCTCTCCCCTTCATCGTTCCGCCGCGGCGTTCGATCTCGAGCGGCTCCCACTGCGACTCAAGGTCCCGATGGGGAAGACGGTGACCGAGGCGCGCGTCGCGCGGACCACCCTCCCGGGCAGCCAGGTGCCGGCCTACTTCATCGACCATCCCGGGTATTTCGATCGCGAGTACCTCTACGGCGAGCCGGAGGGGGACTATCCCGACAACGCCGCGCGGTTCGGCTTCTTCGCCCGCGCCGCCCTCGAGCTCTTCAAGGCGCTCGGCGAAATTCCCGACATCGTCCACGTCCACGACTGGCAGGGGGCGCTCGCCCCGGTCTACCTGAAAACGGGGGCCTCGCTCGCTTTCCCGAAGGCGAAATCGGTCCTCACGATCCACAACCTCTCGTACCAGGGCCTCTTCACGGCCGAGGCCCTCGAGGAAGCGGGACTCGACAACGCCCTCTTCAACTGGAAGCAGCTCGAGTACTACGGGAAAGTCAGTTTCCTCAAGGGGGGCATCGTCTTTGCCGACGCGCTCACGACCGTCAGCCCGACGTACGCGAAGGAGATCCAGACGCCCGAGCTCGGGTGCGGCTTCGACGGGCTCCTCCGCGACCGGGCGGAGCGGCTCACCGGCATCCTCAACGGCGTCGATTACCGCGAGTGGAGCCCGGAAAAGGACCGTCACCTCCCCGCGACGTACGGCGCCGCCGACCTCGGGGGCAAGGAGGTCTGCAAGCGCGAGCTCCAGCGCACGTTCGGCCTGCCCGAGCGGCGCGAGGCGCTCCTCTTCGGGTTTATCGGGCGGCTCGTCGAGCAGAAGGGGATCGATCTCCTCTGCGCGGCGGCGGAACGGCTGGTGGGACTCGACCTGCAGATCGCGATTCTCGGGACGGGCGACCCGCGGTACGAGGACATGCTGACCCGGCTCGCGGCGGCCCATCCGAAGAAGGTCGCGCTGCGCCTCGGTTTCAGCGAATCGGTGGCCCACCTCATCGAGGGAGGCGCCGACGCCCTGCTCATGCCCTCGAAGTTCGAGCCGTGCGGGCTCAACCAGATCTACAGCCTCCGCTACGGCACGATCCCCATCGTCCGCAAGACGGGCGGGCTGGCCGACACGATCGTCGACGCGACCCCGGGGAACGCGAAGAAAGGGGCCGCCACCGGGTTCGTCTTCGTCGAGTACGCGCCTGAGGCCCTGGCGGGAGCCGTCGACCGCGCCCTCAAGTCCTGGCGCGACAAGGCGGCATGGGGTCGGCTGATCCAGACTGCGATGAAGCAGGATTTCTCGTGGGGCCCGAGCGCGAAGTGCTACCTTGAGGTATTCCGATCGCTTCGTTAGAGATATCATCCAGCCGTCCCTTCCGGCTGAATGCCGATTGCTGATCGCTGGCCGCTATCACGATGCCCATTAACTTCGTCTTCTGCCTTCACAACCACCAGCCGGTGGACAACTTCGACAAGGTCTTCGTCCAGGCGCACGACGACGCGTACCTGCCGTTCCTCGAGCGGATCGAGCGCCGCCCCGGCATCAAGTTCGTCGCGCACTACAGCGGACCGCTCCTCGAGTGGCTCGACCGCAACCGCCCGGAGTTCCTCGACCGGCTGAAGAAGCTCGTCGACGCGGGGCGCCTCGAGCTCATGGGCGGCGGCCACTACGAGCCCATCTTCACGATGCTGCCGGAAGAGGACGCCTTGGGCCAGGTCGCCCTCATGTCGGGCTTCCTCGAGAAGCGGTTCGGCCACCGTCCCACGGGGGCGTGGCTGCCGGAGCGGGTGTGGGAGCAGGGCCTCGTCCCGATCCTCGCGAAGGCCGGCGTGAAGTACACGATCCTCGACGACTTCCACTTCCGCGCGGCGGGAGTCGCGCCCGCCGATCTGGCCGGCGCGTTCCTCACCGAGGATCGCGGCTCGCTCCTGCGCGTCTTTCCGCTCCAGGAGGAATTGCGCTACGCGATCCCGTACAAGGATCCGCAGTACACGATCGACTACCTCCGCCGGTTCGCCGACGACTCCGGCCTCCGCACGATCGTGTACGCGGACGACGGCGAGAAGTTCGGCCTCTGGCCCAACACGAAGCGTCACGTCTACGACGAGGGCTGGCTCGACCGGTTCCTCGACGCGCTCGAGGGCGCGGCGGGCGACATCCGCACGGCCACGTTCACCGAAGTCATGGCGAAATCGCCGCGCCCCAGCCGCGTCTACTTTCCCTCCACCTCCTATCGCGAGATGGGGGAGTGGGCCCTGCCGCCCGCGGCGGCGGCGGAGTACGAGTCGCTCTCCGAGGAGCTGAAGCGGCAGAACCGGCTCGAGGCGGCCAAGCCCTTCCTGCTCGGCGGCACGTGGCGCGGATTCCGGGCCAAGTATCCCGAGGCGAACCTGATGTACGGCCGCATGCTCCACGTCTCGCGCAAGGCGCGCAAGTCGGGGAAGCCCGGGGCGCTCGAGGAGCTTTACCGCGGCCAGTGCAACTGCGGCTACTGGCACGGCGTCTTCGGCGGCCTCCACCTCCCGCACCTGCGGGGCTCGATCTATCGCCATCTCATCGCCGCCGAAAAACTGGCGGACCCGGCCGGCGCGGGATGGGAAATCCTCGACCTCGACCTGGATACGGGGATGGACGTCCGGCTCTTCAACGACCGGCTCAACGTCTTCATCACGCCCTTCACAGGCGGCCACGTCGTCGAGCTCGATGTCCGGGACGCGGGCGTGAACCTGACCGCGACCCTGGCGCGCCGGAAGGAGCACTACCACACCAAGATCCGCCAGGCGACCTCGGGCTCGGGCGAAGCGAAGAGCATCCACGACGTGATCGTGAGCAAGGTGGCCGACCTCGACCGGCACCTCGTGTACGACGCCCATCCCCGCGCCTCGCTCGTGGACCATTTCTTCGCCCCCGATGCGACGCTTGAGGACGCGTCGAAGGGATGGAAGGAGATCGGCGACTTCATCACGCACGCGTACGGGGCAACGCCGCCCGATTCGCCGGCGCTCGGCCTTCTCCGCCGGGGCCGGGTCGGCGGAATCGTCGTTACGGCGGCCAAGCAAATCGTCCTGAGCGGGAGCGAGATCGTCGTGACGTACACCCTCGTCGCCGAGGCGCCCGTGGAGGCGATCTTCGCCGTCGAGTTCAACGTCGCGCTCCTCAGCCCGACCGCGCCCGACGCCGTGGTGACCGGCCCCGATCCGAAGCGGACGGGCTCGCTCTCCGACCGGATCGAGGGGCACGGCCAGCGGCTCTCGATCAGCGACCGGTGGTATGGGCTCGAAGTGGAGTTCGTCGCCCCGCGCGGCGCGGATTTCTGGACGTACCCCGTGCACACGGTTTCGCAGTCCGAATCGGGCTTCGACCTGACGTACCAGAGCACGGCGATCCTGCCGCACTGGAAAATCAAGCTGGAGCCGGGAAAGCCCTGGACGACGGCCATCACCCACCGGATACAGAAGCGATGAACTCGCGCGAGCGCCTCAGCCCGACCGACCGTCCGCACGTCGCGGCGTCCGATCCGTACCTCGACTACGGGCCGGCGCTTCCGGAGCGGTACGGGATCCTGACGCTGCGCGCCCTCGTCCGCGACCCGCGCTCGGTCTTCGCGTACTGGGAGTGGCCCGACTCGGAGAAAACCTCCGCGTGGGCCGTCCGCCTGCGCGATGTGGCCACCGGTGCGGCCACCGTCGCGACGCTCGACCGCGCGGCCGGGGCGAGCGGGGCGTTCTACTTTGAGGCGACGCCGGAGCGCGACTACGAGGTCGACCTCGGCTGGACGAGCGGCGACGTCTTCGTCGTCGTCCGTACGAGCAACCGGATCCGCACGCCCCGGGAAGGTCCCGCGACGGAAATCGATCCCGAGTGGGTACCCGTCGAAGGTGAAGCGGACGTCTGGACCTCATTGTCCGGACCCGCCGCGCGCCAGTGGCTTAAGGGCGGAGGTTATCGCCGAGCGGGGCCAAGCCATGAATAGGGGTGAAGCTTCCCGTTTCCCGATCCCCGATTCCCGCTGGGGTTCGAGCTCCGCGATTCCCGAGCCCGAGTCGCTCGCCCCTCGGAACTTCTCGAAACTCGCAACTTCAGGACCTGGGACCTGGGATCTGGGATCTGGAAACGCACCCCAATGACCTCGAACGCGACGATCAACGGCCGTCTTTGTCTCCTTCTGCATGCTCATCTCCCGTTCGTGCGCCATCCGGAGCATCCCCGATTCCTCGAGGAGGACTGGCTCTTCGAGGCGATCACCGAGACGTACGTCCCGATCCTCGTCATGTCGGAGCGGCTCCGCGACGAAGGGGTGCCGTTCCGGCTGGCGCTGACGCTCTCGCCGCCGCTCTGCGAGATGCTCGCCGACTCGATGCTCCAGGACCGCTACGGCGCCCACCTGGCGTCGCGGATCGAGCTTGTCGATCGAGAGCGCCACCGGGGAACCCATCGCGCCGTCGTCGAGACGTACCACCGCCTCTTCCACCAGGCGCACGACATCTTCGAGCGGCGGAACGGCCGCCGGCTCATCGGCGCCTTCAAGTCGCTCCAGGATTCGGGCCATCTCGAGATCCTGACTTCCGGCGCGACGCACGGATTCCTGCCCAACATGGGACGGCCGGAAGCGGTGAACGCGCAGGTCGCCGTCGCGGTCGAGAACTACAAGGGCCACTTCGGCCGCGCGCCGAGGGGCATCTGGCTCCCCGAATGCGGCTACGCGCCCGGGCTCGACAAGGCGCTCGCGGCGAACGGGATCGAATGGTTCGTCGTCGACAGCCACGGCATCGTCAACGGCTCGCGCGTCGCCCGGCGCGGCCTGTACGCGCCTGTCCGGACACCTTCCGGCGTCGCCGTCTTCGCGCGCGACCGGGAAAGCTCGAAGCAGGTCTGGAGCGCGAAAGAGGGGTACCCCGGCGACGGCGTCTACCGCGAGTTCTACCGCGACCTCGGGTACGACGGGGACTACGAGTACATCAAGCCGTACCTCCACCCCGACGGCGTCCGGCGCAACGTCGGCCTCAAGTACCACCGGATCACGGGCGAGGTCCCGCTCCATCTCAAGGAGCCGTACGACCCCGCGGCGGCGGAGGCGAAGGCGGAGGAGCACGCCGAGAATTTCGTTTTCAACCGGGTCCAGCAGGCGCGGTGGCTGAAGGAAAAGCTCGGCGCCGTCCCGACCGTGCTCTCGCCGTACGACGCGGAGCTCTTCGGCCACTGGTGGTTCGAGGGTCCGAGATTTCTCGAGGCGGTCGCGCGCCGCATGGGGCGCCCGTCGTCCGAAGTTGTTTTGATTTCACCCTCGGAGGTCCTTAAGATCGAGAACCGCCTCCAGACGCTGGAGCCCTCCATCTCGACGTGGGGGGACCGGGGGTACGCCGAGGTCTGGCTGAACGGCGCGAACGACTGGATGATCCGCCACCAGCACCGCGCGGAGGACCGGATGGTCGAGCTGGCCCGCCGGCGCCCCGACGCCGCCGGCCTCGAGCGGCGCGCCCTGACCCAGGCGGCCCGCGAGCTCCTCCTCGCGCAGTCGAGCGACTGGGCCTTCCTCATCACCGTCGGCACCGCCTCGCCGTACGCCCACCGCCGGTTCCGGGAGCACGCGTCGCGATTCATCCGCCTCGCCGACATGGTCGAGCGCGGCGAGGTGGTCGAGCGGGAGCTCCGCGAGATCGAGGAGCGCGACTCGATCTTCCAGGAGCTCGACTATCGGGTTTACGCCTGATGCGCCTGCTGATCCTGTCGCGTCGCCGGGCGCTTTATTCCACGCGCCGACTCGTCGAGGAGGCGGTGAAGGCGGGCCACGAGGCGCCGATCCTCGACCCGCTCAAGTGCGTCGTGGTCCTCGCGGGCGGAGTCTCGAAACTCCTCCACAACCGCAAGGAGGTCGAGGGCATCGACGCCGTGATCCCGCGCGTCGGGACCTTCGCGACGGGGTACCTCCTCGCCGTCCTCCGCCAGCTCCACCTGATGGGCGTCCCGAGTGTGAACGACCACGGGCCGATCGCGCGCGCCCGCAACAAGCTCGGCTGTCTCCAGCTCCTCCAGGAGCACGGCGTGCGCATCCCGGACACGCTCATCTCGCGCTACCCGCGCCACCTGAACAAGCTGATCGCGCTCCTCGGCGGCACGCCGCTCATCCTCAAATTGCTGAGAGGCACGCAGGGCACCGGCGTGGTGATCGCCGAGACCGCCGCGTCGGTGGAGTCGATGCTCGAGACGATCTGGAGCCTCGGCGAGGACATCATGCTCCAGCGCTTCATCGCGGAGTCGAAGGGGCGCGACGTCCGCGCGCTCGTCATCGACGGCAAGGTGCGGAGCGTGATGCGCCGCGTCGGCCGCGAGGGGGAGTTCCGGTCGAACATCCACCGGGGCGGGATGGGGGAGAAGGTGAAGCTCCCCGCCGACTACGAGCACGCGGCGGTGATGGCGACGGAGGCGTGCGGCCTGAAAGTCGCGGGGGTGGACATCCTCGAATCGGACCAGGGCCCGATGGTGATCGAGGTCAACTCGTCGCCGGGATTCCAGGGCCTGGAGGAAGCGACCGGGCAAAACGTGGGGAAGATGATCGTCGATTACGCGGTGAAGATCGCGAAACGAAAATAAGGAGTGCCGGCGGTTGACTGCTGACGGCTGACGTCCATTCCGTCATCGGTCATCCGTCATCGGCCCATGGTAGACACCCAGCGTCGTCAGAATCCGCACGTCGCGACCCCGTTCGAGCTCGGGGGGATCACGGTCATCCCGGGCGAGCGGTCGGACATCCGGGTCAAGATCAGCGAGCTCTACACCGCGGTGCCCGTCACGGTCCCGTTGACGGTGGTGAACGGCGCGTCGCCCGGGCCCCGGCTCTTCGTCACGGCGGCGATCCACGGGAACGAGATCAACGGCATCGAGATCGTGCGGCGGATCCGCGCCGAGGTCGACCCTCAGCTCCTGCGCGGGACGCTGCTCCTCGTCGCGATCGCCAATCCGATCGCCTTCATGAACCTGAGCCGCGATCTGCCCGACGGACGCGACCTCAACCGGTTCTTCCCCGGCCGCGACTTGGGGTCGATGGCCTCCCACATCGCGGCGGCGCTCTTCGACAAAGTGATCCGGCGGGCGGACTACGGGATCGACCTGCACACCGCGGCGGCGGGGCGGACGAACCTGCCCCACGTGCGGGCCGACATGAAATTCCCGCAGGTGCGGCGACTCGCGGCGGCGTTCGGTTGTGAGGTCGTCTTCGACATGACGGGCGAGAAGGGGATGCTCCGGAACGCCGCGACGCGGCTGGGGATTCCGACCATCGTGTACGAGGCGGGGGAGCCGCTCAAATTCCAGCTGGGGCCGATCGAGCAGGGCGTGACCGGGGTCAAGAATGTGATGAGCGAGCTGGGGATGTACGATTTCCCGCGGGTCTCGCCCGCGTTCCAGGTGAACGTGGACGACCACAAGTGGATCCGGGCGGAGAAGGGCGGGATCATGATGCTCCAGATCAAGCCCGGCGACCTGGTGGACAAGGGGGACGTGATCGCGATCAACACGAAGCCCTTCGGGGCCGAGGTGATGCGGCTCAAGGCGCCGCACGCGGGACTCGTCGTTGGAACCTCGACGATGCCGATGGTGATCCCGGGTTCCGCGGTCTGCCACCTGGTGAAATTAGGTAGTCGATTGAGGCCGCTTAGGGCGATGTTGAAGAAGAAACCACTGAGATTTGAATGAAGTCGTGGGTCAGGGGTCATGAGTCGGGAGTCGAAAATAGGAAGTCGGGAGTCATGAGTCGAAAGACCGAAAGACTATGGATCTGAACCGGACGGTGGTTGTCCTGCTCGCGGGCGGGAAGGGGCAGAGACTCGAGCCGCTGACGCGCGATCGGGCCAAGCCGGCGGTCCCGTTCGGCGGGATCTACCGGATCGTCGATTTCACGCTCTCGAACTGCCTCAACTCGATGCTGAAGAAGGTCCTCGTGCTCGTGCAGTACCGGTCGCGGTCGCTCAACGGCCACATCCGCGACGGGTGGTCGGTCAATTTCAATCCGGCGCTGGGCGAGTTCGTCGAGACGCTGCCGCCGCAGTACGTCACGGGCGAGCAGTGGTACCAGGGGACGGCGGACGCGGTGCACCAGAATCTCTTCGCGATCGAGGAGGAGCAGCCCGAGGCGGTGCTGATCCTCGCGGGCGATCACATCTACAAGATGGACTACCGCCACATGCTCCGCCTGCACGAGGATCGCGGGGCCGATCTCACGGTCGGGGCGGTCGAGGTGCCGCGGTCGGAGGCGTCCAATTTCGGGATCGTGCAGGTCGACGAGGCGGGGCGGATCGTGGGATTCCAGGAGAAACCCAAGGAGCCGCGGACGATCCCGGGCCAGCCCGAGATGTGCCTCGCCTCGATGGGGATCTACGTCTTCCGGCCCGAGATCATGTCGCGCCTGCTGGCGGAGGACGCGCGCGATTCGAAGAGCTCGCACGATTTCGGGAAGGACATCATCCCGAAGCTCGTGGGTTCGGAGGGCAAGGTCTTCGCCTTCAGCTTCATCGACGAGAACAAGAAGGAGGCGAAATACTGGCGCGACGTGGGGACGATCGACGCGTACTATGCGGCGAACCTCGATCTCGTGACCGTGAACCCGATGCTGAACCTGTACGACAAGACGTGGCCGATCCGGACGGTGCCGATCGTGGGCCCGCCGCCCAAGTTCGTCTTCGCGCAGGACCAGCCCGGGGGGCGGCTGGGGATGGCGCTCGACTCGCTCGTCTCGCCGGGCTGCATCATTTCGGGCGGGCGGGTGCAGGAGTCGGTGCTCTCGCCGTACGTGCGGATCAACAGCTTCAGCCAGGTCTCGGGGTCCATACTCTTTGAGAACGTGAACGTGGGGCGCCACGCGAAGATCCGGAAGGCCATCATCGACAAGGACGTGAACATTCCCGAGGGGATGGAGATCGGCTTCGACCAGGTGGAGGACCGGAAGCGGTTCCTGGTGACGGAGAGCGGGATCACCGTCATCTCGAAGGGGACGGTGATTTGACAAAGCTAACAGAATATTGAACCTGCGTAGTTCCTCGTTATAATCTCCGCTATTCATCGTCTAACTCACTCATGAAGAGTATCGAAGCTGGTGGCAAGGCACTTCCGAAGTCACTGGTTTCTCTAATCCACCATGTAGAGCTCAATCAAGCCGGTTGGTGGGATCGGTGCATGCAACGCCTCGTCTTGGCGGTAATTTGGTTTTCAGGCGGGGGCTGCACCATTAGGGAAGCCAAAGAACTGCTGACAAAGCACTTTGGAATCCTGCATCCTCCTACTTTGGAAGGTACCTTCGAATCTCTGTGCAAGGATGGAAGCCTAGTCTCAGTAGATGATGATCACTACAAGATCACGGAAAAGGCAATTCAGCTACTAGAGAGAGATCAATCGGAGGCAACTGCTAGGGAGAGGCGCGTACGAGAACGGTTTCTGTCAATCGTCAAAAGCCAGTGCCCACAACTGCCGCCTGAGCCGACCTGGGAGGCCTTCAATGAGCGCTTGCTCTTGCCGATGGTCAAGGATCTCGGAGCTCGTACATATGCACTTCTAACAGGAACTCAGGGAGAATTCGCAAAGGACCATCATGTAGGAGAATTCATCGACTCATTCCAGATCAAGGATCGGGATGCCCTGAAGTCCGCGATCGCAACATTTCTCGATTCCACAAGTTCGGATGTGCGAGGGTTCATACTTCGCCTGATGAACAGCGCCTTCTTATTGGAAGCGGTATCAATCCCTCCAAATGTACTCGATGGCTTGAGCAAGTCCAAACAGGCCGCACTTTCCTTTGGCATTGTTCTCGATACCAACTTTATCTTCTCGGTACTCGAGTTTCATGACAATCCCGCGAATGAAGCGGCTGTGTCTCTCATAGATTTGGCGAATGCCATTAAGCCGAGGGTCAATGCAAGATTACTCGTGCTGCCAATCTCCATTGATGAAGCTCGTCGCGTTCTCAGCGCTTTCAAGACTAGCTTGTCTGGAGTGGTAATTACTCCAAACATCGCCGAAGCTCTTAGCAGGGCAAACATGCCTGGATTGCGTGGCTTGTATTTCGGCGCCCTTCGAGGAGCAAGTCAAAAGACCAAGGCATCCGATTTCTTTGATCCTTACATCAAGAATCTAGTCACCATACTTAGAGAGCGAGGAGTAGAGCTCTACAACGATCGCTTGGAAGGTTACAAGACTCAGCAAAAGGTCGTGGACGACATTCTTGAACAGCAAGAACGTCAAGAGAAGCGAAAGGAACTTCGTCCAAAGTCCTACGATCAACTAGAGCATGACGCGGTGTTATGGCACTTCATTCATGACAAGCGCCCTGCTGTGTGCGAATCGCCTGCTGACGCAGGGTATTGGGTTGTGACAATTGACTACAGGCTATTGGCGTTCGACAAGGTCAAATGCGAGAGGCTGAGGTCAATTGTCCCTGTGTGTGTTCACCCAACATCCTTGTTACAACTCTTGCAGTTCTTTGTGCCGCGTAGCGATGGGCTGGAGAAGGCGGTCATTGCATCGTTGCGGATTCCATTCCTGTTTCATGAATTCGATCCGGCGGCGGAGCGAGCAACGATACGCATTCTACAAGCGCTAGCGAGATTTGAGAATGCCGGGGATTTATCTGTTGAAACCATATCCCGGGTGCTGACTAATCAGGCATTGCGAAGCCGTCTGTCAACTACTGAGGAGATTGAAAGACAAGTCGAACTAGTTAAGGAAGTGCTGGTCGATGAAAACAAGAAACTCGGTGAGCAGATTAGGGAAGAGAGGGAGAGGTCCAAGAAGGCCGAGGCAGCTGCCGCCGTCAAGGCTAGCGAAGTAATCGATCTCGAGAGGCGAGTCGAGAGCGAGGCAATTAGGGCGAGCAAGGCAGAAACCGGTGTTCGCACGGTATCGGAAGAAAAGCAAAGGCTCGGAGAAAGGCTCAAGGAGGTTGAATTAAGGGCAAGTGAGCTACAGAAGTCTGTTGAAAGGGAGCGGGGGCGAAAGGCATTCATGCTCCGTTGGATCCTCGGTGGCGGCGTAGTTGCTGCATTGTCCGGATCATTGCTTTCATGGCTGCTAATAGCTCAAGCACAACTTGCATCAAAGAGGGCGATAGGTGGTTCACTCTTCTTGGTCAGCCTAGTCTGGCTCTACGTTGTTGATCGAGTTGGTCTGAAGCAAGAGGCTGTTAATTCCACACCTACCTTTCAGGTCTTCCATAAGGCTCGGGTGTGGCTTTTCAGTGTCATTGGGGCCCTCGTCATAGGCCTCATTGGTAGTGCGATTTGGGAATTTCGTGATGTGCTGTGATGGGTACTGATTAGACGGAAACACTCCGAAGTTGCGGAGGTGTGAGGCGTTCCGAACTTCGCAATACCAGGGCCATTGCGCTCCCATCTCGGCAATTCCAAAATTTGTCGAAGAGGGAGGCCCCATGTGCAATCTACTCCTCATCGTGGCTGTCGTTGGCATGGCCGCCGTATGCAACCCGATGGAATCGGCGGAGACCTGGAATAAGAAGTTCACGAACGAGGTCCGGTACCACTACCAGACCCGGGTGAAGAAGGACCCGGAGATCGCCGACCTCCAGAAGGAAAACGATCGGCTCCGCGCCGAGATCACGAGCCTGATGGCGCAACTGAGGGACCGCGAGAAAGGCGCCCCGGACATGTAGCCCCCGAAGTCACTTCCTCCTCGCATCCCGCTCCCCCTTCCGCTACCTTTCTCCCGTCGGCCGCTGAGGGCTAGCGGCTGATCGCTTCGGACGCTGACGGCTGATCGCTGTCGGCTGAGGGCTATCTAGAGACAGGAACCCCATGGCAGAAACAAGAGGCGGGTCGTTCGACGTCGTCATCATTGGCAGCGGCCCCGGCGGCTACGTCGCCGCGATCCGGGCGGGACAGCTCGGGCTGCGCACCGCCATCGTCGAGAAGGATGACAAGCTCGGCGGCACCTGCCTCTGGCGCGGCTGCATCCCCACCAAGGCGCTCCTCCACAACGCGTACCTCTACGAGCAGATCCTCAACGCGAAGAAGCTCGGCATCGAGGTCGAAGGCGTCAAGCTCAACTTCCCCGAGGTCATGAAGAACAAGGACCTCGTCCTCAAGCGGCTCGGCGCCGGCATCGGCTTCCTCATGAAGAAGAACAAGGTCCAGGTCTTCACCGGCATGGGCACGATCCGCCGCCCGGGCCTCGTCGAGGTCGCGGGCGCCGACAAGGCCGTCACCCTCCTCGAGACGAAGAACACGATCATCGCCACCGGCAGCGAGGCCAAGGTCTTCCCCGGCATGGAGCCCGACGGCAAGGGGATCATCACCAACATCGAGGCCCTCACCCTCGGCGCGATCCCGAAATCGCTCGTCGTCATCGGCGCGGGCGCCGTGGGCGTCGAGTTCGCCTCGATCTACCGGAGCTACGGCGGCGAGGTCACCATCGTCGAGATGCTCGACCAGGTCCTCCCCCTCGAGGACGAGGAGATCGCGAAGGAGCTCCGGAAGCTCTTCGAGAAGCGCGGAATCAAGATCCACACCGGCACCAAGACGGAGTCGATCAAGGCGGCCAAGGGCGGCTACGACGTGAAACTGGGCGGGAAGAGCTCCGAGACCGTGACCGCCGAGAAAGTCCTCGTCGCCGTCGGACGCACCCCCAACACCGCGAAGCTCGGCCTCGAGAACACGAAGGTCAAGGTCGAGCGCGGGTTCATCCAGGTCGACGGCCTGATGCAGACCGCCGAGCCCGGCCTCTACGCGATCGGCGACGTCGTCCCCACGCCGCTCCTCGCCCACGTCGCGAGCGCCGAGGGCATCCTCGCCGTCGAGCACATCAAGGGGCTCGACGTCCACCCGATCAACTACGAGCGCAACCCGAGCGTCACGTACTGCGATCCGCAGGTCGCGTCGGTCGGCCTCACCGAGAAAAAGGCGCGCGAACGCGGGCTCGACATCAAGGTCGGCAAGTTCCCCTTCATGGCGCTGGCGAAGCCGCGCATCGAGCACGAGGAGGATGGCTTCGTCAAGATCGTCGCCGACGCGAAGTACGGCGAGATCCTCGGCGTCCACATCCTCCACGCGAAGGCGGGCGACCTCATCCCCGAGGCGGTCGCGGTGCTCAACGGCGAGATGACCGTCGAGGCGCTCGCCCACACGATCCATCCGCACCCGACGCTCTCGGAGGCGATCATGGAAGCGGCGCATGCCATCTACGGTTCTCCCATTCATCTGTAACGAAAGAACGAACCCTTCGTCATATACTCCAGTGAAAGTGATAGCGGTCAGCCGACAGTCTTCAGCGATGAGCGTCAGAAGCGATCAGCGATCGGCGAAGAAGACCGGGCGCTCCGCGTTAGGGCTGAAGGCTGAAGGCTTCTGAACCTGATCGCTGACCGCTGATGGCGGAGAGCTTACCTATGGCCAGCTGCCCCTATTGCGCGACCGCCACCGTCGAGAACTCGCGCGTCTGCAAGAACTGCGGCCGGGCGCTCGTGATGCGGTGCCTTTACTGCGCGGAGGACATCCCGGTCCTCGCGAAGATCTGCCGGTTCTGCAACTCGCCCGTCTCGCCGCCGTCCCCGGCGCCGATGACGCCTCCTCCGCCGCCGGGCCCGCTTCCCACGGGCGGGCCGATCGGTTCGGAGCGGAGCCTCCTCGTGACGTTCCTCCTCATGTTCCTCACGTGCGGACTGTGGCGGCTCTTCGTCCAGCACGAGATCGCCAAGGAGCTCAACGCCCACCGGCGCCGCGACGTCCTGTCGCCCGGGATCGACGTTCTCCTCACGATCCTCACGTGCGGGCTGTGGCTCATCTACGTCGACTTCCGGTACGCGCAGGTCCTCAGGGAGATCTCGACGGAGGAGGGCGGCCACATCTCGGACGTGTCGACGCTCTGCCTCGTGCTCCAGATCGGCAGCCTGTTCGTCCCCGGGCTCGGCCTCGTCTCCCTGCTCGTCCTCCAGGACGAAGTCAACAACCACTGGAAGAGGCACCAGCCCGCCTGAAACCGGCGGGCTGGAGTCCGTCGTTGCAAGGTCCTTCGTCCAAGGTTCGCCGAAGTCCCTCGTCTGTTGTCCGAAGCCGAGTCTAGAATGGCCCGTTGGACCCCAGGCGTCGGATTACGGACCCAGGACTTCCCAGCACTTTGGATTCAGGACCTTGAATTCCGGACGCACCCCACGGCCTTGTCCGTTCTGCGCCGTAGAAATCGCGGACGGAGCGCGGACCTGTCCCTCGTGCGGCGAGACCGTCCTCCAGACCTGCCCCTTCTGCGCCGAGGAGATCCTCGCGCTGACCCGCATCTGCGGCTGGTGCAAATCCGATCTCGCGTCGCCGACCGGGGAGGCGAAACGGGCCCCGACGCCGGAAGAGTCGCGCCGCGCGAACTCGCTCGGAGAGGAGCGGGGGCTGACCGTGGTCATCCTGCTCGGCCTCGTCACCTGCGGCGTGTACGCCTTCTACGCGATGCACGAGCAGATGAAGGAGATCAAGGCGCACCACCCCGGCGGGCGGGCGCTCGATCCGACGCGCGACCTCGTTCTCTGCATCCTCACGCACTTCGCGACGGTGGGATTGTTCCCCTTCTGGATTTACTATGTGATGTACCAGTATCCGCGCGCGTTCCAGGAAAGCTGCGCGCAGGAGGAGTTCCCGTGCCGCGACGTCCTGACCCCGTGCGTCCTCCTGGCCGTCCTGTCCGCGTCGCTCCTGTGCCTGTCGCTCGCGATCCCCGTTTGGATCTTCGCCGTCGCGCTGCTGCAAAATGAGCTCAACCACCACTGGCGACTCCACCGCCAGCTCGGCCCGGTCGCGGCCTAGAGCGGTCGCGTTCGTCGCGCTGACGGCCGCCTTCATCGCCGCCGCCTTCTGGCATCCTTCGGACGACGGCATCCCCCTGTGCGCCCTGAAGCGCGCGACCGGCGTTTCGTGCCCCGGCTGCGGGATGACGCGCGGACTGGCGGCCATGGCGCGAGGCGAACCCGGGGTCAGCATCCGATACCACGCCTTCGCGCCCCTGGTGGCGCTGGGCGCCCTCGCGGCGTGGGTCGCGCTGGGCCTCGGCCTGATCACCGGCCGCAATCTCCTTCCGGACCTCACCGCCCGCCGCGTGACGATCGCGGTCGTCGCCTTCACGGCCGCGTTCCTCCTGTACTGGCTCATCCGGCTCTGGACCCGGACGGCGCCATGATTCCCTGCGACGTGCGATTTCTCGGGCGGCTCCGGTACGCGGAGGGGCTGGAGCTCCAGCGCGACCTCGTCCGTCGCCGCATCGCGGGCGAAATCCCGGACACGCTCCTGCTTCTCGAGCACGAGCCGGTCGTGACGCTCGGAAAGGTCGCGAAGGCGGAGCACCTGCTCGTGAACCGGGAAGGGCTCGCGCGCCTCGGGGTCGAGGTGCACGAGACCGACCGCGGCGGCGACGTCACGTACCACGGGCCGGGCCAGGTGGTCGGGTACCCGATCCTCGATCTGAACGCGCTCCGCCGCGACGTGAAGTGGTATCTCGAGCGGCTCGAGGAGGTCATGATCGCGGTCTGCGCGCGCCACGGGGTGACGGCCGGCCGGCGCGATGGAATGACCGGGGTCTGGGTCGGGACGGAGAAGATCGGGGCGATCGGCGTGCGCGTCGAGCGGTGGGTCACCTCGCACGGATTCGCGTTCAACGTCGCGACCGACCTCGCGCACTTCGACCTCATCGTTCCTTGCGGGCTCCGGGGGGAGGGGGTAACATCGCTCGCCGCGAGGCTGGGCCGTCCCGTGGATCCGGAGGGGGTGAAGCGCGATGTCGCCGAAGCGTTCGGCACGGTCTTCGGCCGCGACCTCCGCCCCGTCCCGGCCGCTCCTTGAACGGGCCTATTATTTCCTGAAACTCACCCGCGCGGTCGAGGACCGGGCCGCGCTCCTGTACCGCCAGGGGAAAATCCACGGCGGGAACTTCTCGAGCCGCGGCCAGGAGGCGATCTCCGTTGGCACCTGCCTCGCCCTCGAGCCCCAGGACAAAGTCGCGCCGATGATCCGCAACCTCGGCGCGGTGCTGACGCGCGGATGGTCGCCGAAGGACGTGCTGTGCTCGTACCTCGCGCGCGCGTCGGGCCCCAACCGCGGCAAGGACAATTCGACCCATTTCGGCGACATCGAGAAGACCGGCGTGATCGCGTGCATCAGCATGCTGGGCACGCTCGTGCCGGTGATGGCGGGGATGGCGCTGGCGGGGAAGCTCCAGAAGCGGCGGCTCGTGACGATGACATACGTCGGCGACGGCGCGACGTCGACGGGCGAGTTCCACGAAGGCCTCAACTTCGCGGCGGTCTTCCAGGCGCCGTTCGTGCTCGTCATCGAGAACAACCAGTGGGCGTACTCGACGCCGGTCGAGCGCCAGACGCTGGTGAAGGATCTCGCGGTCAAGGCGGCGGCGTACGGGATCCCGTACGCGGTCGGCGACGGCAACGACGTCGGCGAGGTGTACTCGCTGACGAAGAAGTTCGTCGAGGAGGCGCGCGAGGGGGGCGGGCCGCGGGTGATCGAGTTCAAGACGATGCGGATGCGCGGCCACGCGCAGCACGACGACGCGGGCTACGTCCCGAAAAAGACGTTCGAGGAGTGGGCGAAGCGCGATCCGATTGACCGCTGCGAGAAGCTGCTCGAGCCGTCGGCGAAGGAGAAGGCCGACATCGAAGCCAGGATCGAGCACGAAGTGAGCGAGGCCGAGCGGTTCGCCCTGTCGGGCGAATACCCGGCGGGGGAGGAAGCTGTTAAGGGCGTGTTTGCAGACGACAGCCTCACCGCCTACACGAAGTGGTGGAACGCGTGAGCGAACTCACCTTCCTCGAGGCCATCTCCTCAGGATTGAGAGAGGAGATGACTGCTAATTCCAATGTCGTTTTGATGGGTGAAGACATTGGAACTTATGGAGGCGCTTTCCGGGTCACGAAGGGTTTCTTGGACAAGTTCGGTCCGCAGCGCGTCATGGACACGCCGCTGGCCGAGCTCGGGATCGTAGGCGCGGCGATCG
>Ga0075433_10000432_pt1 | contig 26965 bp, 25 predicted proteins | sample RhiMethybrSRZTD2_FD_75299 | JGI IMG/M metagenome (GOLD analysis project Ga0075433, IMG submission 75299) | Populus rhizosphere microbial communities from Tennessee, USA - Rhizosphere MetaG P. TD hybrid SRZTD2 | ecosystem: Host-associated > Plants > Roots > Rhizosphere > Soil | place: USA... | reverse complement strand
CGATCTCGCTGACCGGCTCGCAGGCCGGCATCGTCACGGACACGGTGCACGGCAAGGCGAAGATCGTCGAGATCCGCGCGAGGCGTGTCCACGAAGCACTCGATGCGGACAAGATCGTGCTCGTCGCCGGCTTCCAGGGCGTCTCGACCTCGTTCGAGGTGACGACGCTCGGCCGCGGAGCGAGCGACCTGACGGCCGTGGCGCTCGCCGCGGCGCTCGGGGCCGATGCGTGCGAGATCTACACGGACGTCGAGGGTGTGTACACGGCCGACCCGCGCATCGTCCCAGCGGCCCAGAAGCTGCACTTCGTGACGTACGAGGAGATGCTCGAGATGTCGGCGTCCGGCGCGCGCGTCCTGCAGCTGCGCTCCGTCGAGTTCGCCAGGAACCACAATGTCAAGCTGCACGTACGCTCGACTTTCTCGGAAGCCGGGGGAACGTGGGTCCGCGAGGAGGACGACCAGATGCTCGAGAAGGCGATGATCTCCGGCGTCACGTACGAGCCCGAGGAGGCCGTGTACCGGGTTGACGGCGCGAGCGCGCCGGCGCTCTTCTCCGCGCTTGCCGCGGCTGACGTGAATGTCGACACGATCGTGCAAATCGGCAGCGACATCGTGTTCTCGGCGCCGGTGGACGATCGCGAGGAGGCGGCAAGGGCGCTCGACCACCTCGGCGCGGCGTGGTCCGAGCAGCGCGATCTCGGGAAGGTGAGCCTGATCGGAGCGGGAATGAAGACCCACCCCGGCGTGGCCGCCCGCACCTTCAGCGTTCTCGGCGAGCACGGCATCGAGCCGGCGTTCGTGACCACGTCGCCGATCAAGATCGCCTGCTTCGTGCCGAGCACCGACGTCGAACGGGCGGTGGGAGCGCTCCACGATGCCTTCGATCTCGCCGCGCCGGCGGCGGAGCGATCGGAAAGCCGATGACGAGGCCGGTCGACCCGCGAATCGCCGTCGTCGGCGCAACCGGAGTCGTCGGCGCGATGACGCTCGCGCTGCTTGCCGCGCGCGGGTACCGCAACGTGCGGGCGTTCGCTTCGTATCGATCGATCGGGCAGATCGTCTCCTTCGGCGGCGACACGCGCGTCGTCGAGGATGCGACGCCCGAGACGCTCGCGGCAGGAGATCTCGACTTCGCCCTCTTCTCGGTTGGAAGCCGGGTCAGCCAGGAGCTCGTCCCTGCCGTTCGGGACGCCGGCGTCGTTTGCATCGACAAGTCGTCCGCGTTCCGGCTCGAGCCCGGGATCCCACTCGTCGTCCCCGAAGTCAACGGCGACCGAGCCGAGCAGCACGAAGGCATCGTCGCGAACCCCAACTGCTGCGCAATCCCCCTCTCCTCCGTGCTGAAGCCGCTCCACGAGGCGGCGGCGCTGGCCGGCGTCCAGGTGGCGACCTACCAGTCGGCGTCCGGGGCCGGAATGCGGCGGATGGAGTGGATGCGCAATCTCCGCCCGGAAGAGCACGACCTCGCCATGGACTGGACCTTCGACGGCGTGGAGTTGGAGGAGGAAACGAAGCTCCGGGAGGAGACGCGGAAGATTCTCGAGCTTCACGAGCTGCCGATCAGCGCGACGTGCGTCCGTGTCCCCGTCCTCATCGGACACGCGGAGGCTGTCTGGATCGAGCTGGAGCGGCCGCTGTCCGCCGACGTCGCACGGCGGGTGCTGGCTGACACACCCGGAATCCAGCTCGAGGAGTTTCCGACCCCGAGGAAGGCGTCGGGGAACGACGGGATCTTCGTCGGCCGAATCCGCGAGGACGCCGGCCGCCTGCTCCTGTTCCTCGCCTGCGACAACCTCCGCAAGGGGGCCGCACTGAACGCGATCCAGATCGTAGAGCTGCTGATGGCGCGGCGCGCGATACCCGCGTAGCGACCCAGGAGTTACGGCAGCACCCACTCGTCGTTGCGCAGGATCGGCACCTCGCTGCCGTCACGCGTCACGCCGTCAACGTCGACCTCGGGCCCGCCGATCATGAAATCGGTGTGCACGACCGAGCGATTCAGCCCACGCTCGCGCGCTTCGTCATCCGACACGCCCTGCTCGCCCAGCACGGCGTCGAACGACACCCCGTACGCGATGTGGCAGGTGGCGTTCTCGTCGAACAGCGTGTCGAAGAACGTGATCCCGAGCTGGCCGACACGGGAGCTGCCGTCGACGAGCGAGACCTCGCCGAGGTACGACGCGAACTCGTCGGTCTGCAGCTCGCCGCGAACGACGTCCGCACCCTTGTCCGCGGTCACATCGACGACACGACCGTTCTCGAACCGCATGGCGAGGCCCTCGACCACGGTGCCCAGGAGGTCGAGCGGACGCGTCGAGCGGACCGTGCCTTCGGTCCGGAGGTAGTCGGGCGATGTGTAGACCTCTTCGGTCGGGATGTTCGCGACATGGGCGATCCCGGAGGCCGACTCGTCCCTCGCCGCGAGCCAGAGACCCCCTGGCAGGAGACCGACGGTGAGGTCGGTTCCCGGACCGCGGAAACGGAGCGAGTCGAAGCCTCGCTCCGTCAGGACGGCGGCGCGTGCCTCGAGCCGCTCAACGTGCTCCTCCCAGGCCGCGACCGGATCAGGCTCGTCGAGCCGGACCGCGTACGAGACCGCGTCCCAGAGCCGTTCGACGTCGGGCTCGCCGAAGACCCGCTTCGCCCACCCCTCGTTCGGATACGCGACGATCGCGGCGTTCGTTCGTGCCTCGTTCATGAGCTTCAGGGCCAGCCGCGCGACCTCCACGGGCCGCGCCCGTCCAACGCGCTCGCCGTCGAGATCGTCGAAGAGGTGGGGATCCGGGTCCCCGTCGATGGCAACATGCGCCGCCTGCTCCTCGCCGCGGTCGCTAAGACGACGGAGCGTCCACGGCGGCGACCACGTCAGGATCTCGTCGCGTCCGTGCGCGATCATGGCGTGCCGGACGCGCTGGTCGATGTAATGGACGTCGACGAAGCGTGCGCCGTTCCGGTACCCCGCCCGGACGAGCTCACGCGCGAGGGGAGCGTGCTCCACGAGCCCGGTGACGTCGAGCAGTTGACCCGGCTGCAGGTTCGCGCCCACGCGGACGGCGAGCTCTGCATAGCGTTCGAGGCGCCGGTCTTGCATGCCGGGCAGCGTAACGATCCCACGGGAGAGGGCTGGATCTCAGAAGACGACGGTCCGGTTCTCGTGAACGAGAACGCGGTCGTCCAGGTGACGTCCGACGGCCCGCGCAAGCACCACCCGCTCGATGTCCCGGCCGATACGCACCAGGTCCTCGACGGTCTCGCGGTGTGAGATCCGCGCGACGTCTTGTTCGATGATCGGGCCGGCGTCGAGCTCTTCGACCACATAGTGCGCGGTCGCACCGATGATCTTGACTCCAGCCTCGTGAGCCTTGCGGTACGGGTCGGCACCGACGAACGCCGGCAGAAACGAATGGTGGATGTTGATGACCGGCACGCCGACTCGTTCCAGGAAGTCGCGGGAGAGGATCTGCATGTAGCGGGCGAGCACGACGACGTCGGTTCCGACGAGGAGCTCGAGCATCCGCGCCTCCGCCGGCGCCTTGCCGCCGGCGGGGACGGGGACACAGTGGTACGGGACGCCGAACGCGGCCACGTCGGATTCGTGGTCGGGGTGATTGGACACGACCGCGACGATGTCGGCTGCGAGCTCGCCTCGGCGCCAGCGCCAGAGCAGGTCGAGCAGGCAGTGGTCGTCGCGCGAGGCCAGGAGAGCCAGGCGCTTGTGTTCCGTGGCCGGCGTGATTCTCCAATCCATCTGAAACGGCTCCGCGACCGCCCGCGCGAAGTCACGCTCGAGTAGTCCGTGGCGCTCTCGAAGTCCCTCGAGCACGAACTCCATGCGCATGAAGAACCGCCCGCCCTCCCGCTCGGTGGCGTGCTGGTCGGCGGCGACGATGTTCGCGCCGCTCTCCGCCAGGAACCCCGAGACCGCCGCCACGATCCCGTGCCGGTCGGGACACGACACGAGGAGCCGCGCGACGCGTTCCGGCTGCTCCACCCGCGCAGTCTCCCACGCGGGGGGCCGGCGTTACTACTCCTCGTAGATTCGCTCGCCGCGGTGGAGGCGCCGCGCGATCTCGAACGTCTGATTCTCCGCGCGCGCCGTCGGAGCGTGGGCGGCGAGGTAGCGAGCCGCCGCGATCAGCATCAGCGTCGCGTCGTCGCCGTCGCCGAGGCGCTCGACCTGGCGGAACGCCGCCTCGATCGACTGGATCGTGTGGAAGTTCCTGTCCTCGCGGAGGAGCAAGTGGGCGAGCGTGGCCTGCAGCGGCGCGTAGTGACCGCCGTCCCGCACGTAGGACGCGACGAGCGCGCCCGCCTCGTCGACCTGCTGCTGGCGGTCGAGGAGCGGGGCGAAGTCGTCCAGCACCGCGCCGGCTTCGCCGGCGGGCAATCGTGTCGCGGGAACATTCAGGAAGCGGTCGAGGTAGACGCTCATCGCCGCGTCGAAGACGCCGCGGACGAGCTCGGGGGACGGCGCTCGCCTGAGCCCCTGCTCGACGGCGTTGGCAAACGTGAACGTGTGCAGCGCGGTGTCCCAGTCGCCGAACTCGTTGCTGGTCGGAAAGCGCGCGATGCGAAGCGCGGCCGCGAGCGTCACCGCCGACGCCACGTCGACCTCCGAGGCGCCGTTGCGGAGCGCCTCGACCAGGGCGGACGCGATCGCCGCCGGGTCGTCGCCGAGGACGAGGTCGACGAGCCGGCTCCGACCGTCCCACGGCTGACGAGGACCGGCGAGTGCAGCGGGGAGCTCAGCAAACGCGCCTTCCAGGATCTCGATCAGGTCGACCGGGTGCCGCCAGGCGTTGGACTCCTCCATTCGCTCGGCTTCGGACAGCCCGCGTGCGAGGCTGCCGAGCGCGGTCTCCGCGAGATCCCAACCGGCGGCGTCGAGCGCCTCGAGCGCCTTGTTCGTGAAGTCGAGGACGTGGCCGCCCTCCAGGTAGCGGTGGTCGGTCGCTGCGGCGAAGAGCATCCGGGCGAGCTCCTCCTTTGACGCGCTCGCACGCACCGCCGACACGATGCAGCGCTCGGCGCCGTCAGCGTCGCGAACCTCGACGAAGCGCCGGAACCACCGGGCTAGCGTCTCGGCGGGAGCCTGCGACTCCGGCAGCGGTCGGAGCGCGAAGCGGGCCGGCTCGGCCGCCGACTCCTCGGCGACCGCGGCGAGCGCGTGGTATGTGGCGCGCGGAACGTCCTCGGCCTCGAGCATGGGGAGCAGGTTCGCCATGCAGGCGAGGATGGTCAGGCCCCGTCCCCAGCCGTCGCGGCGGAAGGTCGTCCCGAACTCGATCCCGATCCGGAGCGCCTCTCGGGTGTCGACGACGAGGACGCCTTTCGCCAGCACAAGCGGTAGGTCGCGCTCGAGCCCGTCGCGCAGCCGCCGGCGCTGATGCGCCTCGACGTCGTGCCGCGGCCGCGGATCGATGAAGATCTCGCCGTCTGCGACCTCGACCGGGAACGTGCGGAGGTCGTCGGCCCAGGGGTCGAACGTCCCACCGGTCTCGAGATCGAAGCGGGCGTGGTGCCAGTGGCAGGTGAGGATGCCGTCACCGCATGTCCCGCGGTGGAGCGGGAAGCCCATGTGCGGGCACCGGTTGTCGACGGCGCGAACGTCGTCGCCGTCCAGGAAGAGCGCGACCGTGTGACCGGCGACCGCCGTCACGAGACGTCCGGACTCCCGCAGCTTCTCGAGGCTCGCCGCGTGGACGAGGCTCTCCCGCTCCGCTACGCCGCCCGCCGTCACGCTCGGGACCATAGAAGCCGCCCGCCGGCGGCGCATCGGTCGTTGGTCCCAGTGCCTCCCGGCAATTCGTCGTACGCCTTCCCTACTCGACGATCCGCTCGCGCACGGCGAAGAGCGCGGCCTGCGTGCGGTCGGCGAGGTGGAGCTTGGCCAGGATGTTGCTCACGTGCGTCTTCACGGTCTTCTCCGACACGTGGAGCTCGAGAGCGATCGCCTTGTTCGCAAGGCCGCGGGCCAGCAGCCTGAGAACGTCGAGCTCGCGCTCTGTCAGCTCGGCCGCGGGCGACCGGTCCCGCTCGGCGACCTCTTGCATCACCTTCGCGGCGACCGTCGGATGAAGAAGCGCCTCCCCGCCGTTCACGGTCCGGATCGCGTTCGCGAGCTCGGCGGGCTCGATGTCCTTGAGCAGGTAGCCGGCGGCGCCCGCCTTCACGGCCGGCACGACCTTCTCGTCGTCGAGGAAGCTCGTGAGGATCAGGACCCGCGTCGCGGGGCTCTCGTCGCGGATGCGCCGTACGGCCTCGATGCCGTCCAGCTTCGGCATGACGACGTCCATGACGACCACGTCCGGCACGAGCTCGCGCACGGCGGCGACGGCGGCCTCGCCGTCCTCCGCCTCCCCCACGACCTCGAGATCCTCCTGGAGATCGAGGAACGTCCGCAGCCCCTGCCGAACCACGGGATGGTCGTCCGCGATCAGGACTGTGATCGGTTCAAGCATTCATAGAGCCGATAGGGGTCGTTGAGGCCCTTAAGGCGGAACTCACCGCGGTCGACGAGCGCGACGGCGCTCCGTCCGATGAGCTCACGCGTGATCTCGGACACGAGGATCTCCCCGCCCCGGGCCGCCTCGGCGATGCGGCGAGCGACCACGACCACCGAGCCGAAGTAGTCTCCGTCCTCGGCGATCACGTCGCCGGTATTGAGGCCGATGCGAACGAAGATCGTCGTCCCCGGGTGAGCCCGGTTTCGCTCCGCGAACGCCTCCTGGATGGCGAGTGCGGCGCGGACGGCGCGGCGCGCGCTCGAGAACGCGGCCATGAGACCGTCGCCGAGGTGCTTGACCTCGGTGCCACGGTGCCGCTTCACGGCTTCGCGAATGATCGCGTCGTGCTCGCGCATCACGGCACGCTCCCGCTCGTCGCCGAGCCGTTCGACGAGCTCGGTCGAGCGCTCCACGTCCGTGAACAGGATCGTGACTGTCCCCTCGGGCGGGCGACTCGATTCCGCAAGGCCCCGCACGAGTGAACGCAGCGCCTCGTCGTCGAGGAACGGGTCTCCACGGCTGACGCTGCGAACCGCGTCCGCAACCACCTCCGGGCGGGAGTCCTTGAGGAGGTAGCCGGCCGCTCCGGCCTGGAGTGCCGCGACCACCTGCTCGTCGCCGGCGAAGCTGGTCAGCACGAGCACCTTCGTCTCCGGCAGCTCGGCTCGGAGTGCTCGCGTCGCCTGCACGCCGTCCGTCCCCGGCATCGACAGGTCCATGAGGACGAGATCCGGACGCAACGCCTTGACCTGCTCGAGTGCCTCGGCGCCGTCGGATGCCTCCCCGACAACGGTGAGGTCCGGCTGCAGATCGAGGAAGAGCCGTAGCCCCTGCCGGACGACCGCGTGGTCATCGGCGACCACGATCCGGACCGGATCAACCAACCGGTAGCTCCACATGGACCTCGGTTCCGTCGCCGGGGGACGAACGGATGTCCAGGCGGGCGCCGAGCTCCTCGGCCCGCTCCTGCATCGACGTCAGGCCCAGCCGTCGAGAGCGCAGGCGTGCTGCTTCCGGGTCGAAGCCGATCCCGTTGTCACGGACGACGGCGAGAACCTTGCCGTCGGGCATGGAGATCTCGACGGCGAGCTGGTCGGCCTGCGAGTGCCTCAGGGCGTTGTGGAGCGCCTCCTGGACGATGCGGAAGAGCTGCTTCTCGGTCTCCGCGTCGAGCCGGCGCTCGGCCCGGACGTCGAGCTCGATCTCCCTGCGAAAGACGCGACGGAGCACGTCGACCCGCTTCCGCAACGTGCCGACGAGCCCCTCCGCCTCGAGCTCGGCGGGCCGCAGCTCGAAGATCAGCGACCGCATCTCCTGCAGCGCCTCGGTGGCCAGGTGGCGGACGGACAGAATCTGCTCCTTTGCGAGCGCCGGGTTCGAGTCCGCGAGTGTGGCGGCGGACTCGGCCGTCAGCGAGAGGCTGAACAGCGTCTGGGTGACGGAGTCGTGCAGCTCGCGGGCAAGCCGGTTTCGCTCCTCCACGATGCTGAGCTCGCGGCTGCGCTCGTACAGCCGCGCGTTCTCGATCGCGATCGCGGCATGGGCTGCGAGGGTCTCGATCAGCGCCTGATCCTCGGCGGTGAACTCGCTGGCTCCCTTTCTGTTTGCGAGGTAGAAGGCGGCGATCACCTCGCCCTTGGCGACGATCGGAACGCCGAGAAACGACTTCATGTTCGGGTGCTTGCTCGGCCAGCCGCCGAAGCGTGGATCTGCCTGGATGTCGGGGAGGCGCTCCGAGACGGGCGTATGCAGCATCGCGTCGAGCAGGCCGTGCTGGCGCGGCAGCGGGCCGATCGCCTCGATCATCTTCTGGCTCATGCCCGCAGTGATGAACTCCGCGAAGCCGCCCTCGCCGTCGGGGATCCCTAGGGCTGCGTAGCGCGCGTGCCCGAGTGAACGCGCCGTCTCGACGAGCCGCTGCAGCATCGCGTCGACCGACCGCTCGGCCGAGATCGCGAGCACGGCCTCGCTCAGCGTCTCGAATTCGGGATCGGTCACATTGTCGAGGATAGGTTGCGACGAGCACTCCCGCATCGGCCGCCGGCCCGATCTGCGGTCGGCCGTTGGACGGAGGAGACCGGCAGCGCTACGCTCGGGTCGTGCGCCGGCTCGTTCTCGCCGTCGCCGCACTTGCGGTCGTCGCCCTACCGGCCGGCTCGGCCGGCGCAGGCGTCTGGAAGAAGCTGCACCGCCCGCTGCACATCCCTCACATTCCGGCGGGAACGGCGTGCCCGACGACGGCGAAGGCCGGCCCGCTCCCGTCGGCATTCAGCGGGACGGCCGCGTTCGGCCCCGGCCCGGTGTATCCCGGGTTCTTCGCCGGCCCGTCGGGCCCGGAGGCGGTTGTGCCTTTCGCCTATCCGCCACCACCCGGAAGCGAGTTGGCGGGCAGCCAGTGGGCTGGTCAGAAGGTCCCGTGGATGCGATCGCCTCGCTACCGCGGGCCGGTGCTGATCCGCGGGCGGCAACTCGACGGCACACACCACCTCCGTTTTGGGCTTGCCATGGTTCCCCCGACCGAGCTCAGAATTGCCCGGTGGGGATCGGCGACCTCGGCACGTGGCTGGGGTTTTCTCGCCTCGACGACCCGCCTCCGCGCGGCCGGATGCTACGGCTACCAGATCGACGGGCTGACGTTCAGCCGCGTGATCGTCTTCCGCGCGGTTCTGTTGAATCCGCGCTAGGCGGCCGGGCGGCGCTCGAGTGCCATCGCGGCCCGGTAGAACACGACGTACGCGATCAGCAGTCCGACCGTTACCGCAGCCATGCCGGTGAGCATGTGCGGGTGCGCGAGCGGATCGGCCAGGCGGGAAACGGTCTCGTGCGCCAGGAGGCGCGGCCGCGTCAGTGCGTCCCAGCTGTTGAGCCTGAGGATCCGGCCGAGGTAGATCCCGAAGCTCGTCAGCACCTGCGCAACAACGACGAGGGCCCAGGCGAGCCGCGGCCCGAGGCGCTCGCTGATCGTGCGTTGGACAAGCGCCAGCGACAGGAAGCCGATCAGCACGCCCGCGGCGGCCGCCATGAGCAGCGTGGTGAGGTCGAGCCTGATGCCGAGCACCGGGTTCTTGTGCCCGAGGTGGACGATGTCAGTCACGAGATAGGGCGCGTTCGGAAGGAAGAGCAGCCAGCCCGCACCGAGGATCAGCGAGGCCACCCCGGCCCGGCCGCGGCGTCGCCGCCACTCCAGCGCGAGCGCGAAGGCGAGCGGAACCCAGGCGAGCATCAGGTTCCAGACCAGGAAGACGTGGCTGTTGTAACCCGTAACGACGGCAATGCGCGCGACGAGCGCAACCGTCAAGAGCGTCAACATCGAGGCTAGGACGAGAGCGATCGCGAGCGGCCGCGTTCCCACGACAATGAGGGTAGCCTGCGCCGACCGATCGGAGGGAGGGGAGGCGCCTACGAAGTACGTGTTCGGGCACTCGGAGCGCGAGCTGCAGCGGCTCGCAGATCAGGCGGTCGTGATCGAGCCGATCACGCGCGAGCTCCTGGTCGATGCCGGCGTCTCATCGGGGATGCGAGTCCTCGACGTCGGGACCGGGCGAGGAGACGTCGCCTTCCTGGCAGCTGAGCTGGTCGGCGGCGACGGGATGGTGGTCGGCGTCGACCGAGCTCCGGACGCGCTCGCCGTGGCCCGGGAACGGGCCGAGGCTCGCTCCGTTCACAACGTGTCGTTCGAGCAACTGGACCTCGCGCAGCCGGCGTTCGACTCGTCATTCGACGCCTTGATCGGCCGCTACGTCCTGGAGTTCCAGCGCGACCCTGTGGAGACTCTGACCCGCCTGCTCCCGTGCGTTCGGCCCGGAGGGATCGTCGCGTTCCACGAAATCGACTGGGCCGGTTACCGCTCGGTGCCGCCGGTCGCGACCTGGGACCGGTGCTGCGATCTCGTCATCCAGTCGATCGCGGCGACCGGCGCGGACACCCAGGTCGGCGCAAGGCTGCCCTCGATCTTCGCCGCAGCCGGCCTCGCAGCGCCAACGATCCGACTGGAGGCCGTCATCGGAGCAGGCGCGAACAGCCACGAGGCCGCATACCGGCTGGCGGGTCTCGTCCGCACGGTGCTGCCGTCCCTGGAGGAGCTCGGGCTCGTCGCCCCGGGTGAGCTCGATCCCGACGCGCTGACCGCGCAGATTGTCGACGAGGCGGCCGCGAGCGGGAGCAGCGTCGTCGGATGGTCAGAGGTACGTGCGTGGTCCCGCGTCGAGCGGGTAGCTCCGTTCTAACCGGCCGGATAGCTGGGGCAGACCCCCGAATAGCCTCGACCAGTGACGAAGCGCGACCACTCCTCGCGCGTGAAGTTGCGTCAGGCCACGCGGCAGGCATGATCTTCCCACGCTCCGACCGTCGCCGGCCATACCGAGCCGTTCCCGTCCGCGCAGACGACGACGATACGCGAGCCGTCCGGTGTGTAGGCGGCGTTCCCCCCCGCCGCGGGCGCCTTCTCGTCGACGCGTGGTGGCGGAAAGGTGGCAGGCAGGCCGTCAACTACCAGCTGAAAGAGGCTTTCGGGCTCAGGCAGGTCCTTGAGCGGCTACGCGCCGAGCTCCCGGAGGGGAACGTCGCGGCGGCGCCGTCTTCCTGCAACAAGGCCCGAGTTCGCGCGGAGATCAGCACCTGCCCGCCGTACGCGGCTGCGGCGATACGCGCTCCCCGGTGGACGTCGATGCCGACGTAGTGGTCCTCCGCAACCAGCGGCTCTCCGGTGTGAATGCCCATCCGGACGCGGAGATCGGTTTCCTCCGGCCACGGATGCGCTGCGAGCGCATGCTGGGCGGCCTCGGCGGCGCGGACGGCGTCTTCTGCGTCGCCGAACGCGACGAAGAAACTATCGCCCTATGTATCGACCTCTCGACCGCTGTAGTGCCCGAACACCTCGCGGAGGAGCCGCCTGTGATCTCTCAGGACATCGGCGTAACGGTCGCCGAGCTCGTGCAGGAGACGGGTCGAACCCTCGATGTCCGTGAAGAGGAAGGTCACCCTTCCCGCAGGCAGTTCAGTCATGGGCCCCGCGACCAGCATAGGACGCCCACTCTTCCGCGCCTAGAGCCCTCGTTTGCGATCCCCGTCGGCTGCGGTCGCTACAGCGCTAGCTCCGTGCCTCGTCTCGCATCGAGCGGCCTCACGGCCGCTGAGGCACCGGCGGCGCCGACTGAAACGCATCCTTGACGACGCGAAGAACCTTCTCGCGGCGGCCTTCGACGACCGGCTGGAGCCCGCCGAGCTCGAGGCGAGCGAGCTCGACGCGGCCGGCGGCCCGGACTGGCCGGAAGCCGAAGTCGGCAAGGAAATCGCGCGGGAAGATCGTCTTGTGGACGACGAAGCGCTCGTACGCCGGCTCCGCCTCGGGATAGACGTACGCGAACGCCTCGAGCGCGCCGGCGCCCTTGTCCTTCGCCTCGCCGATCGCCGCGAGGAAGAGCGACTGGAGCACCCACGGGGACGAGCGCTCGACGAGATACGCGCACGTGACGAGCACGGCGTCGTCTGAGGGCGGGCCGGCCGGAAGCTCCTCCGCGCGCGGGAAGAGCTCGGACGGGCCGTACTGCATCGAGCCGAGCAGGCGGCCGTCGTCGTCGTAGTAGACCGTGCCCCACGGGCCCCACTCCTCCTCGGCCCGGTCGATCCAGCGCTCCTTGTCCACCCGGCGCGTCCCGCGCGACTGCCACCAGACGCAACCGCGGCAGACGGTCGGTGCCGTCTCGAGCGTCGCCCCGGTGAGGCCGGTGACGTGCGGCCGCATCAGCGGCCGAGCCGGCGGAAGATCAGTTTCCAGTCGACGCCGCGCCGGACCGAACCGGAGATATCGCCGACGATCGGCAGGTCGTCGCTGTACTGGGCGCGAACGACGATTCGCTTTACCCGACGGTCGAAGAACCTGCGCTGGTCGACATGTCCAAGGGCGCGATCCAGGGGCGGGATCGCCGCCGTGCCGATCTCGGGCGGCCCCCAGGCCGCCGCGTCAGGCCGCTGCACGAACGCCAACGCAAGCTGTCCTCGGCCAGGACGCTTCAGACTCACCGCGCCTGCGAAGGAGCGTTCCGTCGGCGGCCCTGCGTCCCAGTGAATGCTTCTTCCGCAAGCTTGCGAGGTGGCCGTGCCGCTCGCCGTCGCCCGCCAGAGCGGGCCCGTCAGCGTCGCGAGCGACGAGCCGCGGACGCGGAATCCGGCCGATCGCGTGACCGACACAACGGCGGATCGTTTCGCCGTGAACGCCAGCATGGCGCTGCCCCCGACGTCGTCGGTCGTGAACGTGCAGCCGCCGTCGACGTACGTCACATGCTCACGCCAGGAGGCGCGGAGATCGCCTGTGAGCGTGACCGCGAAGCGAGCCGCCGATGCGTTCGGCGCCGCGATCGCTGCGAGCAAGACCGATGCGAACACGAGCCGCACGAGTGTCAGCCTACTCCGCGCGAACGAGGATCAACTCGGTCGCCTCGGGCCGTGCGAAGAGCCGGAACGGGAGGAACGTCGTTCCGAGTCCCGGGGAAAGATGCAGCGTCCCGCCGGGGCGGCGGTAGAGGCCTTCGGCGTAGCGCCAGCGCATGTGCGCCAGCCGAATCTTTCCCCCCGGCCGCGGCACGTTGATCTGGCCGGCGTGGAGGTGGCCCGCGAGGACGAGGTCGAAGGCGCCGGCCGGCAGGCGATCGATCACGCTCGGGAAGTGGCAGAGCAGGATGCGGAGATCGGCGCCGGGGTCGCTGCGCCGGTGGGGTCGCGACACGCCGAGGCGGTATGACCTCGGGTCGACGCCGACGATCTGCACCCGGCGACCGCGCAACTCGATCGTCACGGCCGCGTCCTCCAGCAGCACCGCGGGAGAGAGGTCGCGGAGCGCGGCGGGTTTCGAGAACGGGTCGCGGGACGAGGCGAAGTCGTGGTTGCCGAGCACCGCATAGCAGCGCGGCAGGCGCTGGAGGTGCCGGCGGAGCTCCGCTTCTCCGCGCGGGCGGGAGAGCAGATCGCCAGACACGAGCACGAAATCGGGATCTCGCCCAACCGTCCACGCGACCGCCTGCTCGATCGCGCGGGAGGCGCGACTCGGGAACCCGAGGTGGAAGTCCGAGAGGTGGACGATCCGCAGTCCGATCAGCTCCTCCGGGAGCCCCGGCAACGGCACGCGCAGCGTTCGTAGCCGCACCCAGCCGGCCTCGAAGTGGCCCCAGGCGAGCACTGCGCCGCCGGCCGCCGCGAGCGCGCCGACGACCCACCAGGGTGGTGTGCGGCGCGGTGAGCCCCGAATTTCACCGCGCCAGCACATGGTGACCCCCCGGGCCATCAGATGCCTCGCAGTGCCGGAACTTGCGGTCTGGTCGCGGCTTCAGACAGCGAGCCGCTCGACGACCGGCTTCACCGAGACGACATGGCGCTTGAAGTTCAGCTCCGACTCCTCGAGGCCCGCGGCGACGCCGATCAGCTGGGACAGGTGCAGGATCGGCATCTTGAACCGCCGGCCCGTCGAGGCCTCGAGCTTCGACTGCCAGGCGTCGAGCGACAGGTGGCACAGCGGGCAAGGGGTCACGATCGCATCCGCGCCGGCCTCGGTCGCCTGCTGGATCGGCTGCAGAAGCTCGCCGAGCGCAACCTCCTCGCGCGCCTGGATGATCGGGAAGCCGCAGCACTTGATCTTCGCGGGATAGTCGACTGCCTCCCCGCCGCATGCCTCGATGATCGCCTCCAGCGTCCAGGGACGATCCGGATCCTCGAAGCCGAGGAGCTTCGAAGGCCGGAGGATCTGGCAGCCGTAGAACGGCGCCACGCGGAGGCCCTTCAATCCCTTGTGCGCGACCTCCTTCAGGCGGTCGTAGCCGTCGCCCTCGGCGATGAGCCAGAGGAGGTGCTTCACGTCGATCCCACCGCTGTACGACGGGACGCCGACCGACTCCAGATTCGTGTTCACGCGCGCGAGGAGCTCCTCGTCGTTCTTCAGCTCCCAGTTCGCCTGACGCAGGTTGAGCGTGCAGACGTTGCAGATCGTCATCAGCGTGTCGGACCCGGTCGCTTCGGCGTACGCCAGGATGCGGGCGTTCAGGTGGAGGTAGTAGTCGGGCTCCGCCTCGTGGATGTCTCCGGCGCCGCAACAGGTCACCGACTCCAGCTCGATCAGGTCGAACCCGAGCTGGGGCGCGAGCGCCTCCGTGGAGGTCGCGAGCTCCTTTGCGGACAGCGACGCCAGGCAGCCGCGGTAGTAGGCCAGCGTCCTCATGCTCAGCCCTCCGCCGGCGGGGGCGTCTCGCCGGGTGTGACCTCGGGAGCGTCGCGCCGGGCGCCGCCGGGGTCGGTGTGCTCGATCCGCGCGAGCGCGCGCTCTCCCTGGACGTGTCCGAGCGCGCCCTGCCGATCCTGTAGCTGGGTGATCTTCCGGAGCGCCCGCGACTCGTCGACGCGGTCGGCGACATGCGGCGGAAACGGCAGCGGCACCTTGCCGTGGCGCGCGAGGTTCATCGCGAACTTCATCTGCTTGATGGACGCGACGATGCCCTGAGTCTTCGGCACCAGCTCGGTCTCACGCAGCCAGCCGGTCGTCTCCGCCGACTTGACGAACCATTTCGCGTGCTTCGCGCCCATATCGTGGTCGATCCCCTGCTTGACCGACTCGGCGCCGAGCTTCGCGATCGCGTCACGCGGATCAACGCCCTTCGGGCACCGCTCGTTGCAGAAGTAGCACCGAGTGCAGTCCCAGATCCCGTGCTCGTCGTTGAGGTTGTTCAGGCGATCGACGTCGGCGTGGTCGCGAGGGTCGCCGACGAACCGGAAGCCCTTCGCGAGCGCTGCCGGCCCCAGGAAGTCAGGGTCGGCCTCCATCGAGTTGCACTCGGAGACGCAGCAGCCGCACATGATGCAGAGCGCCTCCTTGTGAATCGGGGTCACGTCCTCCTGCTCGACCATGTGCTCGCGGTCCGGCAGCGGCGCGTAGCCCGTGTCGAGCCAGGGAGTGACCGCGCGGATCTTACCCCAGAACGGCCCCATGTCCACGACGAGGTCCTTGATGATCGGCAGGTTGCCCATCGCCGAGATCACGGGGACGTGTCCGCGCTCGACGAGCGGCGCCATGCGCGTGCGGCAGGCAAGCACGGCCGCGCCGTCCATCCGCATCCCGCACGAGCCGCAGATCATCATGCGGCAGCTCTTCCGATAGGCGAGCGTGCCGTCGACGCGGTCCTTGACGATGTCGAGCACGTCCAGGAGTGTCACCCACTCCGGCGCCTCCACCTCGTAGGTCTCGAGCGAGCGCTCGCCGGTCGACGAGTCGTAGCGCCAGATCTTCAATGCGACGTCCATCGTCGCGTACTCAGTGTGGACGGCGGCTTCGGTCATCGCGTTAGTACGTCCTCTCCATCGGCTGCCACTTGGTGATGTCGACGGGCTTCCAGTCGAGCATGAGGCCACTGTCGGTGCGACGAACGATCGTGTGCTTGAGGTACTCCTCGTCGTCGCGCTCCGGGTAGTCGTACGGCCGCGCGTGGGCGCCGCGGCTCTCCTTGCGCGCGAGGCCGGCCATCACCATGCACTCGGCAAGCTCAAGCAGGAAGCCGAGCTCGAGTGCCTGTGTGAGGTCGTTGTTGAACACGTCGCCCTTGTCGTCCACGACGACGTGCGCGTAGCGGTCCTGCAACGCCGCGATGATCTCTCCCTGGCGCTGCATCTCATCCTCCCGCCGGAAGACGCCGAAGTTCTCGTGCATCGTTTGCGCCAGCGAGTCGCGGATCGCCCAGGGGCGCTCGCCCTCCGTGCGATCGAGCAGCGTCTTCACCTCGCGTTCGGCGTCCGCCTGCGCCGATTCCGGGACGGTCACCGTCGTATGCGTGAGCGCCCACTCGGCGGCATGCGCACCGGCGCGCTTGCCGAAGGTGATCGTCTCCATGAGCGCGTTGCCGCCGAGCCGGTTGGCACCGTGAACCGACACGCATGCGCACTCGCCGGCCGCGTAGAGGGCCTCGAGCGACGTGCGGCCCCACACGTCCGTGTCGACGCCGCCCATGTGGTAGTGGGCTCCCGGTCGCACGGGTATCGGCTGGTCGATCGGGTCGACGCCGGCGAAGACCATCGCCAGCTCGCGCGTCCCGTGCAGGCGCTCGAGGATCTTCTCGGCGCCGAGGTGCCGGAGGTCGAGCAGAACGTTGCCGTCGACGCCGCGCCCCTCGTCGATCTCCGTCTGCTCGGCGCGCGAGATCACGTCGCGGCTCGCAAGCTCCATGGCGTTCGGCGCGTAGCGCTTCAGGAACCGGTCCCCCTCCGAGTTGAGCAGGTACGCGCCCTCACCGCGGGTGCCCTCCGTGATCAGCACACCCGTTGGCGACAGCGTCGTCGGGTGGAACTGCATCATCTCCATGTCCTCGAGGGCAACTCCGGCGCGAAGGGCCAGCGCCATGCCGTCACCGGTGCAGGCGTACGCATTGGTCGTGCCGACGTAGAGCCGCCCGGCGCCGCCGGTGCAGACGATGGTCGTCTTGGCGCCGATCGCGGCGACGCCCCCGTGAAGGATGTTCCACGCGATCACGCCCTGGCAGCGATCGTCGTCGACGACGAGCTTCCAGGCGAAGTACTCCTCGTAGACGCGGATGTCGCGCTTCATGATCTGCTCGTAGAGCACCTGGATGAGCACGTGACCCGTGATGTCGGCGGCGTACGCGGTGCGCGGCGCGCCGGCCGCGCCGAACGGGCGCTGGGCGATCGTGCCTTCGTCGGTGCGTGAGAACACCGCGCCCCAGCGCTCGAGCTGGTAGACGTCGCCGGGCGCCTCGTTGCAGAGGATCTCGATCGCGTCCTGGTCGCCGAGGTAGTCGGAGCCCTTCACCGTGTCGAACGCGTGCTTCTCGGGGCTGTCGTCGGAGGCGTTTCCGAGCGCCGCGTTGATGCCTCCCTCGGCCGCCCCGGAGTGGCTGCGGACTGGATGGATCTTCGAGATGATCGCCACATCCGCCCCGGCGTCGAACGCCTCGATCGCCGCGCGCATCCCCGCGCAGCCGGCGCCCACAACCAGGACGTCGTGCTTCGCTTCCACCACTAATTGACGCTACACAAAAGCGGTCGGCTCGCGGCGCCCCAGCCGCTGGCGACGGGATTCGGTGGCCCCGCGCAAGACGCTGGAACGGACGCGGCTCGGACGGACGCGCTAGACGCGGGGCCCGGCCGAAGCGAGCTCCCCGACCCCGTCCCACTTGTCGAGCGTGTCGCGGAACATCCGCGCCAGCTCCCGCGCCTTCCGGTCATAGCGGTCGGGATCGCTCCACGTCAAGCGGGGGTTGAGCAGCGCCGGCTCGACGCCCGGCACCGATACCGGGACCTCGAAGCCGAAGACGGGATCGACGCGGTACTCGGCGTCGTCGAGCCGCTCGTCGAGCGCAGCGCGCAGGATCGCGCGCGTGGCGTCGATCGGCATCCGGTGGCCCTCGCCGAACGGGCCGCCGGTCCAGCCGGTGTTGACGAGCCAGACGGTCACGTCGGGGTGCGCGTCGAGCTTCTCGCCCAGCATGCGTGCGTACATGGTCGGCGCGAGCGGCAGGAACGGGGCGCCGAAGCAGGCGGAGAAGGTGGCTTGCGGCTCGGTGACGCCGATCTCGGTGCCAGCGACCTTCGCCGTGTAGCCGGCGAGGAAGTAGAACATCGCCTGCTCGCGGGTCAGGCGCGCGATCGGAGGCAGGATCCCGAACGCGTCGGCGGTGAGCATGACGATCGCGGAGGGGTGCCCGGCGCGCTTTTCCGGAAGGGCGTTCGCGATCTGCTCGAGCTTGTAGGCGCCGCGGGTGTTCTCCGTCTTTGACGCATCGTCGAGGTCGAGGACGCCGCGCTCGTCGACGACCACGTTCTCGAGCACCGTGCCGAAGGCGCGCGTCGTCGCGTAGATCTGCGGCTCCGCGTCCTCGGAGAGCCGGATCACCTTCGCGTAGCACCCGCCCTCGAGGTTGAAGATCCCGCTCTCGCTCCAGCCGTGCTCGTCGTCGCCGATCAGACGCCGCTCGGGATCCGCCGACAGCGTGGTCTTCCCTGTCCCGGACAGGCCGAAGAAGAGCGCGACCCGGCCGCGCTCGTCGACGTTCGCCGAGCAATGCATGGGGAAGACGCCCTCGAGCGGGAGCCGGTCGTTCATGAGCGTGAAGATCGACTTCTTGATCTCACCCGCGTAGTACGTGCCGCCGATCAGCACCTCGGCGCGGCTCGGGTGCCAGACGACGAAGGTAGGGCTCCGCGTCCCGTCAATGGCCGGATCGGCCTCGACCGCCGGGGCGTGGAGGATCAGCGCCTCGGGCTCGAAGTCCGCGAGCTCGTCGTCGGTCGGGTCGACGAAGAGCGTCTTCGCGAACAGCGCGTGCCAGGGGCTGTACGTGATCACGCGCAGCGAGAGACGGTGCTCCGGATCCGCACCGGCAAAGGCGTCGACGACGTACAGATCCTGCCCGTCGAGGTAGCGGACGATCTTCTCCCGCAACGCCTCGAACCGATTCTCGGTGATCGGCTGGTTGACCTCGCACCACCAGATGCGATCCTCGGAGCCCGGCTCCCTGACGATGAACTTGTCCTTGGGCGACCGCCCGGTATGCACACCGGTGTCCACGACGAGCGGCCCGCCCTCGGCGAGCACTGCGTCGCCGCGACGGAGCGCGTGCACGTACAGCTGAGCGGTCGTCGGGTGCCAGAAGACCTCGCCGGTCGGGTCGAGGCCGTCGTCTCCCAGGTCAGCGTCTTGCTGCTCGGTGATCGCCATATCGGAGTCTCCCCTGTCGTCGGAACCCGAAAGGGACGCGGCCGACGAAGGTTCTTCGCCGGCGCAACCTTCATATCCTACGCATCGTGGCCGGGATGACGCCCGACGACGTCTTCGAGCTCGCCTGGGTGTCGGACCCGAGGCTGTCGCCGGACGGGGTTCTCGTCGCGTACTGCGTGACGACGCTCGACCGTGACCGGAACCGGTACCGGAGCACGATCTTCGTCGGGCCGGCCGACGGCTCGCAGCCACCGAGAAACCTCACATCGGGCGAGGGCATCGACAACCAGCCCCGCTGGTCGCCGGACGGCCACCGTCTCGCGTTCGTCTCGGATCGCGTGGACGGATCGCGGCAGCTGTACGTCGTCGCGGCCGCGGGCGGCGAGCCGCTCCGCCTCACCGACCTGCCCGAGGACGTCCGGTCTCCCGACTGGTCACCCGCAGGTGACCGACTCGTGTTCGCAGCGCGCGTGCCGGACGAGATCTATCAGGAGCAGGACGAGGGCGGCCGGCGTCCGCACCACTTCACTCGCATCCAGTTCAGGCTCGACAACGAGGGGTGGACGGGCGACCGCCGGTCGCACCTCTTCGTCGTGCCCGCCGACGCCTCGGCGCGGCCGGCGCAGCTCACGTCCGGCGACTACGAGGACGGCGCGCCCGCCTGGTCGCCCGACGGCACGCGGATCGTATTCGTCTCCTCGCGCGACGAGGATTGGGATCTCAGGATCTCCTCTGACCTCTATGTCGTCGGGCCCGACGGCGGCGAGCCCGAGCGCCTGACGACGGCGAACGGTTACTGCGACGTCCCCGCCTGGTCACCCGACGCCTCCCGGGTCGCCTTCCGCTACACGCCCGGCATCTACGACGACCCGCGCCACGCGCAGATCGCCGTGGTTCCGGCCGCGGGCGGGGAGCCGCAGATCATCACCGGGGCACTCGACCGTAACTGCAGCGCCTACCCACCACCGCGCGGTCCGGCGTGGGATGGCGACTCGCTCGTCTTTACGGCCGAAGACCACGGCAACTGGCCGCTCTACCGCGTGCCCGGCGACGGCTCGGTGCCGCCCGAGGTCATCGTGGGCGGCGACCTCGAGGTGATCGGCTGGGATGCCGCCGCCGGCGTGCTGGTCCACACCGTCTCGACGCCGACCGAACTTACGGAGCTCTACCACGGCGATCAGCGCCTGACCTCGGTTGGCGGGACGTTCAGGCGCGGTCGCGAGCTCGTCGAGCCCGAGGCCTTCACGGCCACGTCGCCGGACGGAACCGAGGTGGACGCGTGGATCATGCGGCCCGTCGGGTTCGAAGCCGGGAAGCGGTACCCGGTCCTCCTCGACATCCACGGCGGCCCCTTCACGCAGTACGGGAACCACTTCTTCGACGAGTTCCAGGTCTACGTGGCGGCCGGCTACGTCGTCGTCTACTCGAACCCGCGGGGCGCCTCCGGCTCGACGGAGGAGTGGGGCCGCGCGATCCGGGGCCGTGAGGGCTGGGGGTCGGTGGACTACGAGGACCTCATGGCGGTGACCGACGAGGCGCTCCGCCGCTTCGACTTCTGCGACCCGGATCGGCTCGGCGTTCTCGGCGGCTCCTACGGCGGCTACATGACGTCCTGGATCGTCGGCCACACCAACCGCTTTCGCGCCGCGGTGTCCGAACGCGCGGTCAACCACCTGGTCTCCTTCCACGGGTCGAGCGACCAGGGGTTCACGTTCAAGGGCTACTTCGGCTCGTTCGTCTGGGAGGACCTGGAGACGTATCTTCGTCTCTCGCCCGCGACGTACGCCGAGGCGATGACGACGCCGCTGCTGATCCTCCACTCGGAAGACGACCTCCGCTGCCCCATCGAGCAGGCGGAGCAGCTCTTCACGACCCTCCGGCTGCTGAAGCGCGACGTCGAGTTCGTGCGCTTCCCGCACGGCGAGGGGCACGAGCTCAGCCGCAGCGGCTCGCCTGTGCACCGCGCGCAGCGCTTCGAGATCATCCTCGACTGGTTCTCGCGAAAGCTGTAAGCGCGGGGCAGGCCCGGGCGGATCAGCGGCGAAACTCCACGACGTGGACGCTCGTACGTCGCTCCGCCGCTTCCTCGACAGCCCCGGGCTCTCCGACGCGACGCGGCGGGCCTACCGCGTCGACGTCGAGGAGTTCACGTCGTGGCTCGTGGCTCGCGACACCGCCCTCGAGGATGTCGACGTGCGCGTACTCACCGACTACGCGGCAGAGCTCGGAGGCTCCCGGCCGGGCAGGAACCCGAGGCGGCTCGCCCCGGCAACGGTCGCGCGCAAGCTCGCGGCCGTCCGATCGTTCCTTCGAATCAGCCTTGGTCCCGGCCGGGTGCCGGACGTCTCGCTCGCGCCCAGGCGGCCACGCCGCCTCCCCGACGTGCCGAAGCAGGGCGAGGTCGAGGCAGCGCTCGAGCGCTTCCCGACCGACTCGCCGCTCACGCTCCGGAACCGCGCGCTGGCCGAGCTCCTCTACTCGGCAGGGCTCCGTAGCCGTGAGCTCGTCCAGCTCGACGTCGGCGATGTCGACTTCGAGCAGGAGACCGTGCACGTGCGCGGGAAGGGAGGCAAGGAGCGCGTCGTGCCGCTCGGCGAGGAGGCCGCGTACTGGCTCGGTAAGTACTTGCGAGAGGCCCGTCCGTCGCTCGTGCAGGGACAGCAGGCTGCGTTGTTCACCTCCGTCCGCGGGAACCGTCTCGATACGAGCGCCCTCCGGCGGCTCTTCCCGCAACCCCACCGGCTGCGCCACGCCTTCGCCACGCACCTGCTCGAGGGGGGCGCGGACCTCCGCACGATCCAGGAGCTCCTCGGCCACAGCTCGCTGTCGACGACACAGGTCTACAGCCACGTCGATGCCCGGCGTCTGCGGCAGGCGTATGACCGCGCGCACCCGCGCGCGTAAGCTGCTCGCGTGTGACGATCGCGCGCGCGGCGCCGTACGTGTCTTGATGCGAAGAATTCTGATCGTCCTATCCGCGCTCGTCGCAGCGGCCGGGCTCGTTACGCCGTCTGGCGCGACCCGCTCGCAACCGCCATCGGAGCTCGTGATCCGCACGAAGATCGTCACGAGCGGCGGCCTCTACGTCGAGGGCGCGCTGACGTACGCCTCCGTCTCCGACCGCCACGGCCGGGCGCTCGTGACAAAGCGGATGGATAAGCGTGTCACGCTTTTGCTCGGGACTGGTCCCTTCCGCCTGCGTAGCTGGGTGCGTCCATGTGACGGCAACTGCTCGGTGCTCGATCCGCCGACCGACCGTTGCGGTCGCGCGTTCCGCCTCGCCCCGGGGCGGAAGCTCGTGGCGACGATCCGGGTCCAGGCGGCGCATCCGTGCGTCATCTCGTTCCGGCGGGTGTAAGCCCCCCGCGAGCAGGCAACCGGCTCCCCACCGCGAATGTGGACTCCCCATGCGCCCGCCGGACGATCCGGAGGTGGAGGGGTTCCTGACGTTGCTTGCGGCGCAGCGCTCACCCCGAACGGTCGACGCCTATCGTCGCGATCTGGGCGCGCTCGGGACCTGGCTCGGCCGCTCGCCTGCCACGGTCACGACCGAGGAGCTCGAGCGGTATCTCGCCGAGCTCCGAGCGGCGGGCCGCTCGCCGGCGACGATCGCGCGGCGAATCGCGTCGGTGCGGGCACTCTTTCGCCACCTCGTGCTCATCGGCGCGCGCAGCGACAACGCCGCGAGCCCGGTGGTGCTGCCGCGGCGCGTCCGGCATCTGCCGCGAACGCTGTCACCCGCCGAAGCCGAACGCCTCGTGGAGGCGGCCTCCGGAACCGATCCACGCTCGCTCCGCGATCGGGCGCTCGCCGAACTCCTCTACGGCGGAGGCCTGCGTGTCAGCGAGGCGGTCGGGCTGGACCGTACCGCCGTCGATCTCGAAGGCCGCTTCGTTCGTTGCATCGGAAAGGGCGGCAAGGAGCGCGTAGTCCCGCTCGGACGGCCGTCGGCCGAGGCGCTTCGCCGGTACCTGGCGCGAGGACGGCCGTTCCTCGACCGGCGCCGGCGTCCGGAGCTCTTCCTGAACGCACAGGGCGGGCCGCTCACACGGGCCGGTGCGTTCCTGATCCTCCGGCGCCTGGCCGCGCGGGCGGGCCTGGAGCCGCCTCGGGTCCACCCTCATCTCCTCCGGCACTCCTTCGCCACGCACCTGCTGGAAGGAGGCGCCGATCTCCGCTCCGTCCAGGAGCTGCTCGGGCACGCGGATCTCTCCACGACCGAGCTCTACACGCACGTCAGCGACCGAAGGCGTCGCGAGGCGTACTTCCAGGCGCATCCGCACGCGCGTCGCCGCTCGACGGGATCCCAGGTTTCTTCGAGAAACGAGCGGGGACAAGATCCCCGCGGTGGAGAGTCTTGACCCTCACGCCACGGCACTGTTCACGACGACCGGCATCGCCGTGATGATGGTGTTCCTCGGACTTCGCAAGAGCACACTCGAGTGGCGCCGCAGCCCCCGCCGCTGCGCCGCGTGTGGCCGGTTGTTCCGAAGCCGAACCTGCGGCTGCCATTAGCCGTGGGGGGAAACCAGGTTTCCCCCACGAGCTCCCTTCTTAAGCAGTAGACGCGCGTCCCGCGCGTCTGCTAATGGGTCTGGGAGGGGGTCAATGGGGGAAACCCCATTTCCCCCATTACCTTCGCGCGCCGGCCTTCTTCCGCAAACCCGCCGCCACACGTCTGGCTGTTGCGCGGAGCTGCGCATCCTGGTCGTCGTCGTCGGCAATGCCGTTGAGCAGCACGATCGTGTCGCGCTGCGGCGAGCCGTTGCGCAGGCAGACGATCGCAAGCCGCCGGACGGCCGGGTTCGGATCGGCGTTCAGGAGCGCGTGGAGCAGCGGCCGAACGGCGTTCACTGGCCCCGGGCTGTCACGCGAGAGGAGCTCGAGTGAGATCAGCGCCGATCCGCGACAGGCAGGACTCTCGTCCTCGAGGCCGCGCCGGAGCAGCTCGAGCTTCTGACGAAAGCGGAACTGGCCGATCGCGCGGTACGCGACGGCGCGCTCCTGGTAGCTCGCGCTGCGGGCCGCGGCCTCGATCTCCTCGTCCCACTGTGCCCGAAGCTGGGCGAGCTCCCGCTCGGCCCCGCGTTGCGCCAGCTCGTCCGCCTGAGCGGCGGCTTCGGCGAGGGTCAACTGACCGCGGCGAGGCTGCGGGGAGCCGGGCCGACGTAGCGGGCCGAGGGCCGGAACAGCCGGCCCGTGCGCTTCTGCTCGAGGATGTGCGCAGACCAGCCCGCCACGCGCGAGCACGCGAACATCGCCGGCGCGAGCCGCGGCGGAACACCGGCGACGTCGAGCACGAGGGCCGAGTAGTACTCGACGTTCGTCTTCAGCGGCCGGTCGGGCTTCCGCCGCTCGAGTTCGGCGAGCGCGGCCTCTTCGAGGCGCTCCGCGATCTGGATCTGCGGCGATCCGAGTTCCCGCGCCGTCTCCTTGAGGATCCGCGAGCGCGGGTCCTCGGCGCGGTAGATGCGGTGCCCGAAGCCCATGATCCGCTTGCCGGCGTCGAGGGTGTCATTGACCCACTGCTCGGGGTCTCCCGTCGCCTCAACCTCCTGCAGCATCGGCTTGACGTATGCGGGTGCGCCGCCGTGCAACGGCCCCGAGAGGGCGCCAACGGCCGACGAAAGCGCCGCGCCGCAATCGGCGCCCGTGGAGGCGACGATCCGGGCGGCGAAGGTCGAGGCGTTGAGGCCGTGCTCACCCGTGCAGATCCAGTAGGTGTCGATCGCCTTCACGGCCTTGGGGTCGGCCTCGCCGCGCCACTGGAGCAGGAACTTCTCGGCGGCCGTCTTCCCCTGCGCGACGACCTCCATGGGAATGTCGTCCCGATGGCCGTCCGCAATCCGCGCCGACCGCGCGACGATGCCCATCATCTGCGCCGAGATCCGGCCCAGGTCTTCTCGCGCCTGCTCGTCGGAGATCTCGTTCAGCTTGCCGAGCTTCCAGACGGCAGAGAATCGCGCCGTCTCGGCCTGGAGGTCGGATGGTGCGTTGCCCGTCAGCTGAACCGGGTCGTACGGCTCGGGATCCGGCATCGCGGAGTCGAGATCGTTGTCCACGAGGAGCCCCCAAACGCGCTCGTACGGGTAGTGCCCAACGAGGTCCTCGATGTCGATTCCGCGGTACCGGAGCGTCCCGCCCTCGCGGTCCGGCTCCGCGATCTCGGTCTCGACCGCGACGATGCCCTCCAGGCCTGGCTTGAATGCGCTCATCTGCCGCCAAGCCTATCGACGGCCGGCCGATCCCCGCCCCGGTAGCGGCGGGGGCGATATGCCTCCATAGCTAACATCCCGGGCCGCATGGCGCATCGAGTAACCCTCATCCCAGGCGACGGCACCGGCCCCGAGATCACCGAGGCCACGCGCCGGGTGCTCGAGGCGACCGGGGTCGAGTTCGACTGGGACGTCCAGGAGGCTGGCGCGGACGTCATGGACCAACAGGGCGGCAACCCGCTGCCCGAGCACGTTCTCGCCTCGATCAGGCAGAACGGGGTTGCGCTCAAGGGGCCGATCACCACCCCCGTGGGGACGGGGTTCCGCTCCGTCAACGTCACGCTGCGGAAGACGCTCGACCTCTACGGCCAGGTGCGCCCGTGCAAGAGCTACCGCGGCGTCCGATCGCGCTACGAGGACGTCGACCTCGTCGTCGTTCGCGAGGCGACCGAGGATCTGTACGCCGGCATCGAATTCGAGGAAGGCTCGCAGCACGCGCTCGACCTGATTGCCTGGCTGCGCGATCGGGGCGCTCACGTTCGCGAGGACGCGGGGATCTCGGTGAAGCCGATCAGTGTCGAGGGGACACGGCGGATCGTCCAGTTCGCCTTCGACTACGCGCGCAAGAACGACCGCCGGAAGGTGACCGCAGTCCACAAGGCGAACATCATGAAGTTCTCGGACGGGCTCTACCTTCGCGTCGCCCGTGACGTCGCCGAGGAGAACCTGGACATCGAATTCGAGGACCGGATCGTGGACAACCTCTGCATGCAGCTCGTCCAGCGCCCCGAGGAGTACGACGTGCTCGTGCTCCCGAATCTCTACGGCGACATCGTGTCCGACCTGGCCGCCGGTTTGGTCGGCGGGCTCGGCCTGGCCCCTGGCGCGAACTTCGGGACGCATGCCGCGGTCTTCGAGCCGACGCACGGTTCCGCGCCGAAGTACACCGGCCAGAACAAGGTCAACCCGATGGCGATGATGCTCTCCGGCGTGATGATGCTGCAGCACCTCGGCGAGCGCTCCGCAGCCAACAGCCTGGAGGGCGCCATCGCGGCGGTGATCGCCGAGGGCCGGAGCGTGACGTACGACATGAAGCCGACGCGCGACGATCCGACGGCCGTCGGCACCAGCGAGGTCGCGGACGCGATCATCGACAAGCTCGCGGTGCCCGTGTGAGCGAGCGCCAGAAGGTGACCGTCGTCGGCGCCGGCAATGTCGGCGCGACAGTCGCGCAGGAGCTTGCCAGGCGCGACTACGCAGACGTCGTCCTCGTCGACATCGTCGAGGGGCTGCCCCAGGGCAAGGCGCTCGACATCAACCAGGCCGGCGCCGTTCTCGGGTACGAGCCGCGGGTCACGGGGACGAACAGCTACGACGAGACGGCCGACTCGGCCGTTGTCGTAATCACCGCCGGCGTCCCGCGGAAGCCCGGCCAGAGCCGCGACGACCTGGTGCAGACGAACGAGCGGATCGTCGCCTCGGTGACGGAGCAGGCTGTCGAGCAATCACCGGACGGCATCCTCATGGTCGTCTCGA